>Ga0208741_10000837_pt1 | contig 13561 bp, 17 predicted proteins | sample CryBogCBE03Jun09_FD_184576 | JGI IMG/M metagenome (GOLD analysis project Ga0208741, IMG submission 184576) | Freshwater microbial communities from Crystal Bog, Wisconsin, USA - CBE03Jun09 (SPAdes) | ecosystem: Environmental > Aquatic > Freshwater > Lake | place: Crystal Bog, Wisconsin, USA...
GTAATATCTAAATAAAAAGCTTTTTATTTAGATATTACTCAACATTTTTTCATAATTTTTCATTATTTTTTTATTAGTTGCTAAATTTTCATTTTGTTATTGATTATGGTCTCATAATTTCTCGTTGAGATGTTTCTAAAAGTTCGTTTGCGTGATCCAAAATTTACTTCAAAATATTTCTAAATTTACTTTATTTTTGTTTTTTATACTTTTAAATATTTTAAATATTTCTAAAAACTAAAAAAATCTAAAAAATTTACATCAAGTAGAGAAATCAAGAAATCAAAAGAGAAAATACAACATCATAAGGTATATCCATATCAAATATACATGTATATTCATATTTCTTTGCATCTATCATTTTTTTCATATCTTCAAGTGAATAATTCATTCTCATTAATTGCACAAATACACAACAAGCTCTTCCACATATTGAAGAATCTTCATCACATATTTTTTTCTGACTTTGATATTTTGTTTTATTAAAAGTTGTCTTCATATCTGAACGTTTTATTAATTCATTCATCTCGTTCTTATGCTCACCAAGAATTTTTTTCATTATTTCAGTAACATAATTTAATTCTCCATCTATCGATGACCCATAAGAATCAAATTGTATTATTGTATCTCCTCTTCTACATATGCTTACAAAGTGTCCAGAGTTTTTCACGTTCTCTACTAATACAATACAACAATCATTATTTTTTGGAAGTAATTGATTTATGTGATTATAATCATTCAATTCAGAATACTTTATTATTTTAAAATCATGTCCCAAGTATCGTCTTATATCTTGATCCGTCATAAATACTGGTAAACGCTCAATTGCATCATCTAATAATTCCCATTCATTAATTTCATTTTCAGTCATATATAATTATTATAAATTAATAATAATTATATTACTTAAAAGAAATAAATGAACCTTCGGTTCATTTATTTTTTCATAGGAATAGAAACGCCTTTGGGGCGTTTCTATTCTTATTGTTGATCAATTTTATTTTCTTTTAATCTACATTCTAATTCTTCTATTCGTCTATTACCCATATATCCAGCAAAAATTCCAGTCTTTTTCCAATAAACTTCATAAGTATATTTTGGATTATCAGATTTTATTAAAATAATTTCTCCATTATTTGTATTTTTTGTTGTCGAATAATAAAACATTTTTGGCATTAAATTATATCTTATTATATTTCTTTTCTAACAACGAATTTAATATTTTTATATTTTCTTTCAGATTCGGTGTATTCCAAAGAATAAATAATGATAGTAGAGAAGGACTAATTATTAATGATTCCACTAATTCAGACTCTCTTTTATTTCCCATATGGCGCTTAATATAATTATTTCGTTTTTCTCTACTTGCTCCATCTATATAAGTAATAGCATGATTTCCATCTTCATCTTTGAATCCAAAATCGATATAAATATTATTATCGAAGAATGCACGGAATCTTTTATTACTTCTTGGTGATTTATCTATTTTTATTAATTTCATATAATATCATTATCTTTTTTTTCTTCAGTATGTCTCTCGTTGCCTTCGGCGACAGAAAACTCTCGTTTTCCTATATTCAATTCGTCTATCTTTTCTTCAACTTCAACATTTCGTATCACTTTTAATCCACAACAACTTACTTCTTGACATTTGGATTTATATAACAATCCTACTATTCCTAAAAAACACCCTACGAATGTTGTTATAGCGAAACTCAAAAATACTTCAGTAAGCATATTATTATGCTATATTATTTACTGAAACAACATATATATTCCCTCCAGTAGTAAATGGTATATAATTTATTTTCATTATAGCATATCCACCAGATAGAACTAAAACTGAAGAAGCGAATGTCGTTTTTATACCAGTTCCCAATCCAGTAGCATTTATAGTAAGTGTTCCGCTTCCGCCATTATAAATAGCAACATAGTATTCAGCATTTACAGGAAAGGAAGAAAGACTTAATGTAGAGATTGTATTTGTTGTTCCAGTAAAACCTATTTGATAATTTCTAAATGTTGAACCTGTTGAACCAGCAATAGTAAGGGTATTAGTAGAAAATGTTGCCGTATTAATTGAAGTTGGTAATACTAAACCAGTTGTAATAATATTTGTAAAAGTTGAAATACCACTTGAAGAAGCGATTTGAAAAGGGCTAAATGTTCCGTTAAAAATATTAAATCCATTTGCGTTTATTTGAGAAACCGCTAATCCTGTTGATTGAATGGTTGCTATTGTTGTTGCGTTATATTGTAGTTGTAATGTATTCGCCCCACTATTCAAAATTAAACCACCACTATTACCACCAGTAATAGTTAATCCTCCAGAAGAATTACAAGCAAGAGAAGAAGTATTAATTATACCACTTCCAAATTGTCCGTAAGAACAAGAAAGAGTAGAAGTAGAAGGCGTATACGATAGCGGTCCAGTCGTATCGTCTTGATATAAAGGTAAATTAGTTCCAGTTGAAGCAGTTGATTTAGTAAATGGAATATAACAGGTGGTAGAACTATTATCGCTTACAATTAAACTATTATTTGAATTAGTTGCCGTTGTTGCTGTTGTAGCGTTTCCACTCAAAGCACCTGTAAATGTTGTAGCCGTAAGATTTCCAGTAGAAGGAACATACGATAAAGGAGAAGTTGTTTTATCAACATATAAAGGAAGATTTCCGGAATTCGTTGAAGCAAAAGTAGGATAAAAAGTTAAACCAGTATTATTATCAGTAATAGTAACATAATTAGCGTTTGTAGCGGTTGTCGCTGTTGTTGCGTTTCCAATCAAAGCACCTGTAAATGTAGTAGCAGTAAGATTTCCAGTAGAAGGATTATATGTAATATGGTAGTTTGCGTCTGTATATAAGGATTGACTTGGAATAATGCCACTTCCAGCAACAAAGGGTAAATAATAAGTCGCATTAGTATTTATTGCTGTTGTTGCTATGTTTTTAGCGGTTGTTGATGTTCCATTCAAAGAACCAGTAAAATTATTACAACTTATATTATTTGAAGTTAAAACATTATTATAAGTTCCGTTTGTTATTCTTAAACCAGATTGTCCTATACCATTATATCCTCTAGTATCAAAAATAATTGTATCACTACTTCCATAAGCGCTTTGAAGATTAAATCCTTCTGTCAAAAAATTGATAGAACCATATTGACCGCTATTGTCTTCACTTCTTATAGTCATATTACCAAGATTATCACTCGTAATATATGAATATTGAATATTATCCTGTATATTAATTCCATACGGAAAAGATATATTTGCGTTTGTAACTAATTGACCGTTTGAAGGGTTGAATGTAATATTGTAGTTTTGGTCTGTATATAATGTTTGTCCTGAAGAAGTAGCATAAGAGGATACAAAGGGTAAATAATAATTTTGATTAGCATTTGAGGAAGTTGTTGCAATATTATTAGCGTTTGTAGAAGAAGTAGAATTGCCACTCAAATTCCCTGTAAATGTTGTAGCAGTAAGATTTCCAGTAGAAGGAATATACGATAAAGGTGAACTTGTTTTATCAACATATAAAGGAAGATTTCCGGAATTCGTTGAAGCAAAAGTAGGATAAAAAGTTAAACCAGTATTATTATCAGTAATAGTAACATTATTAGCGTTTGTCGATGTTCCGTTGAATATTGTTGCCGTAATCGTTCCTACATTTGTTATATCATTAGAATTCATATTAATAGAAGAAGAACCTGCAGAATTGCCAATTGATAATATAGTTGATAATGGAACAAGAGGTCCAGATGAACCAGTAGGTCCTGTATTACCTGTAGGTCCTGTATTACCTGTAGCTCCCTGTAAACCAGTAGGTCCTGTATTACCTGTAGGTCCTGTATTACCTGTAGGTCCTGTATTACCTGTAGCTCCCTGTAAACCAGTAGGTCCTGTATTACCTGTAGGTCCTGTATTACCTGTAGGTCCTGTATTACCTGTAGGTCCTGTATTACCTGTTGATCCAGTAGGTCCAGGTTGTAATTGAATATTATTTATTTCATTCTGTAATACATTAACAAATTGATTCAACTGAGGCAGGGTTCTATTACTCATTATATTATATTATTATAATATAATAATTATCTTGATTCATTAGGTTCTACTAATATATCTTTAGAAAATGATATTTCATGATCGCCCATAACAATCATCGGAAAAGATTTAATAATCGTGCAAGGTCTTGTATCCATTTTTTTTACATAAGCAATTTCATTTTTATTTAATCCAAGATATGCACCAAGTAAATAATCTAAATTTCTTGAATTTGCTGATTTTGGAAAAATTGTGATTGTATGTGCTTCATTTAAAATGTGTTTTGTATTATTTTTATCACAAAGAATATGATTCGTAAAACACATGCTTGTATTTGAATGCCTCCCACGCTGTAATCCCATATTTGCTATATTCAATACTTTCTCTTTTATCTTTTTATCTTGAATAGAATCTATATCATCCATAATAAGAAGACTATTTGCAAAATCATTAATATCTAAATTTTCCTGTAATAGCATATCAAGATTAATTCTATTAATAAATTTAAATTTATCAAAACAAGAGTCCTTATCTACACTTGAAAAAACATATATCGGATTTTTTGGATGTAGTTTGTGATATTTTTGAATTATTTTTGAGGTTTCATAACTTTTACCTGATCCTGATGCTCCTGCTAAATAATGAATTGTTCGCTCTTTATCTTTATCAAGTCCCAATTCAAATTTAGAATCTTTATCGTTTAAAATAAGTTTATTGAAACAATCCTTTACATGTTTGTCTTCTCCATCTTTTGCAAGATAAATTATTTTGTTTTTTTTATAATGAGGATTACTAATTTCGCCAATAATCGTTCCGATTCCTTCAAAATTCATTATTATATTATATTATTATAATAATGAAAATCAAACAAATCAAAATAAAGAATCTTCCAGATGAATTAATTCACGATATTTTTAAAATATCTGTTGGAAATCGTCCTTATTTGATTGGTTCAGGATCTATTAGTAATTTGATTTATAACACGGATTGGGACATTAATGAAAGATTAAAAGTAAATGATATTCACTCTCATATAGAGAATCTTAAAAAAGAAAAAAATATATGGATTGTTTCTCTACATTCTACAAAAGATTATATCCAAATTAATACAATTTGTAATATTAATGGAATGCTTTTTGATGTGAATGACACAATCTTTCACGGAAGAGAACAAACTAATAAACAAAAAGAAATTACTTTGAAAAAAGATATTCACGCTTTTTTAAAAGAAGGAAAATATCTGAAAGTATTGAAAAGATTATTTACATTAGTTTCTCTACAACCATCAAAAAATAAAATAATAATTAATTATTTGACTACTTTCTTAAATAGTAATATTGGACTCTTGCAATCAATCATTAATCATTTATCTTTGGTCTTGGAATTCAACAAAGTAGAGAAAAAGCGTCCTGAATTAATTTATAATAATATTCAATTGGCTAAACTGGAATTGAATAATATTTATGTTGTGAATATTGAAGATAAATTATTTTCCATGTTTCATTTATCCAAGTTGAAAACATTAATTTCTCTACTTGAAAAGAAAGTAAATGATTATGTTCGCATATTTATCAATAGCAATCGTGTTCTGCTTGGTATTTGATTCTTCCTGCACCATGAAGCAAAATATCAACAGCTCTTGCTGTATCTGTTGAAGCATTAATTATTTGTTTTAAGTATGGGTATCTATCAATTATTTTAATTAAATCACTTAAATCTTGAATAACAAATTCTTCATCTGATTTATTTCCGATATGATTCGCTCTTAATATATTTAATACGAGATTCTGACAATTACGTCCAAGTGCTTCATACTTCTCAAATTTAGTTAATCCCATTTTATTTCTTGTATTTGTAATAATTTCATTCATTGTCAAATGATGATGATACAATGGAACATCTTTTATTTCTGTTTGTGGTGGTAATTTTTTATTTAGACTAATGATAACATTGTAATCTTTCTCTACATTTATTACTTTTCCATCTGAAAGAGTAAATAATATACCAAGATGCATATACTTATCATATTTTAACTTTTCTCCTTTTGCTAATAATATAATTGCTTTATGGAATGTGCTTGAAATCGGATATCTATATAAGACACATTTTACAACTGGAATATTTCCATATTTTTTTAATACTTCTCTACTTGATGGAGGTAATCCATCTTTTCTTGAACCAGTTATAATCGCATTCACTTTATCAATATCAGAAAAGATAGATCCTCCTTTGATAGATTGTTTTGCTAATCTACGAGTTGGATGTGTTGAGTGTAGAGAACCATCAGGAAAATAAATGCAATATAAATCTTGATTCCTTTTTTTACGTATTTTAAAATCATTATACATTATTATATATTATTATTTATTTTTTTTTGATATTCTATTTTTTGTTTTTCTAATATTCGTTCTTTATTTTTTTGATAATACTCTTTCTTTTTTTGTTTATTTTTATTATATTCTATTTTTCTTTTTTCAAGTATTTCATCTTTATTTAAATCATAATATTTTTTCTGATATTCAAGAGCATTCAAATTTGGTACGTTTGGGAGACCCAAACTAGTTGCGGAGCAACGTTCGATTGGTTGTTTGATTTTATTATTTTTTTCAAGCCATTTTGAATGAAATGGAATCTTTGAAAAAAAATCATTCATTTTATTATTTTATTATTTTCTTCTATATTTTTATTTTCTTGAAAAGCATGTCTAATAAATGAACAATTCAGATATTCCAATTTATTTTCTTTTAAGAAAATATCCAACTCATCTTCAGTATTGATTGAATAAATTGATTGAAGATAATTGCACCAATAATTTCTTGCAGAATAAATGCTAAAATTTGGAATTATATATTTTATTTTTTTATATCTTTGATGATATTTCTCTATTAATTGAAGAAGTAAATTCATTTTAGGAATTGTAGAATCACAATAATCAATTAATTTTATTTGTCTTGGCGATTTATTCAAGAAAAGAATGAATGATCCAATTGTTCCAAGATTATTTTGAATCAAATAATTATATCTTTCTTCATCCAATTTATCTTTCAGATTGATTATCTCATTTGGAAGAAAGTAGAGAACAAATAAATTGTTTATATTTTTAATAATTTCATTTGCACTTGGTTCTTTCCAAGAACTGCGAATCATGTTTATTAATTCATTTTTAGGTTTTTCATTATTTTTTATGTTTCGTAAATACTGAAACTTCATTTTTATAAAAATATTATATTATAATATTTATATAATGCCTTATATTTTGAGGAAGCTTCGAGGAAAAGAGTTGTATTCTGTAAAGAATCCTATTACAGGTCAAGTACATTCACATCACGCAACTCGTAGAAATGCATTGGCACAATTGAGATTACTTCACGGAATTGATCATGGACTTGTTCCTCGTCGTGGCGGTGCTCGTGTGAATCCGATTGTGAAACGGATGTATGATTATTTAAGTTCTCTATATCCAAAGAAAACATTATTATCTGTAGCAAATGAAATAATTAAAATGTCAAAAGGTGGAGGTGCTGGTAGAGCATCTGAGATCGCAAAATATGTAATATCCGCAATTGGTATTGCATTGGCAGTTGCATTGGCGGTTTTTATTCAATCTCAAGAAGGACAATCGAGAGCTACCGCTCGTTCAAATCCTCCTTCTTATGATGAGTTATATCCTAATGCACCTCATCATCCTCCTTCTTATGATGATTTATATGGTCCCGAACCATCTGCTCCTCCTTATGAAAAATCAATTGGATATGCTTATGGTAATGAATCATATAGTGGACGTTCTTCTAACTTTGAACCCCATTATAGAGAACCTCCATCACGAACACAACATTCAAAATCTCATATAACTCATTCAGGAAATGTAAGTATGGATTACGAACCTCATTATCAAGAACCTCCATCGAAAAAAGGAAAATCAACTCATAAAATAGATGTTCATGGTGGTCGTAGAAGAAGGAGACGACATAAGAAATTGTATTAAAATAATAATAATTTGTATTATTATTATTTATGAATATATACAGCATTAAATCTACAATTCAAACTCTCTACTTTTGGAATATAATCAAGTAATATCATAGCAATAATAAATTCGCCATTTGAAATATAACTATTTTCTTTTGGGTTTTTTATTCTTCTATAATGTTCTATTGCGTGTTTCCCTCCATAACTTCCAACAGCATATTTACTCTTATGTGTTTTCATTCTCTTTATTATAAATGGAATTTCTTGAATGCACTTTACTATATTTTTTATGCTATTCATTGTAAAAGAATGTCGTTCTGGAAGAAATAATGGTTTTTTATAAAATCCTCCATAATGTATTTGATATTCTTTCTCTACTTCTCTGACTTTATCAATGTAATAATCATATTCAGGATCTACATATGAATCAATTACTTTTTGTATTTCAAATGGTAGTTTGAAATATAAATTTTTGTATATTTCAATTGACATATTTTTATTATTTCAATATTTTTATATTATAATTCCTATATATAGAATATTAATTATCAAAATATTTTAATTCTTCTTTACTAAAATATAATTGTTTTTTCATATTGAAAGAATTATCAATAATTTCTCTACTTAATTGTTTTATTCTTTCATTATATTCTTGAATAGATTCGTAAGACAACTTGCCAATGCAGTTGGAAAGTAAGTCGCCGTTGGCGACCAACTGGTTTCCTTGTTTTTTTTGCATTGATCGCTCACAAATGCTTGAATAATTTTTTTTTATTCGACAATTTTTACATTCTTGATATTTTGAATTATTTAATGATTTTCCACATGTACAATATCTTTTTGTATCAAAGTCAAAATGTTTTATGCATTCATTGCCTATTACTAATATATTGCCATTATTAATATTCATTATCCAACATTGTTCTACTATTTCAGTTGTACACATGCATTGTTTTTGTTTAGGTGGAGGAATTAAATTAAATTGAGGATACCGAAGACAACATTGAAGAAAATAAGGGTATCTACTATTTTTATCGCTTCCAATATATATGTGTTCTTTTTTGAATTCTTCCCAATTATATCCCAAATATTCGATTGCTTTTTGTAATAAAAATTTTTGTTTTTCAGACATATGATAATGTATTTATGTATATTATCATATTTTTTAAATCAATTTTATTATTCCTATATTAAGAAATTTCAATCCCACTCAAAACGGACTGATGAAAACGGACTGATTTTTCTTACCATAATTAAGAGTGAAAATATATGTAAAATATATGGATTGAAACCATTATGCTCACAGTCCGTTTTGGCAGTCCGTTTTATGTTTTACTCTCTCAATTATAATAGAATATATTTATTTTTTTTATTTTTATAGATTTTTATATTTCTATAAAAATCCATTTTAAAACGGACTAACGGACTTTAATATACTTCTTACTGAAAATTAGACTGATAATATATGTAGAATGTATGGAATGAGACCATTATGCTCACAGTCCGTTTTGGCAGTCCGTTTTGAAAATCAGTCCGTTTTGAAATGGACTTCCCCAATTATAAATCTTCACAATCCAATTCACATTCTTGTTTTATTTTAACACCGATATAATATGTATTACTATTGCTTTTCTTATTATCAATTTTATATTGTTCTTTTAAAATTCTTGTAAATTTTGTATGAGTTGATTTATCAATAGAATATCCATATTTTCCACACCAAGCATTATAGATCATTCTGAATTCATCTCTTGATATTTTCCCATTTTCAACAAAATCAATCTTTTCATTAATAAAATCTTGTAGATAATCAACTTTATTATCATCTGCATATTGTTTCTTCATAACATCCATTTCTTCAGGAATATTATCATCTTCAAAATTATCCATTATTTTTCCATATTTCATTATAAAACTAAAAATCTCATCTTTTTTATCCAACATTTTATATTCAAAGGATTTATCAATCACAAAATTTGCTTTATACGGAATCATAACCATTCTTTTCAAAATAGAAGGAGTAACATCAAACTTTGGTAAATCATTTGTTAGAACATGTAAAGTAGAGACAGGATTGATTGTCCTATTTGTTTTACAAATACTTCTAACATCAATCGGATCACCACCAGATATTTTTTTAATATTTTCATTATTTAATTTATCTTCTTTTTTCAACTCGGTTACATAAGCCAAACGACAATATTCAAGTTTTTCAAATTCGGTATTCAAATGGCTATTACTTTTCTTTTCAAGAATAACATCTTTACTTACAATATCCATAATTCCTCCAAAAATTTGTCGTAATATATTGAAAAATAATGATTTTCCATTTGAACCATCACCAGTATGAAAAAACATATATCGCAATAATCTTCCAGTCAAACTTGATTTAATAATATTTAATACACATTGCATAATTTTTTCATTTCCAACAAATAAATCCATGAAATATTGTTTTATATCTGATTCTTGAATTTCATTCAATTCTATATATTTTGCTTCACAAACAAAATCAAATTTATGATTAAATGTTCTTTCAGTTAATTCCAATGTATTCATATTCAACATTTTATTATCTTTGATTGGCAACATAAATTCTTCTTTATTCATATTCTTTAAAAACTGGTTGTCAAATAATTCTTCTTGTAATTCTCGCATAATATTATTTTTATCAGTTGAAGTTTTCAACATATTAACTAAATGTTGTATTTTATTGATTTGTTTTTTTAATAAAATTTTATTAGGATCATCATTTAATAATGATTTAAATTTTTTATTATGCAATTCCAACTGATTCTCAAATATCTCACATAATTCATTTGATATTTTACATCTGACTTTTAATCCTTCATCTAATCCCCAAATATTTTTATTCGTATTGAAATAATACCAAATCTTATCTTTTGTCGAAATACAAATGTGATTATCACCATACAAAGTCTTAAAATATTTGGCAATTTCATTATCAGTAGGTTGTTCTATAATTTTTGAAATCATATTATTTTCGTATTTTGAATACATTTGCATAATTTCATTATATTTTTCAATATTCGTCTCTTTTGCTATTTTTTTAATAGTATTTAATGCTTTCTGTTGGTCATTATCTCTTGGAATTGTATAATTATGATACCACTTTTCACATTCTCTATTTTTATTATCAGAACCATATTTTTTGGTAAGTTCAACAAATAACGAATCATCATCACCAAATAATGACTTAAACTGAATTCCAATAAAATACCAATCTGGCTGAAAATTACAAGTATTTTTCAATAAATCATTATCAATAAATTTTTTTACTAATTCATAAAATTTATTTTCTGGAAAAATGTTCGTATTCAAAATAAGTGAATCATTTATTTCGATATCATTTGTTTTTATAATTTCAAATTTTGGATATTTATTATATTGAACTGATAATTCTTGGATTGTATTTTCATTAATATAATTTGTAATATCAATACTTTCAGTTTGAAATTCTTTATCATGTGGATCTTGACAAACATCATACTTCATAACTAATTCATAGGCTTCATTATTTGGTTTTCTTGAACCAATCAAAGTCCAATTCGATGCTCCAGAAGAAATACCTTTGTCAAATATACATTCCAAATTATTAATAATAGGAATATTTTCAAATAATTCTTTTGATTTTATAATCATTTCTTTTCTGATTTCCATTTGAGTTTTAAAATCAATTTGTAATCCAAAAATGATATGAATGCCATCTTTTGTTAAAGAACCATCTGGTAATTGATTCACATTTGGCTTTTCAAATACATAAACAGGAAAATGCACGTCTGGTTGAATCAAAACAAATTCTTTAATGATTTCCAAATACATCAAAACAATATCTTCAATAAATTGATTATCATGTTGTCGTATATTTATATTGTGTGAATATCTCATATCCATATCTATTGCCATACATTTTCCATACTGCTTTTCAGTAAGAAATTCATCATTATTTTCAATAATTACGTGTTTATAATACAAGTTGAAAAATGTATCCAATTCTTCAAAAGGAATATTATATGAACCACCACTCATACTTGTATGTGTAAATTGTTCTCCTTTTTTAGACTTGTGCTTTTTCATAAATGCTTGGTATGACATTCTATATATAGGAATAATATTATTATTTTATATTATAAATCCTATATATAAATTATTAATATAAATAAAATTTATATACTCTATATATTATCACATAATGCAAGGAACATATGCTCAAAATAAAAAATCAATTTATAATTGGCGTGAAAAAAATAAACATAAATGGAACAAATATATTGCTGAAAAAGCCAAACAAAAATATCAATGGAAGAAGATAAGTAGAGAATTCTTGAATATTTTACTCGAATAATAAAATAATTTTATATTTTATCATTTTTTGCTTTTGGAAATGATTTCTATACCAGAAAATCCTCCATCTACATCAGTCCAATAATTCTTAATGAATATATTCTCATTATATTTTTCATAAATAATCATCAATTCTTTATAATTTTTATATTAACGATAATCATTATGAAGTGGATTAGTCATCAGTTCTGCTAATATAGGAAGAATATACTCATTTATAAAATGTTGTCGTTGTGCGTTTGTAGTTATTGGTATATTTATTAATGTATCCATTTGTGGTCGAAGACGGCTATAAATAGTATCTGCTAATGTTTCACTTGTATATCTAGTAATTCTGATAAAGTTTAAAAATCTAGGACTTGGTGGATTTTGTATTAATCCATATATTGTAGTTATAATTAAGCGTCTTATACGTATAGTTCTTTCGTAGTCTTGCCTTTGCATTTCTCTTAAAAATTCTTCTTCGTCAAGTATGTAAGGTATATCCCGTGTATCCCACCATTCACGTGAACCACCTCTCATTATTTTATTTTTCTTTATTCTTGGTTTTTGCAGATTCAATAATCTTTCTTCTAAAAACTTGTCTTTTAAAGTTTTACGAGGCATATAATATTATAATATATTATTATTTTTCAGATATCCAATCCGTAGGCAAAAAATCCCAATAGATCTTTGCTGGTTCTTCCCACACCATTTTATCATTTTTTGCTTTAGAAATAACTTCAACACCAGAAAATCCTGCATCTACATCAGTCCAATAATTTTTAATGAATATATTCTCATTATACTTTTCATAAATAATCATCAATTCTTTATAAAGACTTTGATTTTTTGAAAGAATAGAGAAATGAATAGAAGTCTTATATTTTCTAATCAATTCAAACTTTCCATAATAATCATATTCAAATGTCTTCTCTAGATATTGATGAATATCATCAATAATATTAGGAACAAGAGCAATAATATAAATTTCATTTTCAACATCATTTCCCATAATAATTTAATAAATACGATATTTATAAATTATTATTTATTAATTATAATTAGAAATTTATTATATCATAAATAATAATGGAACAAATTAAGGAAATTCTAAAAACTAATAAACCAAATTTGGCAGAATCATCGATTAAGACTTATGCAAGTAATCTCAAAAATATTTATTATAAGGTCTTTGGAGTC
>Ga0208741_10000842_pt1 | contig 13535 bp, 23 predicted proteins | sample CryBogCBE03Jun09_FD_184576 | JGI IMG/M metagenome (GOLD analysis project Ga0208741, IMG submission 184576) | Freshwater microbial communities from Crystal Bog, Wisconsin, USA - CBE03Jun09 (SPAdes) | ecosystem: Environmental > Aquatic > Freshwater > Lake | place: Crystal Bog, Wisconsin, USA...
AAATTAACATAGGAGAAACAGCATGACAACATACAAATACGTTAGTACAAAAGAATACCACGATGCATTTCCATGTGCGTACAGACAATGGCGAGCTGATAGTCATTGCAATACCATACACGGATACAGTTTCAGCATGAAGTTTTACTTTGGAACTGATACACTGGATGCACGTAATTGGGTAGCTGACTACGGTGGACTAAAAGAACTAAAGAAAGTATTAGAAGATCAATTTGATCATACACTACTTGTAAGTGAAGATGAGCCAGAAATGGAAATATATCGACTGCTAGAGAGCAAAGGATTAGCAAAGTTAACAATCCTTCCTAGACTTGGTTGTGAAGGTTTAGCTGATATGCTTTACAAGTATGTGAATGGTGTTTACATTCCCGATATGTGGGGCCCAGGTGAAGCTGAACGTTTATGGTGCTTTAGAGTAGAAGTAAGAGAAACACAATCAAACATGGCTTATAGAGAAGGGCATAGAGAAGACAACGAGGACTTGTTTGCCTAATGGATATTAACATCATGTATCTAGCCATTGTGTTCTTTTGTCAAGGAACACAATGTGGAGCGATGTCGGTAGAGACACCTTACACAAATCGAGCAGAGTGTATGTCAGATGTGGCCAAGGCCGAAGAAAAGTTTAGACAAGATCCCGCAGTAACTATTGTTGAGGGAAGGTGTGCTAAATTTAATAACGGATTAAAATCATGAATGATAACAGAGAGGATTTATTCGCATGACACTGGTAGCAAAAATGAAAAATCATATTGAAAAGCGTGCCAAGGCAGAAATTACAACAGTTGCCTTTGACAACGACCGAATCTTTGAGACTTTGGGCATATTGCAAGAAGAATGTGCTGAAGTTATACAAAATGTCAGCAAGTGCAGACGTTTTGGGCTAGAAAACAAATACTTAAATGGCGAAGGCACTCAACGAGAAAATCTTGAAAAAGAAATTGGAGATGTATTGGCCATGGTAGATATACTTATGGATCAAGGTGTGTTAAGCGGTGCCGCATTAGATAAGGCTATAGAAAACAAAAAACAAAAACTTCGCAAATGGAGCAAAATATATGAGTAAATTAAAAGTAGCCGAGTTATTTTATAGTGTGCAAGGCGAAGGGCGTTACATGGGCGTTCCTTCTGTGTTCTTGCGTGTGTTTGGATGTAATTTTAAATGTGCCAGCTTTGGCATGCCTAGAGGAGAAGCTAGTGAAGAAGTTGAAGACATTGCTCAAATGGTCCACCTATACAACGATTATAAAGAATTGCCTTTGGTATCTACTGGATGTGACAGTTATGCTAGTTGGGATCCTAGGTTTAAGCATCTTAGTCCCATGCTTGATACTGACACGATTGCCAATCAGATTATGGGCATACTACCTCACAAGGGGTGGCAAGACGAGCATCTCGTAATCACAGGTGGTGAACCCTTATTGGGATGGCAACGCCAATATCCCGACTTGTTGGATCATCCCAGTATGAGCGGACTAAAAGAAATTACATTTGAAACAAATGGCACACAAAAACTCTCTGATGACTTCAAGAAGTACCTGTTTAAATGGCGCAATCAAAACAAACAACGTGAAGTTACATTCAGTGTAAGTGCTAAATTGCCTGCAAGTGGTGAGGCATGGGAAGAGGCAATACAACCTCGAATTGTTTGCGAATATGAATGGTTTGGCACTGCTTACTTGAAATTTGTTGTAGCAACAGAACAAGACATTGCAGATGCAGAACGTGCAGTCCAAGAATATCGTGCAGCAGGTTTCGTAGGGCATATATACTTGATGCCCGTGGGCGGTGTTGAAAGTGTTTACACATTGAATGCAAAGAATGTGGCACTGGCAGCAATGCAACGTGGCTGGCGCTATAGTGATCGACTACAAGTGCCGTTGTTTAAGAATGAATGGGGTACTTAATGGCCGAAACACACTCTCGTACAATTGCAAGGATGATTAGTTATAGGCTAACAGCTCTATTATTGACTATTCCTATGACTTATATATTAACGGGCGACTGGGAGACTGCATTTAGTGGATCAGTCATATTACATCTAGCATTAACTTTAGATTACTATATACATGAGCGTATATGGTTAAAAATCAAATGGGGTAAATTATAATGGCAACAAGAAAACCAAAAGCAGAAACAGAAGTTAAAAAGCCAGCGGCTAAAAAAACTACTACAAAAAAAGTAGAGTTCAATGTTAAAACACCTAAAGAGATTGCAACAGAAAAGGGCGAGCCTTATGTAGCAATACTCAGTGTGGAACTAGATCCGGATAACATTGGCAATGGTGCGTTTGAATTGGATTGGAATGACAAGTTTATTACCAATCTTGTACGTGCCGGATACAAAGGTAAAGACGATGCTGACATGGTGGACCAATGGTTTGCTGAGGTGTGCCGTAATATCTTGGCTGAAAATTATGAGCAATGGGAAGCCAATCAACCCTACGACACACGTCCAAGAGTTATTGATCGCAAGGACCTTGGCGGTGGAAGAACTGAGGCCAGCTAAATGGAAAGCCTAAAAGCACCCAAGATTCTAAAAGTCTATCAGCTGATGAAAATGTCAACCAAAAATGGATTGAATTTTTCAGCTAGCGGAGTTATTCCTCCAGGCTCCAACTATGTAGGCGCCGGCATTTACACTACATTGCAAGAAGCCGAGCACAACCGAACACTGGAAATGCTAAGAGACACTGACGAAGCATACAATAGCTATCATGTGTTTGAACTAGAGTTTCCTAATCCAGCATATCGAGAATGATAGTATATGTAAACGGTGATAGCCACAGTGCCGGTGCCGAAATAGCAAACGACCACTGCTTTGCCGAAGACGACCCCTTGTATTGGGCACTAGGGCGTCAACCACATCCCGATAATTTAAAACTCAGTTATGGATGTTTGATTGCAAACAACCTAGGTGCTGTGCTAACTTGCGATGCTGAAAGTGCAGCCAGCAATGATCGCATAATGCGCACAACTTGGCCACGCATAGAAAGTGTACAAGGCGGATTCGTTCAAGAAAAACCCGATCTTGTTATTATTGGTTGGAGCACCTGGGAACGAGAGGAATGGCTACACAACAACATCCATTACCAAGTCACCGCCAGTGGTACTGATACCGTGCCTCGAGAATTACAACAACGTTACAAACAATGGGTAATAGAGCAAGGCGAAGCAGAACGCGAACGAAAAATGTTGTTGTGGCACGACCGTATTTGGTATTTGCATCAAGCGTTAGAGAGTAAAAATATCCCACACATATTTTTCAACAGTTACAGTGATTTCAGTGCCATTAGATTGGGGCATCTCAAAGATGGCACAGTCAATCCTGGCGAACATGATTGGGGCTTGAACTATGTTGCTCCTTATGAAAAAGAGTTCAACTACTACAGTTGGTGCCAAAAACAGGGTTTCAAAACGGTAAAACCAAATAGTTACCATTTTGGTGCTGATGCTCATCGAGCGTGGGCTGAGTTTTTGATGCAATATTATGTGCAAATTCTCTTGACAGGTAATGAATAATATGCTATTATTATGCTATGAAATACTTAATTGTTGATACTGCTAATACATTCTTCCGTGCACGTCACTCGGCCGCTCGCCAAGCAGATACTTGGGATAGGTTGGGCTTTGCTGCTCACGTCACACTCAACTCTATTGCCAAGGCATACCGCGAGCAACGAGCAGATCATGTTGTGATCTGTTTAGAAGGACGTAGCTGGCGCAAGGATTTTTATGAGCCCTACAAGAAAAACCGCGCAGTCGCGCGAGCCGCACTCACAGAAAAAGAAGCTGAAGAAGATAGATTATTTTGGGAAACTTTTGACGAGCTCAAAACGTTCTTCTACGAAAAAAGCAATTGTACTGTTCTCCGGCACGAAGCATTGGAAGCAGATGACTTGGTGGCAGGATGGATACAAGCACACCCTGAGGATTCACATGTGATTGTGAGTTCAGATACAGACTTTTATCAATTACTAGCACCCAATGTTGTACAGTACAATGGCATTAGTGATGAGCTGCATACACTAAACGGTATCTTAGATAAAAAAGGCAAATTGGTTATAGACAAGAAAACTAAAGAGCCCAAGCAGATTCCTGACCCTAAATGGATCTTGTTTGAAAAATGTATGCGTGGTGATGCTACAGACAATGTATTCTCGGCTTATCCTAGTGTGCGTACCCGAGGCACCAAGAACAAAGTGGGCTTACAGGAAGCATTCGACGATAGAAACAACCGAGGATTTGCTTGGAACAATCTCATGCTCCAACGTTGGACTGACCATAACGGTGTTGAACACCGAGTGCTTGATGACTATCTTCGTAACGTCACCATAGTTGACTTGACAGCACAACCCGATGCAGTTAAAATAAACATTGCCACAACTATTGCCACAAATAGTGTGCCCAAGAATATACCACAAATTGGTACCAAGTTCTTAAAGTTCTGTGGCAAGTATGACTTGAAACGCATTAGCGAAAACATACAAGGTTATGTAGACTTTTTATCAGCCCCTTATCCGGAGAAGACATGATTACATTAAAGCAATGGCTAGAGTTGGCCAATTACCGAATCACAGAAGGTGACCGCTATTTGTGGGACTGCTACGGCACAGATACATTTATGTTGTCCAGCTGGAACGGCATACATGGACGAGGCGGGTACAGCATCGACATTGTATTTGATACAAAAACGCAAACAGTATATGAAGTTGCAGTACATGACTTTACCAACGATCGTGCATATCGAATGATCAATCCCAGTTATGCAAAGGCACATGCCCAAGAAGCCGCCACACGTGGTGTTGACATGAACACAGCATGGGATGGGGTTGACTACACAGACCTAGACGTTGAAGAAGACTTTGTGGAAAAGGCCACTGCTATTGTTAATGGGCAAGATTACGATACACGAGTCATGATACAACTAGATCTTGACAGTGAATTAGAAATGGCGATTTATCGTAATGCACATAGATTGGACATGACTGTGAACGATTACATACAAATGGCACTGGTGGAATTTATCAAGTCTCGAGCACCTACATTATTGGAGACTGTGGATGCTTAGTGGATTAAACGGAAGTCAATACATCAATGCCGCAGGCGATACCGTCAGCGGTGGCCCATACTTCTATGCCGATACCCCAGTGCCTGCACCAGCTAAAGGTGCAGTGAGATTCAATAACGCCCGTTTGGAAACATGGGACGGCAACTATTGGACCCAGGTATATGGAGCGTATGGCAGTGTAAGTTTGACTGCCGAAGCCGTTGAGGCAATTAATTGGGTACGTGAAAAGATCGAAATGGAAAAACGCATTGCACAACTGGCTAAAGAACATCCAGGCGTTGCCGATGCTGTGGCCACTGTAAATGAAAGTCTGGAACGACTGCAAGTTGTTGTGGCTTTGTCAAAATGGGAAAAGGAACCAGCACATGACTATAGATGATATCAAACATTTGTTTCGACCTCAACTTGACGAGGACATGGTAAATTTACAATTTGTAATAGTTGAAGGCGAAAACGAAACGGCATTGACGCACCCGGCATATGATTTAGAGGGATTGATATCTCGACTAGATGGATGTATGCCTGTAGGATATGGCGCAAATAAAACATTGAGGTTCCATCGATGATCAAATGGTTATGTAACAAAATAGTACGCTGGGGTCAAGATTACGATCAAGACGAAAAAGAAGAAGTATATGCTATTGCTGGCGGTAAATCCAGTAGACGCAAAGGACATCGTCCAGTTCTTGCTTCCGAGGACAACAGGCCCGACATTCCAAGAACATTTAGATTTGATGTCAGTGTGGGCCGTGGCGGCGTTGTGTTAATTACCCGACGCTATGATGCCAAGCGAGACGAGACTATCGAGATACTAAATGTCATACACGATGACGAGGACGTTTCTGGCCAGATTGGACAAATTGTAGCCATGGAAATGCTTAAATCGTGACAAACATTTTATATGTTGGCCCGAGTTGGGCCAACCGAAGCTATAGTACTCATGATGCTTCTGAAACTGATTTTACAAGTCTATACCGAGAATTAAGTTTAGATAAATTTAACATTGTAGATCTATCTAAACCAGGAATGAGTAATCAGTATTTTATAGATTTGTTGAGTAGCCCAAATCAACCCCATTCATACAAATACAAGTATGATGCCATAATATGGGTCTATTGTGAGCCGATTATTGAGATCAAGGATAGACAAACCCTACTGACGTCCGAGAATTTTTGGCAGGTGAGAGAACAAACAAATAAAAATATCTTGAATCAGATATCACAACTAGGAGTGCCTGTGGCAATGATCGGAGCCCACAGTGACATTGAAAATTGTAACTATGCTAATTTAGAAATAGTACACCCAAGTTGGCAAAAGTTTTTAGCCGAATATGCAGATGTTAAGTTAGACGTTGGATGGGGATGTGAAGTGGCTCATAAATGGTTATTGGTAGATTATCCAAAACTAAAACCCTCTAAGAATTTAGTAAACAGTGTCAGTGATACTTGGCGTGCTTGGTGCGAACTAGATCTCAATGGAGTATTCTGTTGGTGTCATCCCAATAAATTAGGTAACGAGTTGTTTGCTAGGGAAATTGATAGTAAAATACAAACATGGATCAAAAACGTATGACAACTTTAATGAATGTCATAAACAAGATCAATGGCGGCAATCTTAGAAAGGAATCGGAACAATATAACCAAGCAGAACGACGACTAGATCCAAAACCGCGTAGTTGGAGATTGCGATTTTTTAACTGGCTTACACAGGGTAGACTAACAATAGAGGAAGAACAAGTGGCAACAAACGCATATCAATCAGCATATGGTCAACTACAAACTGTAGCGTTGGCAAATCCCAGCAGTAGCATGAATCTACCGGGTATTACATTTAAAATAACCAGTGCCAATGGTGGTACTATTATCTCAGTAAACGAAAGTGCACCGCAATATACTCTTGGAGCCAACAGCAGTTCAGAAGAACTTTATATCATACCCGATGGTGTAGAGGATTTTGATAGAGAACTAGGAAAGATAATTACTATGTATAGGATGAAACAAAAATAATGGAAAATTGGTGGGAAAGTCCCTACATTATAATTTTATATTATAGAGGATTTACCTGCGGAAAATTTGTCAGCAATATTTTAAGTTTTAATAAAAACTTTGTGGCACAAATTTTTACACATGTACCATTTAAGAATCCAAATATAGTAAAAAGATTTGATCCTGGTATAACAATACTGGCACAAGTTCCAAAATTTGATCACTCTATAGAAGCGTTTTTAACAGAGTTTAAAATAAAGAAAATATTTGACACTATTCCTGCTTCTAAAGAAGAATGTAAAAAATGGATAGAATATGAACTTGGTTGTGAGATTTGGATCAGTAATGATCGAAGAAGAACCAATAACATAGGAAAACATTTATTGGGCAATAAAAAATATTGTTTTATGGTGGCACATGATCGCAATGAGTTGTCTGAATATTTAAACAACTACCCCAATGCACAAGTGATAGAAATTGTAAATGACGATGAGATTTATCGTCAAAGTGTAAATCTAAAAACACCCAATCCTGATGAAATGAAGATCAATCCTGTAGTTCCATACGAACACAGTATTAAATTTGAAATTGCATCATTATTTGACAAGGTTAAGTTTTTTCAAAACATCAATAAACTACTTGATGATTTGAAAATTGCAGACAAAGAATTTGACAATAGAGTATACGATTATTATAATCAATATACAAATCTATACAACTAAAAGGTAAAACATGGAAACAATTGCTAAACCAGTAATTAAAAATAAGTTTTGGATTGTTGAACAATCGGGACACAAAATTGCCACTATACAAGCAGTGGATGAGAACGGTGGATTTGTATATGTACACGATGATCAACGCGAGCACTTTCCCAGCATCCGGTTGATCAGTAAAAAATACAATATTGAATTTGTCAAGGCCGATAAACCACATCGTCCCATTGATAACGATGTTTATGGATTCCCGGTTGAAGGTACTGCCCACAATCAAGTGCTTGATGTGCAAAGATACTTGCCCATCTATACCAAAGGTGCCAAAAGCAAAAGTTTCTTTTGTGCAGGGCACTACTTGATCAAGTTTGGTAACAATTGGGCTAGACAATTTTGTCCCAAGTTGATCACCCTTAATCGTTATGAATATCAAGGACCATTTAAAACACAAGAGCGTGCCGAGAGTGCATTGAAGGAAATTTATGAGTGAAAATGTACCGTTGCAAATAAAAATGTTCAATGATCGTGTGCGTGCCATGAACGCCAGCAACAGCAAAATTCTCACATTGAATCAACAAGAGGCACGTGCCTTACACGCAGAGATATATGATTTACTGGCATCATTTGCCGCTTTGAACCGATCCGGCGCCGAGGAGATTGTCCAAATCGCCATGGATGGTGGTGGGTTCAAGTAAAAGTGCGCATATTAAGATGATAAATAAACTGTATATCAAGGAACTAGGATGTCAAGACCCAAACCAACAGTATTGTTGGATCACGTAAACAAAACAACTTACAAAAGCGACCAAGTGTTGGCCAGTGAAGGTATCTGGGCAGTGTTCTACGACAATCAGCCCATCAACCTAAAAACTCATAATATTTTGGTAAGCTATCCCGGTCCCAAGTACAAAAAAGTCAGCTTCAGCAATTCGGGTCACGCAATTAATCTTTGCAAAAAACTCAACACCCTTTTCAAGACCGACAAGTTCACAGTGGTCTTGCTCAAGCAAGGTGACACAATCTACAAACCCTAGACAGTCTTGGATCGACCTGTTCACTGCAGGCGTCACAGTTGCTCCTCCACGTTGGTGGTACAACCCCATCAATCCCAAAAGTCTAAGACTAACACGTGAAGCCTATACTTGGATCAACAAGCATACCAAGATTCGACCACACAAAATTAAATTACAACGCGGTCTTGGTGGTCGACAATTCTTACAACTAGAACGATTGTTGACTGCACCTTATCTAGTAGACACCTACAAATGTATAGCAGTAATTGACGAAACCACTTTGATCATGTTGCAATTACATGCCGGCGACTTAAACACCTATTTGCAAAATCTAGAAGATAATCAATAGTGTTGTTTTTGTGCAACACGAGAGTTGACAAGAATCACAATTGGTGCTATAATTGAGTTATTGTTTAATTTTAAGGTACAACAATGGTAGACCCAGTAATTAAAAAAGTCTTGAAGTTTTATAATATCAAGGCCGATGTTTTAGAACAAGAGTTTCATTTATATAAGCAAATTCCCAAAGAGCATAGCGGAATTTATGTTATACAACAAGGCAAGCAAGTGATTTATGTGGGCAAGGGCCAAATTAAATCAAGGCAAGGCAAACACTGGGATAAAGCCTTCGGGAGAAAAGGTGCCAAGGACACCAAGGGGTGGCGGTGGCTACGAGAAAATATTGATATCAATCCAGTAAAATGGAAAGTCAGTTATATTATACTACACGAGCAATGCGATTTGAGTGCCGTAGAAGGTGGCTTGATAAAACTGTTACAACCTCTTGCCAATGATGAAACTTTTAAAGATAACAACCGTGTTCTAAAGGAAACTAAATGAAACTCCGTCCACAAAATTATGCACAGGAAAAGAATGAAAGATACAATCAAAAAGAAAGCCATTGGGTATCTTTAAGCGATAGGGTTAATAATATTATCAATGTTTTGCCCAGCGATGAGCCAATGATTAAACAAACAAAACGCAATCAGGCGGCATTACTAAATGATGCCATGGTGATATGGGACGGATTATATCCCAAATTACAATGGAAAGATATCAGATTAGTCAGAGCTGAAAAATGTAAACTCAGTGACATTGTAATTGATGACACCATGAATCGTCCCTTGGTATGGAGACATGTGTTAAAAATTATTAAGAACTTTGAAGAAACTAAAGTAATGGCAATCAATGTATATGAAGATGAAAATTTACCGGGAAAATATGTTGCATGGGACGGGCAGCATACTGCGGTGGTATTATATTTGCTCGGTGTAAGACATCTCAAGCAATTAGCCGAAGATATAATTGTGCCTATTGCAATTTATCACACCAACAACAAAGCCAAAATTCGTGAGAACTTTATTGTACTTAATAGTGAAGAAGGCAAAGAGCCATTAAGCCCATTGGCATATTTTAGTAATAAAATCTTTGGTGTACGAATTGACGGCAGTCTGAATACAAATTGGGTTGAGGCAAACGAAAAGCAATTGGCCCTCACTGATGCTGGCATCTTCTTAACTGAAACTGATTTTGAATCTTCATATAACGGTGCCTGCACCCAAGTCAAGCTCATTGATTCTACTAGTCTCGACTTGGTTAAACATTTTTGTACCTATTGGAAATTTAGGCAGTCTTGGCCTGATCAAGACACCGGCGGAAATAGTGTTAAACATGTTTATGTGGCTGGTAAGGAGATACATTTGGTGTTGCAACTGTTAAAATTAACCAAGGATCAAGGTATCACAATCGACGATGATTATCTCGAAAATATGGTAGAAATCATGTATAGCACATTTAAGTGCAATTGGAACGCCGAAAGACATATCAATCCTTTATTCCAAAAAATCGACATTGCGTATCGCAATTGGTTTAAAAAGAAATATCACCCCAATTACGACTACCCTAGCAACAAAGAACAACGTGACAAATTAGGTGTACCGGATCGCCTAGGAATGGCCAATGGATCCAGCAACACTGGAAAACAAGATCCTTACTTTATTGCGTTTATCATTGCACAATTGTCTAAGAGCGGATTCAAATATAAATTGCCCAAAGTTGATCCTACAGACATAGATGGATTTAAACCTGCAATAGGGGATTTATACTAATGAGCTATTTAGATGTAATACGTACCAAGTACGATATCAAGGACTACCGGGAAGCAAAGGTAGAAATACCCAAACTTCCCACAGATGGTATTGTGCTAATTGTGGGCACTAGTGGTAGTGGCAAGAGCACTATTCTACGCAGCCTGGGCGAGCTTAAACAACCCTACGTGGATGATGAAGCCTATGTAATTGATAATTTTAGCTCGCCTGAACGTGGCGAGGAACTGTTGCTAAGTTGTGGATTGCGTACCATACCTGCTTGGTTTCGCCCGCCTGTTACACTGAGCAATGGTGAACGTCATAGGTTTGAAATGGCCGTGAGTTTGGATCAGGGCATCAACACTATAGATGAATTTACAAGTGTGGTGGATCGTGACACTGCTAAAAGTCTTGCATATAGTGTTCGTAAGTATTATGATCGGCAAGGTGATAACAAACCTTTATACATTGCCAGTTGCCACAGAGACATAGTAGAATGGCTAGATCCCGACTACGTATATGACACGGATTTACGTGTCTTAGAAAACCGGAGGTCACTTCATCGACTGGGGGGACGACCACCAATTACTCTCACCATCCAAAGCGCAAGTAACACGTATTGGCGACTGTTTGGTAAGTATCACTATTTAGACACTGCCTTGGCCAAAGGTGCACATTGCTATGTGGGTCTAATAGACAACAAGCCGGTGGTGTTTGGTGCTGTTATTCATAGCACCAGCGGAACACTACACAGTTATTGGCGTGGTCATAGAACCGTTGTATTACCCGAGTTTCAAGGCCTGGGCATTGGATCAGCGTTCTCGGATGCAGTAGCCGAAATATATCACAGTAGAGGCCTGTTGTATTATAGTAAAACTGCTCATCCGGCGTTTGGTGAGCATCGCAATCGTAGTCCGTTATGGCAAGCCACAAGCACCAATGGTAAAAGTCGTGCTGGCAGTTATTTAAACAAAGATGGATCTAAACGTGCCATGCCCGGCTACGGTGGGACTACTGTGGAACGTGATGCAGCTCGTGTGTGCTATTCACACCGATATATTGGACGCAGTTAATTACTATAATATATCCCTATCGCATAGTGTCAGCAGGATTCTGCCATTTGACTTTTAACTTGTCAGCCAGTCCTAGTATATCTAAATGATTCTTTGTTAGATAAGAAGTTATTTTTACTGCTAAGTTATAATCATTTGAGTTTGGTTTCTTGGCATTAAACAAATCGTTCGCTAACTGTTTAGAATGATCACCATAGTATCTTAGATTGTATGCCAACTTGTCTGCGGTCTTGCTCAGTGGTTGGCCAGGTTGTTTAGCAATCAATTCGATCCAATCCAATAGACTGTTTCTACCGTATCCGTTCACACCTCTTAGTGGTCGTGATGCGTATCCTGGTTTGGTTTGTCCACGTAATAAATCACCGCTTTGTTTTACGCTGATAGCCTTGCGAGTATTTTGCAATCTCCATGCAGATTCATCGGTGTAAAGATATACAGGAATACCTTGTGTTTTGGCCTGTATTAATATATTACGAGTTATAGGACTGCGGCTTTCTTCTTGTTCTTTAAGTAATACATGAATAGCAGTAACTCCCGTTAAAGGTATAGTGGGTTCTCGGCTGAACACACGGTCTTCACTTTCTCTTGTACGATCAGGTGCATGTTGCCAACTACGGTTCCAATAGTCGATGGGCTTGACTGGATAACGTTGACTGAACCAATCACCATTTAATACAAATGTAACTCCACCATTACCAACATAACGTTGATAATCACCTATCCGTGTTCTACTTGTGCTTAAAAAATATGGATAACCTTTTGGAGCATAGTTGGCTTCACTGGCATTCCCAGCAGTATTGCTTAATTTAAATTCATGATCCTGTAATACTCGGGCGGCACTATGTGTGCTGGTATAGTGATACAAGATATTGCTGGCACCTTCTATAATAAATTCAGTTGCTCTCATTATGATACTCCGGCAAATGCACGTTCGCCTAGATCTTGAATATGGCTGGGCGGTATGGCGACTGTAGAAAAATACCAACCGTGTTCAAACTCTAGTGGAACACCGGTGACATTGATTTGTAATAGCGTTAGCGGATCATCACCATCTCGTTCCAACATCCAGCCTGCCACTGTACGCAAATCATCTTTAAGTCGAGCAGGATTGCCTTCATCAACTACCAAATAGGCTTTGCCTTCTTCACGTGGATCTAATCCACCGTGTAAAATATTATCGGCATTTTCTCGTGTGGTAATATGATAAGCAGTGGTAAAATCCTGCGCAGGATTGCTACGTGCTTCAGCCACACCTTGCTCCCAGACATTTTTTCCAGATTTATGTTTGTTCCAAAATCCAGCGCCTGCATCTGTTTGTTGTCCACTACGGCGAATTTTATATCCCTTACTCTTTACATAGTCGTACATGGTAGAGGCAATGCCTTGACCACGATATCGTTCGTCTACTTCTAAATCCTGCGGCATCAAATACTTGCCGTCGACTACAAACAATACATGACCTAGTTCACGACCGTTACTAGTAGCCTTTACCATAATCTCATCATCTTCTACTTCTATTGATATATCTATACCATTAAAAGCATCTTCTATAATAAATTCTTTTGCTCTCATTATG
>Ga0208741_10000843_pt1 | contig 13523 bp, 14 predicted proteins | sample CryBogCBE03Jun09_FD_184576 | JGI IMG/M metagenome (GOLD analysis project Ga0208741, IMG submission 184576) | Freshwater microbial communities from Crystal Bog, Wisconsin, USA - CBE03Jun09 (SPAdes) | ecosystem: Environmental > Aquatic > Freshwater > Lake | place: Crystal Bog, Wisconsin, USA...
ATTCATTTCTTCGCACCTTTCAAATGTAAAAATAAAACACAAAAAGATTTAGTAAATTTAATGAATGAAAAAGACATCATAATAGCAGCTGGACCTGCTGGTGTTGGTAAATCATTTGTTACTGTAGCTAGAGCTTTGGAATTGTTGAAATCATCTACAAGTAAATACACAAAAATTATTGTATCGAAGCCAGCTGTTGCGGCGGATGAAGACCATGGGTTTGTACCAGGGACGATTCGTGAGAAAATGGAACCATACATTGCTTCAACAATGGATAATTTTGATGACCTTATTGGAAAGCAAAATAGACTTACACTTGAAGAGTTAGGTTATCTTGAAGTTCAACCGCTCGCATTTATTAGAGGTAAATCAATTAAAAATACTATACTAATAATGGAAGAGGTTCAAAATATGACACCAAGACAAGTTAAGACTCTATTAACCCGTATCGGTGAAAATAGTAAATTTATACTATCTGGTGATATAGAACAATCAGACCTATATAAAAACCCAAAACAGAGCGGTTTATATGATGCTATGCATCGCCACAAAAATATACCTGAAATTGGGTTTATTGAGTTCTCAGAAGATGAAATAGTTAGACACCCTATCATCTCTAAAATACTCGCCAATTATAAAGAGGTACCAAAACCAATTAACGAAAAACCATTAAAAGCTATACCAAGCCCAAAAAAAAGAAATCTTATACAAAGATTTTTTGATTTATTTAGATAATAGCTTGACTTTATATTAGTTAATAACTATTTTGGTAGTATGACACATAACATATTACTAAAATTCATTAATTAATGACAATTGGAATTTCATTAAATGAAGTCCTTAGGGATTTCTTATCTCAATTCGTGTACGTATACACAAAATATATCGGCCCTACAGACATTAAAGAGGGTGATATTACCGACTTTAATTTACTTAATTATTTCCCAACATTTGCAAATATTGAGGAGTTTAATCGCTTTTTATATCTTGAATCACCACTAGAAATTTTTGGTCACGCTGACCAAATGTCTAAGGGGTTAATTCAACATCTTAATGACTTTGTAATGGATATAAAAGATGATGGTGAGCATGAGGTCATTTTAGTAAGTAAAGAAGCAAATAAGAGTATCCCAGCTACTTATTTCTTTTTATCTAAAACTGGATGCCGTGCTGAAAAGGTAAACTTTATTCAACAATCACAGGATGAATGGAATGGAATCGACATTCTAATTACGGCAAATCCAGATGCGTTAAAAGCAAAACCAAATGGTAAAATTAGCGTTAAAGTTAATGCTAGTTATAACACAGAATCCACAGCAGATTTTACAATTGATTCAATATTAGAATTATTCATGGATGAATCATTAAGGGATAAGATTTTTAATAACAAAATAACAACATACGAAGAAATTTAAATTATGATAGATTTTGGAGAATCAGCGTACTACATAGACCTGAAAGCCTTTGATAGGGCCATTACAATTAATGATGCTAATTCAGAATTAGTATCTCAAGATACTGAGACAAAAGAAATTTACAATGAAGAGGGTAAAATTGTTGTAACAGAAAAGTATAATAAAACAACACCTAGAAGCAAAGAGGTAGATGGTGCAAAATACGATTTACTTAAAACATTTATTGAGTATATTATTGATTCAGAAGAAGTTGATGATGATTCATTAGGTGGTGATAAAGCGTTATCTGAAGCATCTTTTGGATATAAGATTGTTTTTAATACCTTATATAAAGAAGGAATAATTAAAGAAAAAAAGTAAACAAATGGAAGAAAAACAAAAACAAATTGAACAATTAAAAGGTCTTATTGAAAAGATTGGGAATAAAGACTTTAAACTTTATTTCTTCACGCTAGATACCAAGGGTAATCCTACGGCTGGTATAGCAAACATTTATGAACATGTAAAAATACTTAATAACTTAGGTTATCAAGCATTTATCTTACATGAAAAAAATGATTATAAGTTATATGGTGATGAGGCTGGTATGGGTATTGCTGACTGGTTAGGTGAAGATTATGCTAAATTACCACATGCATCAATCGAAGGACAAAACCTTAACATTACACCTATTGATTATGTAATCATCCCAGAAATTTTTGCAACCGTCATGGACCAAGTAAAGAATTTTTCATGTAGAAAAATTGTTTTATCACAAAGTTATGATTATCTTTTGGAATTATTACCAGTTGGTAAAAGATGGGATTTAGACTATGGTTTTACTCATGCTATAACAACTAGTAATAGGCAAGCACAATACCTACATTCATTATTTCCAACGGTAAAATATAGTGTAGTACCAGTATCAATACCTAGTTATTTTAAACCTAGTGATAAACCAAAAATTCCTTTAATCACTATTGTTTCTAGGAACCAATCAGATGCAGCTAAAATAGCAAAATCATTCTATTTACAATACCCAATGTATAAATGGGTTTCATTTAAAGAGCTTAGAGGTCTTCCTAGGACCGAATTTGCTGAGGAATTAGGTAAGTCATGTCTAGCTATCTGGTTAGATGATAGTGCTGGTTTTGGGACATTCCCACTTGAGGCTATGGAGTGTAAAACACCAGTTATTGGCAAGATACCAAACTTAATTCCTGAATGGATGGAAAGCGTTGATGAAGAAGGAAATGCATCTATTAAAAATAATGGTGTATGGACCAATACAACATTAAACATACCAGAATTAATTGCTACGTATATGAAAGTTTGGTTAGAAGATGCCGTACCAACAGATTTACTTGAAGTAATGGCTGAATCAACTGGTAAGTACACCGAAGAAAATCAACAAAATATCGTTAAGAGCGTCTATGAAAACTTATTTGCCGAAAGAAAGGCTGAGTTTGATAATATTTTGGCTAACGCAATTAAGTCAGAAGAAACTGAAATTACAACACAAAACTAAAATATGAAAGAATTAACACAAATAAGTGTCATCATGCCAGTCCATGAATTAAACGACACTACAAAACCAATGTTTGATAACGCAATTAAAAGTATACAAACACAAAAAGTATTACCAGATGAAGTTATTATAGTTGTTCCAGCTAAAAGCGATGTATCCGATTATCTATCAAAATATAATTTTGACTCAATAAAGGATATAGTTACAATACTTGAAAATGCTGGCCAAACTGACTTTGCAAGTCAAGTTAATTTAGGTGTTGCAAACGCTAAATCAGAATGGGTTTCATTCCTTGAATTTGATGATGAATATGCAAATATCTGGTTTAAATCAGTTGTAGAATATCGTGCCGCTCATACTAATGTGGAATTATTCATGCCAATTGTTGTTGATGTTAATGATAAGGGTGAATTTATTGGTTTTACAAATGAAGCTGTATGGGCAACTAGCTTTTCAGATGAATTAGGATTTTTAGACCTTAATTCATTACTTACTTATCAAAACTTTAACATTGATGGTATTGTAATCAAAAAATCAATTTATGAGGATTACGGTGGATTCAAGCCAAGTATTAAATTGACATTCATTTACGAGTTCTTATTAAGAATGACATATAAGGATGTTAAGGTTATGGTTATACCAAAGTTTGGATATAAACATGTTAACCAACGACCAGATTCTTTATTTGCTAAGTATAAAGAAACAATCGACCCAGTAGAGGCTAAATGGTGGTTAACACAAGCTAAGAAGGAGTATTATTTTGACACTGATAGAAAAATAACGTATGAAACACAAATTAGTTAAATGGTTAACAAGAGAGGACGAAAGAGAAAGGATGAAGTCTATTTTGGTCCAGATGAAGAACAAGCCGTTAACGATTATTTAGCATCAACAGATGACAAAGAAAGAAACTTAATCTACAATCAATGGCTCAAAGAGCCGTTAGATAAGATGATAGAATCAATTATTAGAAGATATAAACTTTATAGAAAGGGTGAAACGTTTGAAGATTTACACGGCGACACCCTTTCTTTTCTAATGACAAAAGCTCATAAATTTGAGAATGCTAGGGGTAAAAAGGCTTATTCTTATTATGGTACCATATGTAAACATTACATTTTAGGTTTACTAATAAAAGATGAGAAATATAATAGACAAACGTTCTCGTATGAGGACATTTCATCCGAACTAGAAGAAAATGTAGACTTGAGCTACACTATTGATGATAATGATTTCGAAATGGACGCATTCATGGCGAAAATTATCAAAAGTATAAAATTGGAATTGGAGGATACAAACCTTCCAACCAAGAAAAAGTTAAACGATAATGAACGTAAAATTGGTTATGCGTTGGTTGACATTCTTGAAAATTGGGAAAAATCATTTAATGTTATGGATGGAACCTCAAAATATAATAAGAACTCAATCCTCGAAACTATGCGGAATTATACCAATTTATCAACCAAGGATATTAGAATGGCAATGAAACGTTTTAAACTGATTTACGAGATGATTAAACATAGTGAATAATGTAAAAAATGCGTTTCTAAGCTATTTATTAATAAAGAAACGATTATGCCAAGAAAAAAGAAACAAGAAGTTAAAGTCAACAATACTGAGAGTCTTGAAGGTTTAATGCAAGAAACATATAATGATGCTTGTCTACAAATCAATGATGCTCAAAAAACAATTAATGAACTAACCACCGCCGCAGCGACACCAACAGATGTTGATGATTTAACTAAAGTAGTTAAAGAAAAAAGTGGGTTGTTAAAAGTTAAAGAATCCGCCATTAGAATTAAATTGGAATTGGCAAAACTACAAAGCGACATCATTAAAAATATGGGTAATATTGATGCTGCTTTACAAGAAAGAAGTGACGGTAAAGTATCTGCTAATGATTTCAAATCTATCAGGGAAATGCTTAAGAATGATAAAGACGTTAATTTTAATTTTGGGGAAGAATAAACGTGTCAATATTAAGTCAAAAAAATAAAATATTCGGGCAAATTGCAGCCGCTAAAACTTTAACTGGAGGTCTCCCAACATTAAAGAATAATTCCTCATTTCCATCAATCAACAATAACGGTGATACTATCACTTTTCTCACCGATTTAATTAAGTCATTAATAGGATTTCAAGAACTACAACAAGTTGTCTCCAACACAATTGTACATTCATTAAATGAGATTGAAAAAGATATTAAATTAGCCCTAAAATCAGAATTAAAATCCATTGTCAATTGTGGTACCAATCCATCACTACCTAATTTCTTAAAATCAACAGGTGATGGTATAAATTTAACAGTTAACCAAATTGATTTTACAGGCTTAATGTTAATAGACCCAAATTCAGATTCTGGTAAATTAATGTATAATGATTTAAAACCAAATCTAATTAATAGTACTGACTTTAACACATTCCTATACCAAACAATACAAAACGATGGGATTAGAGAGAGCTGGGGTTCGGCAACAACTAAGTCTAACATTCTTTCTTTCAAATACACATCTAAAGATGTCGCAAATATAGTTCCAAATAATACGATAAACATTAAGGCCGACCCATCATATGATAATATGAGCCTAACGGATTTAAACAATAATTATATTGATAGTTTATCTTTATTCAACGCCGAAAATGTACTTACAAACGTAATAGATGCTATTTTTGGGACTGTTTCTAGTGTCGCAAACAAATCCATTAAACAACTAGAAAATCAAGCTAAAATCAACACAATAGTTAACAAAATTTCTAAGTCAGATAGTAATGATGTTATTAATAGTAATTACTTTACATTTAATAACGCTGAAAATGCCGCAAACCAAGCTGCTGCAATGGCTAGAAAGAACGGTACTAAGGTTATGACCACAACTAGTAATATCCATACATCTGTAGCTTTTCAGTCAGTTGTAAATATGCATAATGACCTTTCAACAGCTACAACGACAGCAGCTAAAGCTAGTATTGTTAATTCATCACTTAATCAATTCGGTAATGATATTACTGCATCATCAACTAATGTAATGGATAACCAAGCTATTAAGTTAAATTTTATACAAGAAATAATTAATAATCTTATTAGTGTAATGGTAAATACTATTTTATCACCAAAGGTTATTACATTATTTGCTATTAATTTTAAAATAGTTTATGGTCCTAATGCTGTATATACTGATGCTATAGATTTTCTAGCTAAAAATAAAAATCTTGTACAAACTATAATAAAATCAATTGGTGCACAAATAATAAAACTACTACTTAATTTAGCTTTGAAAGAAATTGAAAAATTAGTTAGTGAAGCGGTAATCAAAAGACAGATTGAAAAAAATAGTTTATCACAATCACAACTATTAAGTTTATTCGGTGTTCCGCAAGATGTATTAAGACAAATTCAAAATTTATTATGAGTGAAGTAAATACAAATAGACAATCAAATACCACGACCAATACGATTAGTATGGGTTCAATTAGCGGTATTTTAAACATTATTAACTCCGCTTTTAATATTCCAAATACGCCTGTTACGCCATTACCGCCACCATTATTAGTTACTGGTGCAAATTTAAGGTCTGGAATTACAGCTGGTGAAATAGCGTCTAGGATTATATCAAGACAATCTGAGGCTGGGTTAGTAGTAGGTGACGTATTCGGTGATGGTCCAAATACGGCACAAGCAATGGAATTAATTAGAATTGAAGAAATTGTGAATGCACTATTGACTGAAGCTAAGATTGAGATAGCTATACCACCTGGAATATCCGTCACCACAATCGGTATCGGTAATCTTGGTGTTCCAGTTATATCTAATGGCTTAACAACTAATATTGCCGTTGGTAGCGGTGTAATACGTTAAATATGGAAGACTTAGAACAAAAATCTAACAATGAAATATTGTTTTATATTAAACAACTTCAAGCTGACCACGAAGCGTTAAAAATTAAGATGCTTAAAGATTACGATAACTTGCTTGAACTTGAAAAGGAATTTGCCAAGGCTAATGAAATAATTCACAGAAGATTAAACGGTAAATAATGAGCGGCGGAAACAGATATATAACCAATCAACCAAATGCCATAGTACAATCAGACACCATGAGAGTAATTCAAATGGGTGTAGTTGAAAGTATTGATGACCCTAATTCTATGGGTAGAATTAAAGTTAGAATTGCTGGACCAGCCCAAAAAGGTGGGGATAATGGTGTTTCCACCAATGATTTAGCTTGGGCTTATCCAATGGTACCTAAATTCTTTTCTGTAACGCCAAAAGTTGGTGAAGGTGTATTTGTTATAGTATTTGATAAACAAAAAACGCATAGCGATAGGCTTTATTTTGGACCAATCATATCAACATCTGATAAATTAAATCTTGACCCGTTAGAAACAACTGGTTTAAGTCCATTTACTTTTGCATTTTTAAACCCACCAGTGGATGTTAATAGAATACCAGCGTTAAAAGGTGTCTTTCCTTCTAGTGATGACATTTCAATTCAAGGTAGATATAATACTGATATAACATTAAAAAAGAATGAGATTGTAATAAGAGCTGGCAAATTTGTTGAATCACAACCAAACGGTAATAACCCATACCCATTTCAATTTAATAATAGTACTCAAGGTTATATTCAAATTAGAAATAATACACCCCTTACAAGACAAACATCAAATACACCGCAAATGGTTGGTACGGTAACAAATGTTATAGCAAATAAGATTAATTTATTAACGCATCAAGATGGGTCACCTAGGTTTAATTTAACTAATCAAGATGATTTATTAAGTAATGAAGAAATATTAAACATTTTAGAAAACGCACATCAATTAGCATTTGGTGATATATTGTTACAATATCTTATATTACTTAAAAAAGCATTTTTAAATCATGTTCACAACAATAATGGCATACCACCAACAGATTTAGTTGTCGGCGGATTAACCCAAGACGTTCGTGAATTTAAGAAGAATGCTGAAAATCTTGAAAATAGAATGTTATCTAAGAATATACGAATAAACTAAGATATTATGATATTTATAGAATAAAGAGACATTTTATGGTAGTAAAAACCTATTTCGATAAAGACAACACAATTATTAGTAACAGCTATATAAACACTGGTTTAAACCCAATAACACAATTATTTTATGGTGGTGTAAATCCAAGCGTTTTTAGTCGTTTCATATTTCATTTTGATGAAACAAAACTAGTTAATTTGTATAGTAATGGTACATTCCCAGATACAACTAAACTAACACATACTCTTAAAATGACCAATACTGGTGCGTTTGATAAATCATTATTAAATGGAAATCTAAATGGAATGTCAAGAGCGTCATCATTTGATTTAATAGTATTTGCACTAACTCAACCATTCGATGAAGGTGTTGGATATGATTTTGAAGTTTCTAATTTCCTATACGGAAATGCCGCATTCGCAACTACACCATCAAATTGGTTTAGCGCACAAACCGCAACTAGCTGGGGTGTAAACGGTGTTTATTCTGGTTCACCAACAATTATCGGCACACAACATTTTGATGCTGGTAATGAAAATATTTCAATAGATGTTACATCTTATGTTAATTCGGTATTAGCTGGAGCACCAAACTATGGCCTTGGAGTTGCATTTACCCCAACACTAGAATCAATTACCGCTACTACAGTACAATATGTCGGTTTCTTTACTAGAAATACACAAACATTTTACGAACCTTATATTGAAACAATCTATAATAATCATATTTCTGACGATAGAAATAATTTCTTTTTAGATAAACCAAATAAACTTTATTTATATGTTAATCTTGGCGGTGAACCAACTAACCTAGATTCACTACCAAATGTAAATATATTCGATAATGGCGGAAACTTAATTAACGCTTTTTCAACACCTATAGTTCAACAAGTAACTAAAGGAGTTTATTCAGTTGATTTAACTATTACGTCAGCACAAGGTTCAGATGGCTATTTATTCAATGACATATGGACACCAATAATAGTTAATGGTGTTACTAGACCCGATATTAGCCTCAATTTTGAGATTAAAGATAGTTTAGGCTACTACGACATTGGTGCTAACGATATTGGTCCAAAATCAGTCACTGTATCAATTGCTGGTATAAGAAAACAAGATAGAATACTTCGTGGTGATATTAGAAAAGTTATAGTTAATCAAAGAATACCATATACCGTTGCACAGACTCAAAATATTTCAAATATTCAATATAGGTTATATGTAACTGAAGGTAGAAATGAAGTCACAGTGATTGACTTTCAACCAATCGAAAAAGCTACTAATTATCAATACTTTTTACTTGATACCGCCAGCTTATTACCTAACACATATTACTTAGATATTTTAGTTGAAAGCAATCTTGAAGTAACTACTTTAAAGAATGTTATTAACTTTGATATTGTAAGCGAATCAAATTCAAGAACATTCCAATAATATATAAAATTTACTTGACAAAAAAATAAGTTTTACTATATTTATAAATGTTACGTTAACTCACGTATTGGCTTCGACCAGAAATAGGTTTAGAGTTGTTTAGGCAACAAAGAAGTTAGTACATAATAAAAAAATTAAAAGTTAAAAAAAAATGAAACAAACAATCACAGGGCCTTCGATGCCCACAGCACAGATTTGTATTAACAAATCAAGAATTAAAGTCTACAACAAAGACAATGACCCAACTTACTACTTGGATAAGGGTCAGGAATTTCAAATCGAACTTTTCAATCCAACATCAGAATCAATTTTAGCTAAAATCTATCTTAATTCGAAGATAATATCACAGGGTGGTCTTGTATTAAGACCTGGTGAAAGGGTCTTCCTAGACCGTTACATAGACGTTGCTAACAAATTCAAATTCGATGTATATGAAGTATCAAACACTTCAGAAGTGAAAAAAGCCATTGAAAATAATGGTGATTTTAAAGTAGAGTTTTTCTACGAACAAAAACCATTTGTTTTAAATGGCGGATGTAGCACAATAACTATATCCAACCCAACACCTTGGTTTACTTATGGTCTTTATAATAGTGGAACGTGTTATAATCCAAATATTAATACGTTCACTTCAACATCGGCAAGTTATGGTGGAACCGACATGAAAACTAATAACTATTTTTCAAATACAGCTGGTGGCCAAAGTGGTACTCTATCTTTTACCAATAATACTGGTAATGGTAGTTTAAACGTTGGGTCAACCACTTCTTCAACTAGTTATTTAAATAACACAGATGGTTTTAAAGCATCCGCAACATTAAGCAGTCAACCAGCTAAAGCTAAGCTTAGAAGTAAATCAATCGAAACAGGACGTGTTGAACTTGGTTCCGTATCAGAACAAAAATTACAAACGGTTAATAAGTCATTCAGTTATTGGCCATTCCATACGGTTGAATATAAACTATTACCAATATCACAAAAAATTAATACAACAGAGGACCTAAATATCAAGAGATATTGTCCAAATTGTGGTACCAAACAAAAACCAGAATATAAATTCTGTCCAGCTTGCGGAAGTAAAGCTTAAAAATAATAACTAGAGGTAACGTAACAATAAAAAAAGCTGAGATTTACTCAGCTTTTTTATTTTTAACGATGTTAAAAACACATCTATGATATTGGTCATAATCATAACCTAAATGTTTTAATGGTGATTCTTCGATGGTTAAATTAACATTTAATGGCTTATTTAAGACTCTAGCAGCAAATAATCTATGGTGGCCGTCATCAACGTAGAAATTACCCCTTTCGTAAACAACGTCAATAGGTTCCGTTAAGTTAATCTTTTTTGCGTATTGCAACTTAGATAAACCACTATTTAATTGTTCTTGTTTAACATTTTCCCAATCCTGTTTCCACTTAATCTTTAATTGATTAGGCATAAGTGTTTTAATATCAGAATCAGCAAAGCCAAACGCAGCCCTATCTAAGGCTTCAATTGAAAAACCACCAGACCTAAGTAATTCTTCGTCTGAATTATATTTTCTTGCTTCATTGGCGATTTCTTCAGTATATTCTATATTTTTACATGAAAAATCTTCAGTTATAGTATTATATATTTCTAAAAGTTTCATTATTTTAGTTCTTTAAATTTATCAACAATTTCATTAATATTACTATCCCATAATACTAGTATATCCAACCCCTCAAAAGTTGATTTAGCGTGGTCAGATAACCTAATAGGTTGCCCATTAGGAACATATGTAAAATAAACTGAATTAGTTGTATTTGAATTAACAAGATTTTTAACTTTACCCCAGCTCTTAAGATGTGCCACAATAAAATTAATCTTAGTTGAAGCCAATAATTTTTTAAAACCCTCAATTGAGTAAGACCCTTTATCGTTATTAGTTTTAAAAAATCTAAGTTGATTTGTCCCGTCACGAAGTATGGCTCTTTTAAATTTTAAATGTGGAAAATACTTTAACCCTTCTTTTTCAACAGCTCTTGCTTGTGCAAGTTTTTCAGCTGATAATAAAACTGGTTCAACTTGTACTTGTGGTTTTATTTTTATTGGATTATCACCGTTAAATAGCTCATCAAAAGTATCAACTATTTCTTGTTGATGAGTATCCCAAGTTATAACAAAATCTATACCATCAGTCCATTTTTTAGTTTTGTGGTCTGAAAGTCTAATTTTTTTTCCGTTTTTTAGCGTAATATACTTTGATAACGTACTTTTAGAACTTTCAACTTTAGTAATCCTATTAAGACTTTTTAACCAGATAATGACTTTATCTATTTTAGCTTCTGCTAATATAGTTTTAAATTCTTCAATTGAATATGCTTGACCATTAGCACCATTTGGGTAGAACATTGGTACTGGGCTTTCAGTATAAGTTAAATTAGGAAAACATCTTAGACCCTCTTTAACCAATACTCTTAGCATCAATTCACTTAATTCTTCTTTTAGTAGTTTCTTAATAAGACTTTTCATATATTATAAATATCCCATAAAACAAAAAAGCCCTGCATAGGCAGAGCTTTTAAGTTTATGTTTTCTAAGAATTATCTTAATTCGTTGATGTTGAAAGTAACTACCCCGTCAACACGTAAGTGTCCGTAGAATCTGTTATTAACAACTTTCTTAGCGTACCTAGTCATGATACCTTTAACTGGTGCAAAGTTAAATGGATTGTACATTGTAGGTGTAAGTTGCAATGGCACGTATGGTGCGTAAATGTAACCAGTATCTAACAATGATTTACCTTTGTGACCGATAATGATTGAATATGCTGGAGCATAAGGGTCACGGTATACTTGATAACGTCCGCTTAATGTACCAATTCTTTCAATACCCATGTTGTAAGTATCTTGTTCTGGGTTAGCATCACTTACGTGGAAATATTCAAGGTCATCGAATATCGCTGAAATTTCAGAAGATACAATGATGAAGTTTGCACCACCACGAAGAGTTGATTTGTGTATTTGAGCTGAAATTTGGTTTACTCTAGTAATAAGAGTTTGGTTCCAGTCTTTTTGAGTGTATGGGCTCGCAGCTGAAGATGCTTTTCTCCAACCATTGTAATCCCAACGTAATTGCCATGCAGCAGCTTTACGTAAATCTCTAAGGATTTCACGGTCAATTTCAGCAGCTACTTGTTCTGATAACATTGCTGTTAATTCAGCTTCAGCATCAATGTTGTGGAATGCACTAACGTCTTGAGCTAATTCTGGAGACCAAGTTGCTCTTAATTTTCTTTCTTCTACAGCAACTACAACTTCTTGAAGAGTGAAAGAAACTTCACCAAGTTCAGTTTCAAGTTCTAATGAAGCGTATTCACCCCATGCGAAAGTAAATCCAGCTGTTGTTGTAAGCGCACTAACTGTAGTTGCAGAAGCACCTACGTAACCATCGTAAGTTGATGTACCTGCTTTAGCAGCACCAGCAGCAGTTGTACCAACTGGGTGTCTAAGGTCAAGTTCAACATACATTACACCTTGTGGGCTAGTTAATGAACCTTTATTTTGTACGATTGCTTTACCGTATTGTTGAGTAACTAAACGGAAAGGAACTTCTTTATTAGCAGCGATGATTTGGTTACCATCTTGGTCTAAAATAGCGTTTGTTGTTACAACGTGTAATGAAGCAAGGAATGATTCAGTATCCATGTTGTTACCATCTGGACCTGTTAATACTTCAACACCATTTGCAGCACCAGCACCACCAGTAAATCCAGAAAGACCGATAATAATACCTCTTAATGAACCATCAGTTGATGTTGGAAGAGTTGAGCTTGGAGAAGCAACAACAAGATTACCTGAGTTATCAAAAGTATAAGCATTAAGTGAACTAGATGCAATAGTTTTGATTGTCAATGTACCCTTAGAGTTATCAAAAAGACCATCATTGTAGAATATATCATACAAGTTTTTAGCCATCATTTGAGTTACTGGGTAACTGTTACCAGCAGCAGCAACTGGAAGAGCAGCAGCAGTCGCTTGACCGTTGTGAGCACCATTAAGACCAGTGTGTGCAGAGTAGATTGTACCGTATGTATCGTTAGTTGCTGTAGTTGTGTAATCGTTACCAGCATTACCTAAACCATCTTGACGAGATGAAGTTTGTGGAACGAAGAAGAACAATTTACCAATT
>Ga0208741_10000845_pt1 | contig 13465 bp, 16 predicted proteins | sample CryBogCBE03Jun09_FD_184576 | JGI IMG/M metagenome (GOLD analysis project Ga0208741, IMG submission 184576) | Freshwater microbial communities from Crystal Bog, Wisconsin, USA - CBE03Jun09 (SPAdes) | ecosystem: Environmental > Aquatic > Freshwater > Lake | place: Crystal Bog, Wisconsin, USA...
AGGCAATGGCTGGTGGAGTTTGGCAAATAGGGCATTAAACCCAACAGCGTTTGTAGCGGCGAATGTTATTAAAATACAGCAACAGCTGATGGCTACAATCATCAGTGCACGCTTGAAATATAGCGTAAAAGGTTTTTCCCCTTCCTCAAGTTTACGCAGCCCAAATCCGGCAAGAACACAAAAGCACAGCAGGCTGAATACCCGGTACTCGCCATTGTACCTTACATATTGCAGTAGTGGCATTTTGCTAAAGAGTACTTCTTTTACCCAGCCCCCGGTACTCAAAAGCAGCATGAGCAAAGCTGCTATTAGCAGCACCCTTGCGTAAAGCTGCTTGCTTTTTAGGCTAAGCACAACACAAACAAAACCCGCTACACCAAAAAAGCCATTGCGCATGGCCACATCGGTAACAAAAAAGTTAGTATTGGCGGCAGTGGCGAACGGAAAAAAGAATGATATCCACGCCCAAGGCGTAAAACCAGCCTCGGTTGTCAAAGCCTGCTGTGCCGGGCCGCCCCTGGCATAAAAAGGTAATATGGTAACATAACCGTATAGGGCCGGCAGGTAAAGTAATACCATCAAGCCCAACGATATAGCCAAGGAAAAGCATATGTTTTTTGCCTGTACCTGGTATTGGGGCGAAAAGATAAACAGCAAAAACACCAGCATTGCTAAAAAATAAAGCAATGCTATTGGTATTGCCGGATGCCCCCCCGCAAAAACTGCATAACAGGCCGTTGCAAACCAAAAACTACTTTTAAAACTAGGGTGGTTAAACAACTGCAAAAGTGTTTGTAGCACCAACGGCAAAAATGCAGCAGCTGTTAAAAAATTAATGTATTGTAAACAACCTGTGTAAAACCCGCTGCACATATACATAGCCGCAACAACCAGGTTTATTTTACTAGTTAGCCCCAAAAAACGAGCCAGCCTTAGCATAAAAATACCGCCCAAGTAAACATATAACAGTACCTCAGCCGTAAGAGTATAGGCGTTATAGCCTATTGAGGCAAACACCCAAGTAATGGGGTTGTAAAATGCAAACCCCATATCGGCATAGATGGGCAACCCAAAATTCATATAGGGGTTCCACAGGGGCAGCTGGCCAGCATGGATGGCTTCTGACAAAAAAAACTTATTGGGAAAGTTGTCGCTAAAGGCATCATTCTTCATGCCAAAATAAAAGGTACACACGGGCAGGTAGGCTACCAGTAAAACCAGCAACAATATTGCATAGGGCAGTAAGGCTGCTAGGCGGCTTCGCATGTGGCGCTATTGAGGGTTGTTTTGTAACGTTAGCATGCGGGTTACGTATTTGCCCACCAAATCAAACTCAATATTTACGATGCTGCCCACGTAAATATGTTTTATACCCGTGTGGTTGTAGGTGTAAGGTATTATGGCCACCGAAAAAGCATCGTTGGTTACATTAAACACCGTTAGGCTAGTGCCGTTTAGCGAAATGGAGCCCTTTTCAATCACCAGTGCCGCAAACTGTGGCGGAAATTGAAAGCGGTATTCCCAGCTGCCCTGCAAATCGGCGCGCCCGGTACAAGTGCCGGTAGTATCCACATGGCCCTGTACAATATGCCCGTCAAGCCGTCCGTTCATTTGCATACACCGCTCAATATTCACCTCCCCGCCGGCCTGCCATGTGCCTAGGTTCGTTTTTTTTATGGTCTCGTCTATAGCGGTAACGCGGTGGCTGCCGCCTACAATTTCCTCTACCGTAAGGCACACGCCATCGTGGCTAACACTTTGGTCAATTTTTAATGCTTTGCTAATGGGGCTGCTTATCCAAAATGTTTTGTTGCTGCCATGGGTTTCAATGGCCTCTATTTTTCCGGTGGTTTCAATAATGCCTGTAAACATAGGCTTGCAATTTAGTGCAAATTAGTAATGTACACTGTTTGGCATTTAAATGGTATTGGCGGCGTTAAAGTACGCTGGTGTTTCCACATTACACCGCCATGGTTACCCATGCAAAAATTTACAACAGCGGCAGCGTTGCACCCGGCCCATATTTACCCTAATTCATGTTACCATTGCTAGTTGGCAATGGCGGGGGTAGGTAAGGTTGGGTGTGCATTACCAACCCGAGCGGGGTTGGTAAAATTGTAGAAATATAATTATTGTAATTTGGCAGTTTGTAAATAATGTTTATTTTTGCGCCTCAAAATTCCTTAAAGGGGGTATATATAATATGCTTATAATTGACTCAAAAGATTGTGAAAACATCGACAAAGCGCTGAAAAAGTACAAGAAAAAATTTGAAAAAAGCAAAGTGCTTTTACAGTTGAGGGAACGCCAAAGCTTTACCAAGCCTTCAGTAAAACGTAGGATGGAAGTGTTGAAGGCGGTTTACAAACAGCAAGTTGCCAGCGGCAAAATAGAAATTTAGTTTACCAGCTAATTATAGTACGAGTAGCCATTAAGTGTTAACTTTATGGCTACTTTTTTATGCCTACCACACATTACCCGCAAATACAGCAGTTTTTACAATACCTGCGTTTTGAAAAACGCTGCTCACCCAATACCATAACATCCTACCAAAACGATTTAGGCCAGTTTTTTGCTTTTTTGGTAAGCCAGTACAGTGCGCCAGAGATACAAGAAATTACTGCGCAGCTCGTACGCAGCTGGTTGGCTGAACTGAAAGGAGACAAGCTTGCGGCTAAGAGTATTAATAGGAAAATATCGTCCCTTAAGTCGTTTTTTAAATTCATGATTAAACAAGGTGTGCTGCAGCAAACGCCCATGGCCGTGATTGTTAGCCCCAAAATGGCTAAACGGCTACCCGCTTTTGTAGCAGATAAAGACATAAAAACCTTGTTTGGCGAGGAAAAAGGCCCTAGCATGTTTGCCAATACCTGGGAGGGGAATATGGAAAGGCTTATTTTAATGCTGTTTTACAGCACGGGCATGCGGCTAAGCGAGCTGGTAAATTTGCAAATGGGCCAGCTTGACGCCCCAAACGGCCATGTTAAGGTGTTGGGGAAGGGCAACAAAGAGCGGATAATACCGCTTGGCAAGGAACTGATGGGCGATTTGCAAAATTATATCGCCAACAGGCCGGCCGCCCAGCCTGGCGTGGGCAATGTTTTTGTAAACAAAAAAGGCAAACCATTATATGCCAAATACATATACAACTTGGTGCATTCAAAACTGGCACAGGTAACCACCATTGACAAAAAAAGCCCCCATGTGCTGAGGCATACATTTGCCACCCATTTAACCAATAACGGGGCCGACCTAAACGCCGTAAAGGAGCTGCTGGGGCATAGCAGCCTGGCAGCCACGCAGGTGTACACCCACAACACCATCGATAAACTGAAAGACATACATAAAAAGGCGCACCCGAAGGCATAGCCTGCGTTAAGAAATAATAAAATTTTAAGGTTAAAATTGATTAACGTCAGCCTTTTTAAGCACAAATGAAGTAATTTCATCTCTGCTACCAGCCAAAAGCCAGTAGTAAACGATTGTAGTTCTTTTATTTTTTCACTCAAAACGCGATTTTTTATGAATGTAAACATCCAGACTGTGCATTTTGATGCAGACTTGAAATTGGTGGAATATGTAAACAGGAAATTGCAGAAAATAACCACGTTTCATGACAGGGTTATTAAAGTTGATGTTTTTTTAAAACTTGATAACGTTGTACACACCATTAAAGACAAAATTGCAGAGATTAGGGTAGATGTTCCGCGACACAGCTTTTTTGTGAAGGTTTCCTCAAAATCGTTTGAAGAATCTTTTGACAATGCTTTTGAATCACTTGTAAACCAGATAAAAAGGAAAAAACAAAAATTAGCAGCATAAAATTTCACTGCCCTGCAATAATGCGGGGCTTTTTTTTGTTAATAACACCATGGGCAACATAACAACTACAATAACTGTATTAGCGTTACTTTGCTGTTTTTCATGCAAAAACAGCCATATCGCAGCCGTTAAAGGCTTTATTTTTGAAAGAAAGGCGTTGCCGGGAAATAAACTTTTTGTGGCTTACAGCTATAAAAACAACACCGGCATTGTACACGACAGTTGCATTGTAAGTAACCGGGTAATTGAACAGGATTCAATAAGCATAGGCCTTTTGACCGATGGTAGCTTGGTTGAAAATGCTAAATAGCAGGGCTACCCAGCACCAACAATTATGCCTGCCGGTAAAGGCTATTTGAAGCTTTTTTTAAAACTCAGCCAAAATAATCTGCACAAAATTTTGCCGAATTAAGAATTCTCTTACCTTTGCCATCCCTAAAAACGGGGTAGCTCTTTGTTCTTAATTACTTTAATAGATTTGGAATACTGCTTTGGATATCCAACTTTGTTAAAACGGCTATTGTAAAATGCCAATTCCGCCAAGCTGCCGGGTTTTTATCGTAACTCGGCCAATCAGCAGGGTGTTGGTTTTGAAAAAAGAAATCAGGATGGCGATAATTATAAGCAAAGGGTGGTAAAATGCCACTTTAGCTCAGTTGGTAGAGCAACTGATTTGTAATCAGTAGGTCGTTGGTTCGACTCCGACAAGTGGCTCAGAAAAACAAGCCATCAGTTTACAGGTGCTGGCATGTAGTGTAAGTGTTAATTTGGGTAGATGGCCGAGTGGCTAAAGGCGACAGACTGTAAATCTGTTCTCTCACGAGTACGGAGGTTCGAATCCTTCTCTACCCACAGTTCTTTCAAAATTTGAAAATGAGGGAATTTGGAAATTTGAAAATGTATAACCATGTTAATGGAATTTTCACATTTTCAAATCCTCAAATTTTCAAATTGTTCTGCGGAAGTAGCTCATTTGGTAGAGCGATAGCCTTCCAAGCTATAGGCAGCGAGTTCGAGCCTCGTCTTCCGCTCTTGTTGGGCCTTAGGTCAATAAGTCATTGGGGGAAGATTAAGTTTAATAACTCGTTATATAACCCGAAGGCAGATAGCTCAATGACTTTTAGAAAAGCCGTTGTGGCTCAGTGGTAGAGCACTTCCTTGGTAAGGAAGAGGTCATGAGTTCAATTCTCATCAACGGCTCCACTAGTAAAACAAGCAATTTGTTTTGCAGTAGAAGAAGAAAATATGTTCACGGCCGCGATGGGTGAATGAAAACAACAGATGAAGAGTGAATCGTAACCCCGTACAAGCGGGACCGGATACATAAACAAACATTTTAAAACACAACTTAAAAACCGATAAGATGGCTAAAGAGACCTTTAACAGGGACAAACCTCACGTAAACGTTGGTACCATTGGTCACGTAGACCACGGTAAAACAACTTTAACTGCCGCTATTACCACCATTCTTTCTAAGAAAGGCCTTGCGACAGCTAAGAAATATGATGAAATTGATGGTGCACCAGAAGAAAAAGAACGCGGTATTACCATTAATACAGCACACGTAGAATACCAAACAGCCAGCCGTCACTATGCACACGTTGACTGTCCTGGTCACGCCGACTATGTTAAAAACATGATTACCGGTGCTGCCCAAATGGATGGTGCAATACTTGTGGTTGCTGCTACAGATGGCCCTATGCCACAAACAAGGGAGCACATCTTGCTTGCACGCCAGGTAGGTGTACCCCGTATGGTGGTATTTATGAACAAGGTTGACCTTGTTGACGACCCCGAATTGTTGGAGCTGGTGGAAATGGAAATTCGCGAATTATTGACTAAAAATGGTTTCGACGGCGACAATACCCCAGTTATACAAGGTTCTGCAACCGGCGCTTTGGCTGGCGAACCTAAATGGCTTGGTGCTATTGACCAACTGATGGACGCTGTTGACAGCTATATTCCATTGCCTCCACGCCCGATCGATATGGATTTCTTGATGAGCGTTGAAGACGTGTTCTCTATCACAGGTCGTGGTACTGTTGCCACCGGCCGTATTGAGCGCGGTATCATTAAAGTGGGTGAGCCTGTTGAACTGGTTGGTTTAATTCCTGAACCATTAACCTCTACCGTAACTGGTGTGGAAATGTTTAAGAAATTGCTTGACCGTGGTGAAGCTGGTGACAATGCTGGTTTGCTGTTGCGTGGTATTGAAAAGAAAGATATCCGCCGCGGTATGGTTATCTGTAAACCAAAGAGCATTACCCCCCACACTGATTTCCAGTGCGAAGTTTACGTACTAAGCAAGGAAGAAGGTGGCCGTCACACGCCGTTCTTTAACAAATACCGTCCTCAGTTCTACTTCCGTACAACTGACGTAACTGGTGAGGTTAAATTACCAGAAGGCACAGAGATGGTTATGCCAGGTGATAACGTAAGGTTGATTGTTACCTTGATTGCCCCAATCGCGATGGAAAAAGGTTTGAAATTTGCGATACGCGAAGGTGGCCGTACAGTAGGTGCCGGTCAGGTTACAGAAGTACTAAAATAAGCCTAACCCCTGCGGGGTGTGCTAAAAGTATCTATATTTGCAAAGTACCTGAACTGAATGTTCGGGTACTTTGCTTCTAAAGAATGCATGTTTTCTTTGTCTCAACTTCAGTTAGCAACAACTGTAAGGGGTAGATAAAGGTTATACGGGCCTAGTTCAATGGTAGAATAGCGGTCTCCAAAACCGTTGATAGTGGTTCGAATCCTCTGGCCCGTGCAACGTAATTTGAAAATGGGGCAATTTGGAAATGTGAAAATGAATTGTGGGTAATGATTGTTCATTTTTAAATTTTTGGTTGTACAAATTTTCAAATTTTGAAGTTTAACACAGTTTCAAATTTTATACATGAATAAGGTATCTAGCTACTTTAAGGATTCTTATCAAGAGCTGTTAGAGAAAGTAACTTGGCCTACATGGGGGCAGTTACAGCAATCAACAGTAATTGTGCTTGTTGCCACAATTTTAATTATGGCATGTGTAGGTGTTATGGATGGTGCTAGTGCCTTGGCTTTAAAGTCAGTTTATTCATTATTTAAGTAAGTAAGCCATGGAAGAAGTATTGGTGCCGCAGAAAGAAAGCAAATGGTATGTGTTGCGTGTAGTAAGCGGCAAGGAAAGGAAGGTGAAGGAATATTTAGACAAGGATATAAGCCGCAGTGGTTGGACGGAAGTGGTGAAACAGGTGTTTTTGCCCATGGAGAAGGTTTACAAAGTGCAGAACGGTAAAAAGGTAATGCGCGAAAAAAACTATTATCCAGGGTATGTAATGTTAGAAGTGGCAGATGGCAGGCTAACGGATGATATAATACTGCACATCAGCAATATTAGCAACGTAATGCACTTTTTAACGGATGGCAAGGGGTCAAAAGGCAATATCATCTCCCTCCGTAAAGCTGAAGTGAATAAGATGCTTGGCAAGGTTGATGAGATGAACGACCAAGGTGCTACGATGAGTGAGCCATTTATTATTGGTGAAACGATCAAGATAATAGAAGGGCCGTTTAATGACTTTAACGGTGTTATTGAGGAAGTGAACGATGAGAAGAAGAAATTAAAGGTAACTGTTAAGATATTTGGTAGGTCAACGCCTGTGGAGCTTAATTACATGCAAGTGGAAAAATTAGCCTAGCTATCTAAATAAAGTTCTTATAATGAAGCCGCCGGTATTTACTGGCGGTTTTTTTTTGGCGCAAACGTTCATTGGCTTGCGTAAACAACTTTACAATTCGGTTTTCTTTAACGGGCCAAATAATGCAGCCGAAGGGCGTGTGCTATTTGGTTACTTGGTTTAATGGGGTACAGCCCAAAGCAGGCACCCATCGCCATAACTTAAAAATCTAAAACTGTTTTGCAGCGCATAGTCGTACACCTTTCGCCAATCTTCACCAATTACGGCAGCCACCAACAGTAGCAGGGTAGATTGTGGCTGGTGCAAATTTGTTATCAATCCCGCTGCTACCCTTAAACGGTAACCGGGGGCCATTATTATTTGTGTTTTTGTAATAAGCCGCTGCCTACCGGTGGCGTTCATCCAATTTAACAAGCTGTTCAATGCATCGGCTGTGGGCAATAGCTGCGGCAGTTCGTATCCATCCCACTGGTGTACCGTTATGTCTTTCTCTGTAATGTCGGCAAGGGCCTTGGTGGCGCACAGGGCCTGTATTTTAACCCCCATCCAATACAGGCTTTCAACCGTGCGCAGGCTGGTGGTGCCAACCGTTACAACGGGCTTTTGCAGGCTATTGGCTAATTGCTGTATAAAAGCAGCACTCACATCCATAAACTCCGCATGCATGTCGTGCTGGGCCATAGTGGCCGCTTTTACTGGCTTAAATGTACCCGCCCCCACATGCAGGGTAACAAAGCTGGTGTCAATATGGTGCAAGCGAAGTTTTTGTAACAGGTCATCGGTAAAATGAAGGCCGGCTGTGGGCGCCGCCACCGATCCGTCGTGCCGGGCGTACACTGTTTGGTACGTGGCTTTGTCCCCATCATCTGCATCCCTATTTAAATAAGGCGGCAGCGGTATAAGGCCGGCGGCGTGTAGTATTTCGGCAAAGGTTACCGATTGGTCGTCCCAAGTAAATGCTATGGTAAAATAATCGCCCGGCTTGTTAAGCTTTGTGGCTGTTAGTGTTATTGGCTTGCTGCCCGTGTGTATGGTTTTGGCCAAACTCGTGTCTTTCCATTTTTTGGCGCCACCCACCAGGCATTTCCAAAATACCTGCCCTTTTTGCAGCATGGCGGTGGTAATGTCGGCATATTGCTCATCAGGTTCAAGGCAAAACAATTCAACCACGCCGCCAGTTGGTTTGGTAAACAGCAGGCGGGCTTCCACCACTTTGGTGTTGTTAAATACCAGTAGTGTGCCGGGGGCCAGTTGCCCGTGCAAAGCGTGGTATTGGCTGGTGGTTATGGTGCCGTTTTTATACACCAGCAGTTTGCTGGCATCCCGTTGGGGCAAGGGGTGCCGTGCAATTTTTTCATCCGGCAAACTGTAGGTAAAATCTTGTATGGAAAGTTGCTTTGGGTGCATAATACTTGTAACAAAAAGGTAAAGATGGGCCAGTTTGTACCCCGTATGGGGGTACAAAACTTATATTAACAAACCGCAAATGTAAGCGGTAATACCCATCGTCACCGGTTTTTAACGCGTTTTACAATTTTTAGCCCGCTCCAAATATCGCTCACCGCGCAAACTTTTACGTCAACCCATCCGGTGGGCAGCACAATATCGCGTATGGTATCCTCGGTAATGTCGGTAGGTATTTTGCTGGCTTTTTTATACCAGCTAACCCAAATAACCGCGTTGTTTTTTGCCAAGCCAATTATGTTGTTAAAATCTGCGGCCAAGGCTGTTTTGTGCTGGGCAAAAATGTGGTACATATCGGCATCCTGCAGGTGGGCGGTTAGTTGGTTTGTAATGTCGGCTTCCATAAAAACCAGGTAGTCGTGCGGTGCATTTACCACAAATACACGGGTGGTTGGTTGTATGCCCATTTTTTTAAACAAGGGCGTTTGGGTGTAGCCTGCCATAAATTTTACAATGAGTTGCAGAGTTATCCACAATTATTTTACGCTATGCACATTTTACTGTGCAAGCTGTGGAAAAAAAACAAGCCATTTATTACGCCATTGGGTAACAAAGTTGTCTCTTTGTGTCATTAAGTGTTAAATTGTGTAAAAATCTGTTCAAATTATGGGTTTCCTAGGTGAATACGAAGCAACGGTAGATTCCAAAAACCGTTTTTTGCTTCCGGGCGGCTTAAAAAAGCAGTTCCCGGAAGGAGAAAACAGGTTTGTGGTAAGCCGTGGCTTTGAAAAATGCCTGGTGCTGTACCCCATAAAAACTTGGGAGACCCTTGTTGAAAAACTGGCCAAGTTGAACGATTTTGACCCCAAGGTACGCCAATTTAAACTGGTTTTTTTAGGCGGTGCCTCCGAGGTTGAATTAGACAGTGCGGGAAGGATGCTTTTGCCTGCGTCGTTAAGGGAATATGCCGGGCTAACAAAGGATGTGGTGCTGGCATCGGACATTGACAAGATTAAGATTTGGGATGCTGACAGATACAAAAAGTTCTTTGAGGAGTTATCGGCCGAAGCCTTCAGCGCCCTTGCGATGGAAGTGGGTGTAAGCATGCAGTAGTTTTTGGTTGGCGGCCCCGTATGCGTTTTACCGCAGGTGCATTGGCGGGGCGGGATGATAAATAACATTATGACAAAAGAATACCATATACCTGTTTTGTTTGCCGAAGTAATGGAGGCGTTGCATATAAAGCCCAATGGCATATATGTGGACTGCACTTTTGGCGGCGGCGGGCATGCAAGGGGTATACTGGATAAATTGGATGGTTCTGGGCGGCTGGTGGCGTTTGACCAAGATGCCGACGCAAAGCAAAATATACCGGCAGACGAGCGGGTGCTGTTTGTGCCGCACAATTTTAGGCATATACAACGATTTTTGAAACTGCACAAAATTTCAGGAGTTGACGGTGTGCTGGCCGATTTGGGTGTAAGCAGCTACCAGTTTGACGAAGGGGCAAGGGGGTTTTCCACAAGGTTTAGCGGCCCGTTGGATATGCGCATGAACAGGAGCCAGCCGAAAACGGCGGCAGATGTTTTGCAAGGGTATACCGAACCGCAGTTGCACAAAATGTTTGAGCAGTATGGCGAGGTATCCAATGCAAAAACACTGGCAAAACATATTGTGCAAAACAGGGTATTTAAGCCCATGCAAACCATTGACGCGCTAAAGACGGTGCTGCACCCGGTGGTAAAAGGCAACCCGCACAAGTACTTAGCCCAGCTTTTTCAGGCTTTGCGCATTGAGGTAAATGACGAAATGGGGGCTTTGAAAGAAATGTTACAGCAATTGCCTGCGGTGTTAAACAAAGGGGGCCGTGCGGCCATCATCACCTTCCACTCGGGGGAAGACAGGATTGTAAAGAATTTTTTTAAGCACGGGGAAGAAACAGACGAACCGGAGAACCCCTTTGGCACAAGCTTGAAAGAGCAACCGTTGCAGGTGATTACGAAAAAGCCAATAGTGCCTACTGCTGAAGAGGCGAAACAAAACCCAAGGTCGCGCAGTGCGAAACTAAGGGTGGCAGAAAGAGTGTAAGGGTAAAAGATGTAAGGTGTTGGGTGTAAGGTGGTGGGCGTACAGTAAAACGCCTTGTACTTAAGGAAGAGCGCGATGATGCGTAATGGTTGTAGCCCACAGCTTGCAAGGGCTTACCAACTACAAACTGAAAACGATAAACTTAAAACTGGTAATGGAAAACATACAGGCAAAAAGAAAGTTCCCTTACATAAAAGGGCTGTTTAGTTACCGCTGGATACTTAACAACCTGGTGTTTTTTTTATTTGTTGCTTTTTTGGCGGTGCTGTACATAGCCAACGGCCACGAGGCAGATAAGATAATAAGAGACATCAACATTACAGCAAAAGAGATTAAAGAACTGAAGTACGAATATAAAACACTTAAAAGCGAGGAGATATCCAAAAGTAGGCAGGCACAGGTAGCGGATGCGGCATCAGCATTGGGGTTAAGGCTTTCAGCGCAACCCCCGGTGCATGTAACATTAGAGGACACCCATACGCAAAAATGAAAAACCATGATAGCAAGCTGCCCAAAGGGTTTTTGCAACTGGTTGCTAACCTTTAATAACATTTAAAAATAATACCCTGGAAGTAAAAAAAGACATATTGTGGCGCGTGTACCTAAGCTATATAGTGGTGGTGGTTATTTGCGTGGCCATTATGGCAAAAGCTTTTTACATACAACAGGCAGAAGGCAAGTACTGGAAAACGCTGAACGATAGCCTACACCAAAAAATGGAGCCCATTGAAGCCGAAAGGGGTACCATTTATAGCAACGATGGGGAAATGCTTTGTACTACGGTACCAGAGTTTGATATATACGTTGACTTTAGTGCCGAGGGCGTGCGTGAAAATAATGGCAAGCGTTTTTTTGCCAGCCTTGACTCGTTGAGTATAGATCTTTCCAATCTTTTTAAAGACCGAACGTCTGCGGAATATAAACAGCTTTTGAAAGATGGCTTTAATGACGGGGCCAGGTATTTTCCCTTATTGAAAAGCGTAAGTTTTGAAAACTACAAGCTTTTAAAGCAAATGCCTTTGGTTAGGTTGGGCAAAAACAAAAGCGGCTTTATTGCCGATGTTCAAAACAAACGGCTGAACCCATTTAAGATGCTCGCTTTTAGAACCGTGGGCCTTTACCGGGATAACGCACAAAAGGTGGGTTTGGAACAAGCCTACGATACCTTGTTAAAGGGCCGCAGCGGCAAACGCGTGGTGAGGTACATGGGTGGGGTAGCCATACCTGTGGAAGACGACGACCAAATTGAACCCGAAAACGGCAAAGATATTATAACCACCCTTGATACCCATATACAGGATATAACGGAAAATGCATTGGGCAACATGCTGCTGAGCAACGATGCGCAACATGGCTGCGCCATTGTAATGGAAGTTAAAACCGGTAAAATTAAGGCTATCGCCAACCTTGGCAAACAGCCCGACGGCAGTTACTGGGAGGATTTTAACTATGCCATGACGCCAACCGAACCGGGCTCTACCTTTAAGTTGGTAACATTGATGAACATGTTGTCCGACAACAAAATATCGCTGGGTAATATGGTTAATCTAGAGGGCGGTAAATGGCAGGTGAACGGACGTACCGTGATTGATGCCGAAGAATTCGATGGCAAGGACAACGTGGTTACTGCCAAACGCGCTTTTGAAGTAAGCTCAAATGTGGGCATGGCAAAGCTGGCCTATAGCAGTTATGCCGCAACGCCCTCCATGTTTACCAACCATTTAAAATGGCTTAGGCTCGATACCCTAACCGGGATAGATTTATACGGTGAGCGGCCGCCGGTTGTTTACCGGCCCGGGAAGCCCAATTGGAGTTCTACCACCTTGCCATGGATGGCTTTTGGCTACAATATAGCTATTACACCCATGCATACCGCCATGTTGTACAATGCTGTTGCCAACGGCGGTACGATGATGAGGCCATACTTGATGGACGCGGTAAAAAAAGATGACAAGATCATTAAGCAAACCACCCCCTTAGTGCTGCGCGATAAAATTTGTACCGATGCCGTGCTGCAACAATTGAAGGAGTGTTTAAGGGGTGTTTGCTCCGACTCTGGGTCAACCGCCTTTAAACTTTTTAAAAACACCCCTTACCAGGTAGCGGGCAAAACTGGCACAGCCTTAGTGGCCAATGGTAAAAATGGGTATGCTGATATGGTGTACCAGTCGTCTTTTGCAGGCTATTTTCCGGCAAATGACCCACAATACACTTGTGTGGTAGTAATAGTAAACAAGCCAAACGCGGTAAAGCATGTTGGGGCACTGGTTGCCGGGCCGGTGTTTAAAGATATTGCAGACGAGCTTTACAAGCGTTATGTAAGGCAGCCTGCGCCGGTAAAATACGCTACAGGCGTTACGCCGGTAACTGACACGGTAAATTATACCTACGCTGGGCATAAGGACGAAGTAAAAAAAATTATGGCTTCATTGGGTGTACCATATACCGATGCAGGAAGCGCCGCTACTGAC
>Ga0208741_10000846_pt1 | contig 13462 bp, 8 predicted proteins | sample CryBogCBE03Jun09_FD_184576 | JGI IMG/M metagenome (GOLD analysis project Ga0208741, IMG submission 184576) | Freshwater microbial communities from Crystal Bog, Wisconsin, USA - CBE03Jun09 (SPAdes) | ecosystem: Environmental > Aquatic > Freshwater > Lake | place: Crystal Bog, Wisconsin, USA...
GCTATCAGTACCAGTACCATAACCTATGTAGAGGTAACAGGTGGCGGCGGCAATGGTTGGATTTCTATTACCCCAGTGGCATAATAATACTCTAGCAAAATATATCAACTTGGAAAAAATCAATATATGCCAATTACAATAGGAAACGGAATTACGCTTGGGCCAGGAGTTACAATAACACCGTTTGGTGTAGTATCAAATACCGATGGTAGTGTTCAACTTAGTGGTAATAATTATCTATCTGTTCCAGCAGGTCAATCTGGTCAAATTACCAATATGGGCGTAAATGATTTCACGTGGGAATGTTTTGTATATCCTACTATCAATACCAGTTATCAAACATTTATTGATACTAGAACCCAACCAATTGGTGGTGATACTACTGGATTCTTTTTTGGAACAGCTAGTGGTTCTTATGCACCTATTGTTTATGCCAACAGTTTATTGCTGACATCGACTAGATTATTGACTGTAAATGCTTGGAATCATGTGGCATTGACTAGATCTAGCGGAACTTTAACAATTTGGATCAACGGTGTTGAAAGTGGATCTCAATCTGGTATTAACATGAATTTGTCTCAACAGCGGGTATTCATAGGCGGTAGTACTAATAGTGCATTAGACACAACTGGTTATATTTCTAATGTTCGTATGGTAAACGGTATTGCGGTCTACACAGGTGCATTTATTACACCAACCAGTCGATTACTGTCGTCACAAGGAGGCGGAACAAATACATCGGCAATAACGTCGGCACAAACGGCTTTACTATTAGATACAACCTACGGTGATGGATTCTTGGTTGACAGTTCAATCTACGCATTAACAGTCAATAATAACAACAACGTAACCAATTCAACATTAAAACCATTTTAAGGATTTAAGATGTCAATTTTACTAGGAGCAGGAGTAGTACTTACTGGAGGAGGAATTCAAGTAGGAGTTCCTTTAAACGCTCCCATAATCACTGATGCAAGAGCATTGAGCACAAATAGTACAGTTGTATCATTTATACCGCCTACTAATAGTACAGGAAGTCCTGTAACTTCATATTCTATTACATCAACTCCTGGTACAACACAAACAACAGGAACTATTACTACTGCTACCTATAACTACAGTGGATTGACACAAGGTGCTTCATATACATATACAATCAATGCCTATAGTGCAATTGATAAGAGTTTATCTGCTATTGTTACGCTAACAACCTGGGACGTACCGCAACCACCTACTAATCTTACAGCCAGTATATCGTCAGTTACCAATGCTGTGGTTGCATTTACACCACCTGTGAATTTTGGGGGAACACCAATATTCCAATACAGAGTTACCAGCAGTCCCGGTGGATTGACCAGTACAGGTACTGCCAGTCCTATTACTATTTCTGGATTAACCACAGGCACAACCTATACATTTACGGCCAATGCAACAAACATCGTAGGTACCTCTACATCCAGTGTGGCCAGTAACAGCATCACCGCGGCTTCTGTGCCCGGTGCACCCACGGGCATATCAGCAGTAAGTGTAAACAGCCGTGGTGCCAATGTGTCATTTACGGCACCAGCTAGCAATGGTGGTGCCAGTATCACTAGTTACATTGCAGTCAGCACTCCAGGAAATATTTCTAACACAGGCACAACAAGTCCTATTACAGTTACCGGACTTACCAGCGGTACGAGCTATACCTTCCAGGTAGCCGCAATAAATTCAGCTGGCACTGGAGCATATAGTACCGCTAGTAATTCAGTAATTCCAGCTCCTGCGGCCTTTGTGTCTGCCACAGGTGGAAATATTACTTTTACCGGACTATATAAAATACATACATTTACTTCTAGTAACGTCTTGTCATTTGTCAGCGGTGGAAACATACAGTATCTTGTAGCTGCCGGAGGGGGTGCAGGCGGCTCGCAGAATTGTACTAATCAGTTCGGTGGTGGTGGTGGTGCAGGGGGACTTTTAGCAGGTTGCCTTAGCAGTATTCCCGACTGTACAGCAGTAACAGTGACCGTGGGTGCAGGGGGAACAACAAAACCATGCAATTACTCCAGTGCAGGTAGTTACAAAGGTTGTAATAGTTCTTTGGTACAGTCTGGACTAGGCATCAATATCCTAGCCTACGGCGGAGGCCGTGGCGGTCTTGGAACTGGCGGTGGTTCTGGATGTACTTCTGGTTCAGATAATGGAGGCAGTGGAGGTTCAGGTGGCGGTGCTGGGCGTCAAGGAACTACTGGCGGAGTTGGTGTATATCCTGGTAGTACCTACATCAGTTCGTCTAGACAAGGTTATGACGGTGGCGGAGGAGGTGGTGTAGGTGGCGGCGGATCTGGAGGGCTACCATCTGGTGGTGCCGGCGGAGTTGGTACAATATCTACAATCACAGGTGCAACAGTGACCTACGCGGCAGGAGGATCGGCCCTTGCTAGCCCTACATCGGGTACAGCGAACACTGGTAATGGTGGAAATGCTTCTAGTAATAATTGTAATTTTAGGGGAGGATTTGGCGGATCTGGTGTGGCAATTGTTAGATACCAATATACCGCAGGTACAAACTGTACACCATTCTCTGTCTGTGCTCGAGTCGGTGGACCCACAACAGCCACAGTATATTTTACTCCTCCCTTGAATGCGGCCTCTCTGACCATAACTAATTATATAGCATTAAGTAGTCCGGGTGGCATAACCAGCACTGGCTCGACAAGTCCTATACTGTTTTCGGGCTTGTCTGGTAGCACAACCTATACATTCACTGTGGCAGCAGTCACAGCATTAGGTACAGGAACCTATAGTTCTGCCAGCTTGCCAATAACTACTCCAGTTCAACCGCCAACAGGACCGTTGTTTGTTATGGGTAATAATAGTTGTGGTCAGCTAGGATTGAACAATTCTACGTCGTATTCTAGTCCAAAACAAGTAGGTGCCGCAACTAATTGGTATAGTATGGCCGGGGGACAATACCATAGTAGTGCAGTTGATTACTCAGGAAAATTATGGACCTGGGGTGGTAACACTCGAGGACAATTGGGTCAAAATAACACCTCGGTAAGAAGCAGTCCAACTCAGGTTGGTTCACTGACTAATTGGAAAACAGTTTACAATGCACCCTTAGATCAAGTCACAGTGGCAATTAAAAATGATAATACTCTATGGACATGGGGCTTTAACAATAATGGACAGTTAGGCTTAGGGAATACAACATATTTCTCTAGTCCTGTACAAGTTGGTGCATTAACCAACTGGTTAAGTGTAGCGGCTGGTAGATATTTTATGGGAGCAATTAAAACGGATGGATCATTATGGACCTGGGGTAGTAATGCTCTAGGTTATTTGGGATTAAATGATTCAACAAATAGATCAAGTCCAGTACAGGTAGGTTCATTGACCAATTGGAAATCAGTCACTGCTGGTAACTATCACATGGCCGCAATCAAAACTGATGGTACTCTTTGGACCTGGGGATATTATTTCGCTGGTGTTCTAGGCCTTAATAATGGTAATAGTTACAGTAGTCCAAAGCAAGTTGGTGCATTGACCAACTGGAGCAGTGTAACAGCTGGTGCATTCCATAATATAGCCACAAAAACTGATGGTACTATATGGGCATGGGGAAGAAACACAGCAGGTGAATTAGGTGTTGGAAATACTAATTATTACAGCAGTCCCAAGCAAATTGGTGCTAGAACCAATTGGACCAGCAACATAATTGCAGGAAAACAACATAATCTTGCAGTTGATACTTCTGGAAAACTTTGGGCTTGGGGTCTAAACACTTCTGGACAACTAGGTAATGGTGCTGCCACTAGCTTGTCGAGCCCTGTACAGATTGGTTCTTTGACTTCTTGGTTGACTATAGCCGCTGGTCAGTATCACAGTTTGATTATCCATACTTAAAAATTTTGCCCAAAATCAGTTGGTGTTTAATATATAAATACATTAAATATAGTGAGGAATTATAATTTATGCCATTTTCAGTCGGACCAGGAATACAGTTAGGTGGAGGTATTGTTTTAGGTGCACCCAATTTAGGACCACCTGGAATAGGTACGGTGATTACCACATCGACTACATCATCTTACACAACATATGCTGTTACTGTTCCATTTACTGCACCCTGTGCTAATGTTGTTTGCTCACCTATCAGTTATTATGTAGCAAATTCTGTGCCTCCAGGACAATATACTACCGGTACTACTAGTCCTTTGACTGTGAGTAATTTACAATACAAGGTTCCTTATACATTCACCGTGTCTGCTGTCAATGCCAATGGTATTGGTGCACCTAGTGTTACCAGTAATCAAACCACTGGATATGGACAGCTCTATTCATGGGGATACAATGGCTATAATAATTTAGGTCTAGGAACACTTGGAGCTACCGCTAATTATCTTGTACCTACCAACGTTGGCCTGACGTCAATATGGAGCACTTCTACTACACAGGCAAGGATCAATGCCATGTGGATACAACCTAATGGCACACTATGGGCTTGGGGATACAATGGCTATGGGCAGGCAGGAACCAATAATACTACACAATATTCAAGTCCTAAACAGGTTGGTGCACTGACCAACTGGTTGCAGGTATCGGGTGCCTACACTACAGGAGCCATCAAAACAGATGGAACATTATGGATGTGGGGGTATAATGGACAGGGTCAGCTTGGGAACGGAAATACCACAGGTTATTCTAGTCCTAAGCAGGTTGGTTCATTGACTAATTGGAGGCAAGTTTCAGTTAGTGGTGATGGCGGAAATAATCATGTGCTGGCTGTAAAAACTGACAACACACTATGGGCTTGGGGATACAATGGCAATGGACAGCTTGGAACCAGCAATACAACAGCTTATTCCAGTCCCAAACAGATCGGTGCTTTGGCTATCTGGGCAGGAGTGGTCGCAGGATATACTTTTAGTCTCGCAGTTGATACTTCAGGAAGACTGTGGTCATGGGGAAACAATACTAGTTACGGTATGTTGGGACTAAACAATACCACAAATTATTCTAGTCCTAAGTTAGTGGGATCTTCAAATAATTGGTCAACTCAGCTATTCACAGGTAATCAATATTCTGCCGCTGCCATCAAAACAGATGGAACACTATGGATGTGGGGATACAATGGTTATGGTGAACTAGGTACTAATAATACTACTGGTTATTCAAGTCCAAAGCAGATAGGTGCTTTAACCACATGGCGACAGTTAGGTATGGGTCAATGGACTAGCGTTCAGCATACTATCGGTCTTACCGCAGATGGCAAATTATGGGCCTGGGGATACAATGGCAATGGACAGTTAGGATTAGGCAATGGCAGTAATTATTCGAGTCCAAAACAAGTAGGTACCAATAGTAATTGGCACGCTATTGGTGTATCGGGACAGTCTACTTACGGAGTGCAGACCACAAATCTGTTTGTACCAAATCCTCCAACTAGTTTAACAGCAACGACTCTTAATGCCAACACATTTAAGTTAACTTTTACAACACCGGCATTTTCTGGCATGCCACAAACTTTTACTTCTACCATTCAACCTGGAGGTGGTAATCAAACTTCGCAGTCAACTACTTTATATTATTATAATAATACTGCGGCAGGTATTGGTCAGACAGCTATCAATTATGCCTTTACTGCTACTACTATTAATGCTGTAGGAAGCAGTGGGGTCAGTGCGGTCTCTAACAGTGTCACAGGAACCACATATCTCAGTGTATGGGGATACAATAACTATGGACAACTAGGCCTTAATAATGTTACTAGCTATTCAAGTCCAAAAAATCTTGGAACCTATGCAGGTTGGGGATGGCAGTATGGCAGGATATCCACCGCATCAATGAATAACGGCTACAATTCTGCGGCAATCACCAATGACGGTACACTATTCATGTGGGGATATAATAACTACGGACAACTAGGTACCAACACATCGAATAATTATTCATCGCCGGTTCAAATTGGAGCCAGCAATAATTGGGCCTATATAGCCACTGATCAACATACTCTAGCAGTTGATACGGGAGGTAGATTATGGTCATGGGGTTATAATGGATATGGACAATTGGGGCTAGGAAATACCAACAATTATTCAAGTCCAAAACAAGTTGGTGCATTGACTAGTTGGACTAAAGTTTATACTGGTTACTATAATTCTTTTGCAATTAAAAACGATGGTACAGTGTGGGCCTGGGGCTATAGTGGAAATTATCAATTAGGATTAGGCAATAGTACAAATTATTCAAGTCCAAAACAGATTTCTGGGATTGGTGGTGCTACACATGTGGCCACAGGCTTCACCTACACCATGGTGTTGGCCGGTAACTCAGGTTATGGATGGGGTGTACAAGCCAATCCCAATTACTATCTTTTTTTTGCCGGCAGTAGTGGAACTTACACTACCCCACAACCAATGACCTATGGACCCGGTAGCGGTGGGGTCTGGCAGTGGTTAGCTGCCAGTAAGTATCCAGGTAGTAGTGGATATGCTACCAGCCTTGGAGTAGATACTTCAGGAAGATTATGGTGGGCCGGTAATAGCGGTAACTATGGTATAGCTGGAGTCAATTCAGTCAATGCCTCAAACGTTTCAGGTACTCAAGTCGGTGCGTTAACTAACTGGTGGTGGGTACAATGCGGTGATTATCATGCAGTGGGTATGACCACTTCTGGTACAATATACAGTTGGGGTTACAATGGTTCCGGTCAATTAGGATTAGGTAATACTACAAATTATTCAAGTCCCAAACAGGTTGGTACTTTATCTAACTGGCTATATCCTTATGCTCCTGCACATAATAGAATGAATACTTCTGCGGCAGCACTTGGTAATAGCACAACAATGTTACAGCACACGTAATCAAGATTTTGCATGGCTGGTCATGCCTGGTATTAAATACAGGATGAAGAAAACTCTACATTTCCTATCAGGCATTCCTCGCAGTGGTTCAACTGTCTTGGCAGCCATTTTAAATCAAAATCCAGATACTCACGTATCAACAACTTCTGGCATGGTACATGCCTTAGATGCCCTGGCTCATAAATGGCATGAACAGGGATTGCTCAACGAAAACGATCCTCAACGAACTAAATTGGCTCAAACCATGAGGGGCATGATGGATGCGTTTTATGAAGACATTGAAAAACCTGTGATCATAGACAAAGGTCGAGGTTGGCCAATTGATGTGATCATGCAGGCCATGACACAGGTATTACAACGTAAACCTAAAATTATTGCCACAGTTCGCCCTGTGGCAGAATGCATGGCCAGTTTTATACGTGTGGCCAAACCTGACGATCTTGAAGAATTTATGCATTCTGGACAATTGGCCGATCACTTAAGAGCGGCATATGGGTCTCTGAGGTCAGGATATAGTGTTATGCCAGAATGTTTTTTGTTTGTAGAATACGATAAGTTGATCGAAAATCCCAAGAGAGAACTCGAGCGAGTTCATGATTTTTTAGAACTTCCTCCATTTGAATATGATTTCAACAATATCGATGGATCAGCTGTTAAAGAAGACGATGAAAATATCCATGGATACATCGGAATGCATGACATTAAACCAGTGTTAAAGCATCAACACAATGACGACCCTAAAAAATTATTGAAATATTTTTATAATCAATTCTGTCAGCAAGAATTTTGGAACAATAACTATCAACCACCATATGAAGTAGATGATCTGGATGTACAGGCTGCGGCTGGAAAAATAGGTGATTTTGAAACAGGTTGGAAACTTATACAAAAAGTCAGTGCTGAGAGACCACAAGATCATCGTGTGGCGTTTAATAAATCATGGTACTTGCTTAGACAAGGTAAGATCAGCGAAGGTTATCTAAATATGAATCGAGGTCGATTCTGCGGAGTTGTTGGTGAAAGTCAACCTGACAGTCCTGTACCAGAATGGAACGGAGTTGCCAAAGGTACAATTCTGCTCTATTGTGATCACGGATTGGGCGATCAAATCCATCAGGTAAGATATGCACGTGATCTAGCTGCCAGAGGCAACAAAGTCATAGTCTGCTGTGCGGGTCCCTTAGTTAGTTTATTCAACGGTGTAGAAGGTGTATCCGCAGTAGTACAGAAAGGTGCAGAATTTGGAGTTTACCATGATTACTGGGCATTTGCCATGGTTATGCCCTTTTATTTGGGCTATGAGATGGAAGATCTCCGAGGAGATCCATATATCAATAAACCTATTGTTATCAAAGGTCCTAGGAAACGCATAGGATTAAGATGGCAAGGACAGAGTAAATTTGAAGCTGATCATAATAAAAAATTCCCCTATCAACTGATGTTTGATGCTGTAAAAAATGATGAGTACGAATTTATCAGTTTACAAAGAGATGAAGCCGAAGATGAATGCCCTACTTGGGTTCGACGTGTTCCATTAAATACATGGCAAGAAACTAGGGAAGCAGTAGCCGGTTGTGACCTTGTAATCAGTGCCTGCACTTCTGTAAGTCACTTGAGTGCGGCTATGGGTGTCGAAACATGGGTAATTAGTCCAGTAATGGCATATTATTTGTATGCTTTAGATGGTGAAAAAACTCCCTATTATGACAGCATGACATTATTTCGTCAACGGATTTTTGACAAATGGGAAGAACCATTTGATGAAATTAAAAAAAGATTAAATACAACTAAATTAAGGAGAGTAGTATGAGCGAGATTAAACATTGGGTACAAGTTGTCGATGGAGAAGTTGTACATTGTTGGGATAGATGCCCCGATGAGGGCGTAGGTGTAAATGGTTGGAGAGAAGCCGTCGAAGTACGACCAGTAATTCAAGCCAATCGTCAGGGATATACTGCACATAGATTTGATATTTCTACAGATCCAGTAGAAATTGTATATGATGTATATGATATACCGGCGGGTAATAGAAAATCTAGTCTAAAAGGTCATCTTAAAGCACAATTTCATGCACATGTCTCAAGACACGCACAAGATGCAGATAATTTTGATACGTCAGTACTTGATGATTACAAAAAAATCTATGATGCAAGATTAGCCTTGATAAATTCATGCCTATCACATGATGATTTAGATGCTTTACCATCATTTAATAGCTTTGATGATCCTGGTGCCAATCAACCCCCATCACCACCACCAGCAGTGCCTCCAACTCCGGGAGTGATACCTGGTGATAATAACTAAATTATAATTAATTGAAGTTAAATCTAGGTTGTGGGTACAACAAGGTACCCGGTTATATAAATGTAGACAGCGATCCACTGTGCGAACCAGATGTGATCGCTGATCTAGAATCAACTTTACCTTGGGATGACGATTCAGTAGATGAAATCATGCTGAATCATGTGTTGGAACATCTTGGAGAAGACACTAAAACTTATCTCAATTTGTGGAAAGAATTTTATCGTATACTAAAAGATGGAGCATCAGTATTAATCTGCGTTCCTCATCATAGACACGATAACTTTTATCACGATCCTACACATGTGCGTGTAGTGACACCTGCAGGTATAGATTTGTTTAATCAAAGAAAAAACGTTGAAAGCATAGAAGCTGGTGAACAAGCTACTACTTTGGGGCTTAAATTAGGTATTGATATCGGAGTTATTGATGTTAAGTACGATCTCATGCCATGGTATGAAGAACATCTTAAAACTACCAATCAACCATTTATTCCAGAAGTTATGAATCGGTACAGTAATGCTTGTATTCAAATTTGGATCAAAGTCCGAACTTATAAACCTGCTAGAAGTCAACGCTGATAACTATAAATATACTTTTATAATGTAAAGGTATAGGCTATGACGATCACATTTGGTTCTGGAATCTCAATAGGTAAGGTCCTAGCCGGTATACAATTACCCAGTCCACATGTTACAACAGCGACCGCATTAAGTACATCGAGTAGCCTAGTAACTTTTGTTCCTGTTAACAATCCTTGTTTTCCTCCAGTTACATCGCATTTAGTCATAGCCTCGCCGGGTTGTATTACCACAGTGGTTCCTGCAAATACAACCACAGCAGTAGTAACAGGATTGACACAGGGACAGACTTATACTTTTACTGTTCAAGCGGTCAATGCTTTTGAAACTGGTAAAGTCAGCAATGCTAGTGCACCAGTAACACAGACCACTGTACCTGGGGCACCTACTATAGGTGCTGCCGCAGCCGTAACCAACAGCACTTCGGCCACAGTGGCATTTACTGCACCAACTAGCAACGGTGGCTCCGTTATCACGGGATATACAGCCAAGAGTTCACCCGGTTGTATCATTGCTACAGGTTCATCGAGTCCTATTACTGTTACAGGTTTAACTGCTGGTACTCCCTACACATTTAAGGTTGCCGCTTCAAACAGCGTAGGTACTGGTGCGTATAGTTCATCAAGTAATAGTGTTACACCTACCACTGTACCTGGAGCACCTACTATAGGTACTGCTACTGCTACAGGTGCTACAACTGCTAACGTTCCATTTACAGCACCAGCTAATAATGGTGGATCTGCTATCACAGGATATACTGCAATCAGTAGTCCAGGTTGTATAACTGTTTCGGGATCTAGTAGCCCAATTTCATTTACTGGATTGACTGGAGCTACTAGTTATACTTTTAAAGTCAAAGCCACAAACAGTGTTGGAACAGGTGCCCTCAGTGCGTCTAGCAATAGTATTACAACATCTGCGGCACCTGGATCAATTTCGTATACAAGTCCTGGATCATATACATTCCATCCATCTGCAGGAGTTACCAGTGTCAGTGTGGTAGCGGTTGGTGCTGGAGCACATGGGCGATGCGGTTACGGTGGTGCTGGTGGTGCATTAGGATATAAAAACAATATCACAGTTGATCCTACTCATTGTGCAGGATATACGGTAGTAGTAGGAACCCCTAATACTCAAGGCACTGCCGTAGGAGATAGTTATTTTATTAGTGTTTGTACTGTTAAAGGTGGTGGAGGTGGACAAACAGGATTTCTTGGATTTGCCAGTGGATATACAGGTGATGGAGGTGGACAAGGCGGATGTAATGGAGGTGGCCCTAATCTTGTAGTTCTTGGTGGCGGCGGTGCAGGCGGTTATAGCGGACATGGCGGATACGGTTCAATATACGCTTCTCAAAGTGGTTCATATCCTTGCGGTAACAACGGATTTGGTGGTGGTGGCGGCGGTGGTGGTAATGGTGGCGGTTATAGCCCCGGCGGTGGTGGCGGCGGCGTAGGACTATTTGGACAAGGCACTAGCGGTACCGGTGGTACAAATAGTTGTTCAGGTGGAACTCAAACCAATACAGGTGGCGGCGGCGGCAGTAGTGGATGTGCTGGAGGCACCCATACTGGTACAGGATTTGTCGGAACTGCTGGAGCAGGTGGCAAATATGGTGGCGGTGGTGGTGGGTACAGTGTTAATGCTGGGGGCTCATCTGCTGCCGGTGCAACTGGTGCAGTCCGTATCGTGTGGCCTGGCAATACACGCAGATTCCCCTCAACCTGTGTAGGATCTCCATAAAAGGATAGACATAAAATGAACATAACTTTTGGTAATATAAGGTATATACTATGACAATCACATTTGGTTCTGGAATCTCAATAGGTAAGGTTTTGGCTGCTGTGCCATTGCCGCGTCCACAACTAACAACTGCAACTGCATTGACAACATCAAGCACCCTTGTAACATTTGTTCCTGTTAACAATCCTTGTTTTCCTCCAATTCAGTCGCATGTTATCATAGCTTCGCCAGGATGTATAACCACAGTGGTTCCTGCAAATACAACCACCGCGGTGGTCACTGGATTGACATCGGGTCAAACTTATACGTTTACTGTTCAAGCGGTCAATGCCGTTGAAACGTCTGTTAGCAATACCAGTAAACCAGTTACACAGGTAACCTTGCCGGGGGCACCTACTATTGGTCTAGCAACAGCTCTTACCAACAGTACAACGGCTACAGTGGCATTTACTGCACCAGCTAGTAATGGCGGTGCTGCCATAACAAGATACACAGTTACAAGTAGTCCTGGATCTATCATTACCACTGGAACCACAAGTCCTATCACTGTGATTGGTTTGACCGCTGGAACTCCTTATACATTCACTGTATCTGCAACCACTATTGCTGGTACAGGGCCCGCAAGTTCTTCTAGTAACAGCGTAACACCAACCACTGTGCCAGATGCACCTACCATTGGTACTGCAACCGCCACTGGACAAACAAGTGCCACAGTGTCATTTACGGCACCTGCTTATAATGGAGGCACTGCAATAACCGGCTATACAGCCACAAGTTCCCCGGGCGGTATTACAGCAACATTAAGTCAAGCAGGATCAGGAACTATCACCGTTACTGGTCTTAGTGGATTAACTGCTTATACATTTAAAGTTACCGCTAATAACGCAGTAGGAGCCAGTTTAGCAAGTTCATCGAGTAATCAAACTACAACCTGGAGAGCTCCGGGGTCATGTTCGTTTGTTACTCCTGGAACCTACTGTTGGACAGTACCAAGTGGAATATATTCTGTTTCTGTTGTTACAGTAGGAGCCGGCAGTGGTGCTGTTAGAGCCTCAGGGGCTTGTATAAATTTTAGAGCAGGATCAGGTGGTGGATTAGCATATGTCAACAATAGAACAGTTACTCCAGGTTCAGTTATAAGAATTATAGTCGGAGCCGGAGGCCATGGAGTCAATAGTTTCTGTGGTCATCCCAACATGACTTATAGTATTGCCTACAGTTGCTCAAAAGGAGGAGATAGTTCAATGGCGCTTTCTGGCGGAACAATTAAGGCCACAGGAGGTACTATGGGATATCAGACACTTTATGGCGGTAGTGTCGGTGGATATCCCTGCGGCGGTAGCGGAGGCAATGGTGGAGCTGGCGGAGGTTTGGGTAATTCCTGTTATGTTGCAATAGGTGGTGGAGGAGCCGGCGGATATAGTGGTAATGGCGGTAGTGGTGGATATGGTCAACTTCCCAACCCTTATAACTGCGGTAATCCATTTGCCTACGCCTATGGTAATGGTACCGCTGGGTCTGGTGGAGCAGGTGGCGGTGGTGGTGCTAGTACCAATGACGGCGGTTACGGTAGCATGGCAGCAGGTTTCGGTGGAGGTGTGGGATTATTTGGACAAGGAAGTAATGGTGCAGGCGGAGTTGGAAATTCTTCTAGTTGCCAATACGGTAAGCCTGGATCTGGAGGTTGCGGCAGTAAATATGGCGGGGGTGCTTCATTGGCATTTGTTGGAAATGGATATGCAAATGCTCAAAATGGCAGTGGAGGCGCAGTTCGCGTTGTTTGGCCTGGAACCTCGAGACAATTCCCAAGTACCTGTGTAGGATCTCCATAAGAGAATAATATAAAAGGATTAGATATATGGGCGTAACTTTTGGACCAGGCGTGACAATCAGTGGTGGAAGTGGAATCAGCGTTAATTTAAAACTGCAACCATCTTCGATTAGTACAGCCACAGTATTAAGTACTACTAGTACCAGTGTATCATTTAC
>Ga0208741_10000851_pt1 | contig 13384 bp, 13 predicted proteins | sample CryBogCBE03Jun09_FD_184576 | JGI IMG/M metagenome (GOLD analysis project Ga0208741, IMG submission 184576) | Freshwater microbial communities from Crystal Bog, Wisconsin, USA - CBE03Jun09 (SPAdes) | ecosystem: Environmental > Aquatic > Freshwater > Lake | place: Crystal Bog, Wisconsin, USA...
ACAATCGTCCGGCCTTTGTATTTAATCTGTGGTAACATCATCGCCCTGGTATGCCCATTGGCAAAGCGAAAAGAAAGATTTTCTATAATGGAAGAAGGTGCAGCTGCCAACAGGTCATTGGTTATTGCAGTCGTTTCCACATCGATAAACTTAAGATGACCACTTGCTTGTATAGGCAATATATTTTCCTTGAGATAGCTAGGGCTCTCTCGTGGATTAGGATTAACAGCCCAGTCCCAATGCTCCTGATTACTCCAGAATGTGGCATTAGGAAAAGCTGATACCAATGCGCCGTCTACTCGGATGATTGCACCGCCACAATGATCAAAGTGAAGGTGGGTAAACACCACATCGGTAATATCCTCTCTTGTAAAACCTAATATGGCAAGACTTCCCTCCAACGTATCATCCTCCTCAGGAACCAGGTAGTGCGAGAAGAATTTGGCATCTTGCTTATCCCCCATTCCAGTATCAATCAGAATTAGTTTACCTGCCTCTTCAATCAGCAGTGAACGCATCGCCAATTTACAAAGATTCTTTTCGTCAGCAGGATTTGTCTTACTCCAGATACTCTTTGGCACGACACCAAACATAGCTCCACCATCCAACTTCAGGTAACCTGCATTTACTGAGTATAGCTTCATATTATATTTATTTTGTCAAATTAAACCGAAGGCAAATCATATTAGTTTGCTAAAATAGGATTGAATTTGGTTAAGAACTTAGTATATACTTTTTTTGCCTGTATTTTTATCGCCAAATAAATGCGAATGAAGAATTTTATACTTGTAATAAATATTGTTTTAGCAATTGCAGTTGCAATATTGTTCTATCTACACTTTGCTACTTGTAAAAAGTGTAGTGTCCCTACCGCTAGTGATTCAGCAAATAAACAAAGAGGTAATTTCAAGATCGCTTATTTTGATCTCGACTCCTTGGAAAACAATTTTGAGTTCTGCAAACAAGCAGAGAAATCACTTGGTACCTTAGAACAACAAAAAAGAAGTGAGTTAGCTTCTAGAAAAGATGCTTACGTAGCCAAAGTAAAAGAATATCAAGCAAAAGGACAAGCAATGTCTCAAGCCGAATTACAAGCAGCCCAACAAGATATTGCACAAAGAGAGAAAGATTACACTCAGGATGAACAGCAAAAATCTCAGGAGATGCAAGAAGAAAAGTTTAAGACTTTACAAGACATCAATAAAAAGATACAAGACTACCTGAAGGAATACAATAAAGACAAGACTTATGCATTTATTATCTCTAGTTCTTCCGACTTAGTTTACTACAAAGATTCTGCCTACGATATCACAAAAGACCTTGTGAAAGGGCTGAATGAGTTGTACAAAAGCAAAAAATAATCACTCAAACAAGCAATTTTATTATCTTTCAGCCCCATCCAACCCAATGGATGGGGTTTTTAATTTAAGCTTATGAGCAATACTACATTTAAACCCACCCTTGGCTTAGCTGATGCAACCATGATTGTTGCTGGAAGCATGATTGGTTCGGGTATCTTTATTGTGAGTGCAGATATAGTCCGCAATGTGGGCAGTGCAGGTTGGCTGATTGCTGTTTGGCTGATTACCGGTTTTATGACACTCACCGCTGCCCTTAGTTATGGCGAGTTGAGTGCGATGTTCCCAAAAGCAGGCGGACAATATGTTTACCTCAAAGAAAGTTATAATCCTCTAGTTGGTTTTTTATATGGCTGGAGCTTCTTTTCAGTCATTCAAACAGGTACTATTGCCGCCGTAGGCGTTGCCTTCTCCAAGTTCGCCGCTTATCTATTACCCGTATTAAGTGAGGATAATAAGCTGCTTAAAATTGCTACAGGCACCAATGTCTGTGGTGCCACAACCTACTTTTCTATCAGTGCAGCACAAGTAGTTTCCATCGTGCTCATCACCTTTCTCACCTAAACCAATACCAAAGGTGTAAAGGGTGGCAAATGGATACAAAATATCTTTACCAGTACCAAATTATTTTCTCTTTTTGGACTGATACTAGCAGGATTCATCGCCTTCAAGCCCGAAGTATGGCAGCACAACTGGGCAAATACCTGGATGGCAACAAAAGCTTCATTGGTAGATAGTTGCAATCCTGCCCTCGGTTTTAATGTGACGCCTATTGCCGGCGCTGCTTTAATGGGTGGTATTGCTGCGGCAATGTCTGGTTCCATTTTTAGTAGTGATGCCTGGAACAACGTTACGTTTATTGCGGGCGAAATAAAGAATCCGCAGCGCAATATCGGCTTGAGTTTATTCTTGGGGACCTTGATTGTTACGGTTATCTATGTTTCTATCAATTTAGTTTATATCTCCGTTCTCCCACTCGATGTGCTGGCACACGTAGAAAAGGACAGGGTTGCGGTGGCTGCCTACAATGTAATTTTTGGTAATATAGGCACTAAACTTATTGCCTTGATGATTATGGTTTCTACTTTTGGTTGTAACAATGGATTGATACTAGCTGGTGCAAGAGTCTATCATACCATGTCGAACGATGGACTTTTCTTTAAAAAAGCAGGTACCCTCAATAAAAACGCAGTACCTCAATGGGCTTTATGGGCGCAATGTATTGTTGCAGCATTACTTTGTTTGAGTGGAAAGTATGGCGACCTGTTGGATATGATTTCATTTGTGGTGGTGATATTCTACGTGCTTACTATCGCGGGTATTTTCATTTTGCGCAAGAAACGTCCCAATGCTGAAAGGCCTTACAAAGCATTTGGCTACCCGGTTCTACCTGCCTTATACATCCTGATGGGTATTAGCTTTTGCGGCTTACTGATTGCTTATAAACCAGAATTTACCTGGCCCGGACTAATTATTACCCTCATTGGTATTCCGTTATATTATATTGCGGTCGCAAATAACAAAGAAAAAGCGTAACAGATGGACTTCACTAAACTTTTCAAAGACTTCGGCAACATCAAAATAGCAGTGATTGGTGATGTAATGTTGGATACTTATTTGTTCGGAAAAGTAGAGCGCATCTCTCCCGAAGCACCTGTTCCGGTGGTGGCAGTGCAAAGCAAACAGCAGCGGATTGGAGGAGCGGGTAATGTGGCGTTGAATACGGTTGCGTTGGGTGCAAAAACGTATATCATTTCCGTTATTGGAAGCGATGATGATGGCAAACAACTAGATGCACTCTATCGAAGTCACCACATCAATACCGATTATTTAATTACTTCCAATCATCGGATTACCACCAATAAAATTAGAATCCTCGGTCATAACCAACAGATGATGCGCCTGGATAGTGAGACAACCAAAGACATCAATACCGAAGAAGAAGATTTATTATTGAGTCAGTTAAAGCATTGCATCGCTTCTAATAAACCTGATGTAGTTATTTTTGAAGATTATAATAAAGGGGTACTGACTGCCCGAATAATCAAAGAAGCAATTGCGCTTTGCAAGGAAAATAACATCATTACGACTGTTGATCCTAAACATAAAAACTTCTTTGCTTTTACTGGAGTAGACATCTTCAAGCCTAATTTGAAAGAGGTAAAAGAAGGACTAAACCTATCCATTGAAGAAGTAAATGCCCATACACTAGGCGACGTTCACGATAAACTGGCAGCCAAATTGCAACACCATATCTCCTTGATTACACTCTCCGAAAAAGGCGTGTTTTATAAATCGGCTACCGAGACAGCCATCATTCCTACCCATATCCGTTCTATTGCTGACGTAAGTGGTGCTGGCGACACGGTAATTGCAGTCGCTTCGTTGGTTTATACTACGACCAAAAACATTCACCTTGCAGCCGACATGGCAAACATAGCAGGAGGTTTGGTTTGCGAGGAAGTGGGCACCGTTGCTATCGACAAAAACAAACTACTGAAAGAATGTGAGTTGCTTCTTAAATAAAGTAATACCCTTCCGATGAGAATCAGAGTCATTGTCGTTATTGTTATAATGGCATCTTTTGCAAGCTGCACAAGTTCCAGAGAAACAGTACTTCTAAGCTTAAACTATAATAAAAATAAGAACCAGACAGAATACATGGTATTTCCATTCGGCAATGCCACTATTCCTGGAAAATGGGAGAAGACCCTTTATAATTCCATCAGCAAACAACAATCCTTTGTAAACGAAGATTCTATTAGAATTGCAATTGCATTTGGCTCGTTCACCAGTTTTGAATTTAACCTAGACGGCTCAAAAAAAGGCTTTGAGTTTGTGAAAGCTTATTACGAGTGGGATTCGAAATACCTTATTGAAAAACACAACCTCAATAGAGAAATACTCAGTCAAGACAGCACGAATAATTTTATTATCTGGAGAATACTGGGTACAAATAATGGGGAGCCAATTGACAATGTCTTTCTTTTCGGCATCAAGAATAGAAATGTCAGTAATCTTTCAATATTTACAGACAAGTGGGACCTAGACAAGAAAACAAAATTTCTTAAAGATTTATTTATGAATAAATAGAAGATTACTTCACAAAAATATCTAGCTTTTAACGCAATACTTCTATCAGCAACCAAACAAAGGGCGTTGCTAACAATAAAGAATCAAATCTGTCCAGGAAGCCGCCGTGACCGGGCATTATCTGCCCGCTATCTTTAATACCTGCCATACGCTTTAGCTTGCTCTCCAGTAAATCGCCCAGAGTGCCTACAATCGCAGCCGTTGCAGAAATAATCAGTAATAGCTTTATATTATCAATGTGAAATAAATACTTACACCCAAGCGTTACGGCAACCACAGCCAATACCGCCCCACCAGCCGTTCCTTCTATGGTTTTCTTTGGGGAAATGGATGAAAGAGGCGTTTTGCCGATGAATGACCCCACCAAATAAGCCATCGTATCATTGATCCAGATAGAAGCAATTAGGATAATTGGCAACAGATAGCCCGGTGTGGTTATACCGTCATTTAAATTTGCAGAAATACCCCAGAGTTGCATCATCAGCCCCCAACTAAGGGATATATATACCAGCCCAGCCAACGAATAACTCACTACTTTCAGGTTGAGTTGTTTCTTTAGCACTACTTCGTTCAAACAAAACAAAATAGTACAGAGTTGTAGCCCATACCAGCCAATTCCCTTTACGGCAATGTGTCCGATCTGATAAGTACGGCTCGTATTTAACAATACAAAACACCATCCCAACAACATAATCACATTGCGATGAAAAGGTGTTGTTTTTTTATACTCAGGTTCAATCAATGCAATGATGCGTTGATATTCAATCCAGCAACCAAAATGTATCACTGAAAACAGAATAAGAAAGCTCCACTGATCGTAAAATAATCCTGCCAGCATCACTGCCACAAATATCACCGCCGTGAGTGCGCGTGTTTTAAAAACTTGAAGATTGAGAGCCAAATTAAAAAAGTTATGAGTTATGAGTTATGAGTTATGAGTTATGAGTATAAAAAAGCAAGTAAATAAACAATGAATAATACCTTAACATTCATCATTTCATTCATAACTCATAATTAGTTTAAGAATCCTTTGTCCAGCAGCCCTTTTGCCAGTTCTTTTAGGGTTACAGGTACATAAACCTCAATATCGCCGAAGTTGAGGTAACTGCTGTCCAATTTGTTGAGTATCTGAACAGGTATGTTGTTTTCTTCCAACAATCCCTGCACAATACTCGCTTCTGCCATGCTACGTGTTTTTAGTAACAGATGCCATTCTTTCATTAGTCTATTTTATCGGGTAGAAGTGAGGATTCTTTCTTTGTCAAGACAGCATCACTTATTGTTTTAAAATAAATAAATAAGTAAACCAATATTACAGTCGCCGCCGCACTCAACCATAGTGGATAATGGTCTTCTAATGCATCTTTTGCGAGTTTCCCCTTCATTGCACCCATATAAAGTGCCGTAACTGCTACTGCATTATTAAGAAAGTGCGCCAGAATATTCAGCCAGATACTTTTTCCATAATAAAACAATAGTCCTAGCACCACCCCAAGCATGGCACGGGTAAGAAACCCAAAATAACTCCAGTGGATAGCACTAAACAGGATGCTTGTAACCAATATCCCCACCCAAGGATTGCCAAACCAACGGACAAAGAACTGCTGTAATGTTCCTCTAAAAAATGTTTCCTCTACTATTGCAGGCATCAACGCAATAATGAAAAGTCCCATCAGATACTCTTTAATGTTCCTCATTGTGGCAATAGCAACCACCTGATCCTGATATTCATCTTCTGCCTTCTGGAACTTAGCACGCCAATCGTGTGGTATGGGAATCTTTTCATTCAAATCGCCCAATCCACCGCCAACAAACAGTGCCGCTCCAACTATCAACACTACCAAAGCAAGCTGTTGCCAGGATATATTTATATTAAATCCAAGATGCTGAAAAGGTTTTTTGAAAACAATAGTTGTAAAGGCATAAGCCGGAATAAAGAACATAAACAAGGTAGATAACACCTGAATAATCTTCATAGCATTCGCATTCTCTGGTTGAAGTATGGCTTTATCCAAATCTAGTAGGTGTGCATGTGGAATCATCAGTTTCACTACTACGAGCGAAATTATGCTTCCAACTATTAATCCCACACCCAATAGTCCCAACAATAACCCAAACTGAGACCAGTTACTCAACCCTTTTTCCTGATAAGGCGTTGCATAAAAAGGTGACCCTTTCAATATACTTTCCCGTTCGGGCTGTGGTAAAAATTCTTCCTTTTCTTCCATAATATTTTTAATGATTAATGATTAACGTTTAGTGATTAATGCCTGGCCCCTGTTATTAAACATTAATCCATAATCATTAATCGTTAATTCAGTTCTCTATATTTGCATAAAGTGGCGAATTTACAGGCAAAAAACGTTTCCCACTAAATACTTATCATTTAACGTTAATTTACGACCTTGGTTTTAATAGATAAAATAGAATTACCAGACTTCCCGCTGTTGTTGGCTCCGATGGAAGATGTAAGCGATCCCCCCTTTAGAGCGGTGTGTAAAGACAATGGCGCCGACCTTATGTACACGGAATTCATCAGTAGCGAAGGCCTGATAAGGGATGCCATCAAAAGCAGACAAAAACTGGACATCTTTGACTATGAACGCCCCATTGGCATTCAGATATTTGGCGGGGACGAAGAAAGTCTTTCCCTTGCAGCAAGGATTGTGGATGTAACCAATCCCGATTTACTGGACATCAACTATGGATGCCCCGTAAAGAAAGTTGCTTGTAAAGGCGCTGGTGCAGGCGTGCTGAAAGATGTAGATTTGATGGTACGATTAACGACGGCCGTTGTAAAATCTACCAATTTGCCTGTTACTGTTAAGACTCGTTTGGGTTGGGATGATGACACCAAAAACATTGAAGAAGTGGCGGAGCGATTGCAGGATTGTGGCATAAAAGCCCTTGCCATACATGGTCGCACCCGCAGCCAGATGTATAAAGGCGAAGCAGATTGGACATTGATTGCAAAAGTGAAAAATAATCCTCGCATACATATTCCCATCTTTGGTAACGGCGATATTGACAGTCCGCAGAAAGCATTGGAATATAAAAACAGGTATGGCGTAGACGGTATCATGATTGGACGTGCCGCAATAGGTTATCCTTGGATTTTCAGGGAGATAAAACACTATGTACAGACAGGTGAGTTATTGCCTTTCCCAACTTTGGAAGAACGGGTTGATGTGTGTAAAACACATTTGAGAAGATCGCTGGAATGGAAGGGAAAAATAGTCGGTATCAATGAAATGAGAAGGCATTATGCCAACTATCTGAAAGGATTGCCTAACATAAAAGAATTCAGGAACAGATTGGTTACGTTGAAAGAGATGGAGGAAGTGGAAGAAGTATTGGATGAAATAAAAGTTCATTATGAAGGCTTCGAGATTAAAAGAAGTCCGATAGAACTGATTAATTATCACGAGAAATGTCCGGTTTAACACGTTTATATACTTCCGTCCAACATTTATATATCTTTTCCCAACTTTTATATATAAATCTCTGGCTTTTATACATCTCCGTCTAAGATTTATATCTATTTTCTCAACTTTTATATATAAATCTCCAGCTTTTATATATCTCCATCCAAGATTTATATATGTTTATCCAACTTTTATATATAAACGTGAAACTTTTAGGTATTAATTTGGCAGGAAGGCTTTTAGATTGATTTCTACCCCAGCCTTCTTATCTTTTCGATGATACCTGTCGTAGAAAAGCCTTGCACAATCGGATTGATAACAACCCTACCTCCATTGGCAATTACTTCTTTTGCGCCCACAATTTGTTCAATAGTATAGCCGCCACCTTTTACCAATACTTCGGGTAAGATAGTAGCAATACAGTTCACTGATTTTATCTAAGCACATCAAAAACTGCTGATATAATAACCCTCATATTGCTTAAAACCCTCTGAGGGGGTTTGGGCAACAAAAAAGCCGCTTCATTAATTGAAGCGGCTTTTTTGTTATAACTCATATCTAATATCTAATATCTACTTACAGTTCCAACAAAGTCTTAACAGGGTCTTTACCCATCAACAACAATTGTGGATTCTCTAATAGTTCTTTCACCCTTACCAAGAAACTTACACTCTCACGACCATCAATCACACGGTGGTCATAACTAAGTGCCAGATACATCATCGGTCTGATTTCAATTTTACCGTCAATCACCATTGCACGGTCTTGTATCTTGTGCATACCCAAGATAGCACTCTGAGGAATGTTGATGATTGGGGTACTTAACAAACTTCCAAACACACCTCCATTGGTAATTGTAAAAGTACCGCCTTGCAAATCTTCGGCAGTCAGCTTACTATCCCTTGCTTTGGTAGCCAATAAAACAACCGTCTTTTCTATTTCAGCCATACTCAAACTCTCCACATTACGGATAACAGGCACCGTCAATCCACGAGGGGTACTAACGGCAATACTGATGTCGGCATAATCGTGGTACTCCAGACTATCTCCATCAATGTAAGCATTTACCGCAGGCCATTCGCTCAAAGCAATCGCACAAGCTTTTGCAAAGAAACTCATAAACCCAAGGTTTACACCATGAAACTCCTTGAACTTATCTTTAAATTGCTTTCTTACCTCCATTATCTTACCCATATCCACCTCGTTGAAAGTGGTAAGCATGGCAGTTGTATTCTTTGCTTCAACTAAACGACGACTGATTGTCTTACGCAAGTTGCTCATCTTTTCTACACGAACATTACGTGTAAATAACTCATTACCAGCAAATGCTTTCTTACCCGGGTTTGCCAATGCGCTCAACACATCGCCTTTCATTATCTTTCCACCAGCACCACTAGGCGTGATAGAAGCAGTATCTACTTTTTTGTCGGCAATAATTGCAGAAGCAACAGGAGAAGCTTTTACATCGCTAGCTGCGGGAGTAGCAACTACTACCGGGGCAGGTGCAGCTTTAGGTAGTTCGACAGTAGGAGTTGGAACAACAGCCGCTTCTGGCTTAGAAGCTGTCTCATCAATTTGCGCCAGAATAGAACCAATCAAAATGGTATCTCCTTCTGCAGCCAATCTTTTCAGGGCGCCGGCTTGTTCTGCATTTACCTCAAATGTTGCTTTTTCGCTTTCTAGTTCTGCAATAATCTCGTCACGTTCTACATAAGCGCCTTCTTTTTTAGTCCATTTAAGAAGGGTAACCTCAGTTATCGACTCGCCAACTGCTGGCACTTTAATGTCAATCATAAAATTTTATTTCTAATGTTTATATTAATCGATGTTAGGGTTAGGGTTAGATATTGAAAGCCATATCTATGATTTCTGCTTGCTCTCTTGCATGTACTTTGGAGTATCCAGTAGCTGTAGACGCACTTGCATTACGACTGATGATACCAAAGTTTATTGACTTCAAGTTCATCTGAAGGAATGAAGCAGCTCCCATATTCAATGGTTCTTCCTGAACCCAGAACCACATAGCCCTGCTATATTTCTTATACAAAGCATCCAATTGTTTTACAGGTAACGGATGAATTTGTTCCAAACGCACAATTGCAATATCAGTTCTGTTTTCTTTTTGTTGTTTGTCAGCCATTTCAAAGTAAATCTTACCACTACATAGTAGCACTTTCTTCACTTGTGTAACATCAGCGACATAAGCATCATCTATCACTTCCTGGAATTTACCTGTAGCCAGCTCACTTATTTTACTGAAAGTCCAAGGGCTTCTTAAATTAGCTTTAGGAGAGAAGTTAATCAATGGTTTCCTGAAATTCCAGGTCAGTTGCCTTCTAATCAGATGGAAAAGGTTAGCGGCAGTTGTTACATTAGAAATAATGATGTTTAGTTCGGCAGCCATCTGTAAAAATCTTTCCAATCTGGCACTGCTATGTTCTGGTCCCTGACCTTCGTAGCCGTGAGGCAATAACATCACCAATCCATTTTGCCTTTGCCATTTCTGTTCACCTGCGGTGATAAATTGGTCAATCATTGTTTGGGCACCGTTGGCAAAGTCACCAAACTGTGCTTCCCAAACCACCAACGCATTCGGATTTGCCAACGCATAACCATATTCGAAACCAAGTACACCATATTCGCTCAATAAAGAATTATATACCCTGAACTTGGCTTGCCCTTCTGTAAAATGATTTAACCTGTTATAACCTTTACTGGTTTCTTCATCGCGCAATACGGCATGACGGTGACTGAAAGTACCACGTTGTACATCTTGACCACTCATTCTTACGATGTTTCCATCGAGAAGTAACGAGCCATAAGCCATCAACTCACCTGTTGCCCAATCTATCTTTTGTTCTGTTTCGAGTAATTTAATCTTCTCTTGTATCAACTTCTCTACCTTCTTGAGCGGCTTGAAAGTCTCAGGCCATTTCATCAACCCTTCAAATAATAAGGAAGCCGTTTCGGCAGAGATGGATGTGTCAGGAGATTCATCAAAGTCTTGCGACTTAGCTTTTGTCATAGATTCCCATACTATCTCAGGCTTTTGGGCTTTGTATGGCAATGGAGATTGTTTCACTTCATCGAGACGCTCTTGCAAGTCTGCCCAGAATTTCTGCTCCATTTCCTTGGCTAATACCTGAGCGGAAGGCTCTCCATTTTCCAAAAGGAACTTCACATATTGCTCACGAGGATTAGAATGTTTATCAATCAACGCATACAACTGCGGCTGTGTATATTTTGGATCATCGCCTTCGTTGTGACCGTGCTTACGGTAACAAACCATGTCCACAAAAATATCTTTATTAAACTCCTGACGATATTTGGCTGCGATCTCAGCACAACGCACAACCGCTTCTGCATCGTCACCATTCACATGCAATACAGGGGCTTGAACCATCGCTGCAATAGAAGTACAGTAATCGGCAGTTCTGGCATCTTCGAAATCAGTGGTAAACCCAATCTGGTTATTGATTACAAAGTGAATCGTTCCACCAGTATAATAACCCTTCAGATTACTCATCTGCAGCACTTCATACACAATCCCTTGTCCGGCCACCGATGCATCCCCATGTATTAGAACCGGTAATATCTTATCAAAATCGCTATCATATAATACGTCTGCCTTAGCCCTTGCAAATCCCACAACAACTGGGTTCACAGCCTCTAGGTGTGAAGGATTTGGCATCAGTTTCAAGTGTATTTCTTTATCATTAGGAGTAGTAACCTCACTACCGTAACCCATGTGGTATTTCACATCACCACTACCCATGGTTTGATCCATTACCGCAGTACCTTCGAACTCACTGAATATTTGTTCGTAGGTTTTACCCATTATGTTTGCCAAAACATTCAACCTTCCACGGTGTGCCATCCCAAAAACCACTTCTTTTACATCGTAGTCGGCAGCAGTATTGATAATGGCATCCAATGCGGCAATAGTAGTTTCACCTCCTTCAAGTGAGAATCTTTTCTGCCCGATATATTTAGTATGAAGAAACTTTTCGAAGATTACACCTTGATTTAGTTTCTCTAGTATTCTCCTTTTCTTTTCTAGTTCAATTGGCGTAAAGAAGCTTTTCTCCATTTCATTGGTCAACCAATCAACTTTCTTTTGGTCGCTGATATATTTAAACTCAATACCAACATGGTTGGCATATACTTTTTGAAGATGAGAAAGAATATTCCTCAAGGTCGTTGCACCCAAACCGATAATGTTACCAGTTTGATATACTGTATCCAAATCATTATCAGATAACCCATAAAAAGCAAGATCCAGATTGGCTCCACGATCTTTACGTTCACGGATTGGATTCGTTTTAGCCAACAAATGTCCTTTGTTCCTGTATCCCAATATTAGACGATAGACCCTGATTTCCTTCATCCAGTCCACAGCATCAGTTGTGGGCTGACTAACAGATGTACCTGCAGAAACTCCAGCACTTGCAGAACCATTGGCTACGGCAAAGTCAAAACCTTCAAAAAACTTCTTTAAATCTGGATCGATACTACTTGAATCTTTAAGAAAATCTTGATAAAGACTTTCGATGTAACTAGGGTGAGAGTTTGTGATGTACGAGAAATCCTTCATTGTGGCCAATTATTCTTCTTAAACTAATAAATTTCGTGGCAAATATCGTATTCTAAAGCATTGGAACGGCATTAAATATGAAACTGTTTCCAACTTTTTTATAAAAAACGTTGTAGGTGGAAAACTCTTTTAAATAAATAATGATAAATATTTTATTGAATGGAATCAACTCCCTACATTTGCACTCCGAAAATTATTTTTAATATGGCAAATCATAAGGCTACCAAGAAGGATACAAGGCAAGCAGCAAAACGTAACGAGGCAAATCGTTATTACGGTAAAACAACTCGTAACGCAATACGTGACTTGAAAACAACAGTTGGTACATCTGAGTTTACAGACAAATTACCAAATGTTATCTCTCAAATAGATAAGTTGGCAAAAAGAGGCATTATTCATAAGAATAAAGCTGCTAACCTAAAAAGCAAATTGGCTAAGAAAGCAAATGCAGCTAAGGCTGTTGCTTAATCATAACTTTATCTTTTGCAAAAAGGCTCAACTAATAAATAATTAGTTGAGCCTTTTTGATTTTTAAAAATGCTACCTCAGATAGAGAGATTATTCCAGTTATAAGCTCTTAACTCAGATTTCAAGTTGGATGCTATTGTCACAACTGCAACTGGCTTTAGGAGAAATGCACCTATTGGGCAGCTAAAACTTGGGGACATTACCAAGACGGACCAGACGGCGTTACAAGTATTAATGAAAACAATTCCATAAACAAATTGCCCAGAAGTTTGCAGAAAATTTTGGACTTAAAACAAACTTCTTCCGTAAGAGTGGAAACCTATGGCTGAAAATAAAGATGACTGGCAATTGGTCATTGAAACAACAAAACGAAAGTGGGATGTAGGTTTATTGATTGAATAGTTAGGAGGAACATGGATTATGAAATATGAGTTCACCATCCCAAC
>Ga0208741_10000853_pt1 | contig 13361 bp, 10 predicted proteins | sample CryBogCBE03Jun09_FD_184576 | JGI IMG/M metagenome (GOLD analysis project Ga0208741, IMG submission 184576) | Freshwater microbial communities from Crystal Bog, Wisconsin, USA - CBE03Jun09 (SPAdes) | ecosystem: Environmental > Aquatic > Freshwater > Lake | place: Crystal Bog, Wisconsin, USA...
TATATTGATTTTTTCCAAGTTGATATATTTTGCTAGAGTATTATTATGCCACTGGGGTAATAGAAATCCAACCATTGCCGCCGCCACCTGTTACCTCTACATAGGTTATGGTACTGGTACTGATAGCAAAATGCTCAACTGTTCCAGCCGGTATCAAGATATCACTGTTATTATTGGCAATTTTTGAACCAAAGTTGATCACAGCAGCCTGTCCTGACACTGCAATTCGAACTTTACGAGCAGGTAAAGTTTGGTTTAATGTTCCTAATAAATCACCTACTTCTGTGGTTGTGGCTACAAATGTGCCTGTTGTTGCTGAAAGACTAAAAAGTCCTGTGGGTCCGACTGCTTTTGATAACATATTTTATTCTCCTTATGGGTGGGCCTGTATTGTCCCTACACGCACTGATTACTTATTTATTGTTTAGACTTTTAATATAATCAATGAACTTGGCCTGTGTCTGCATAGAAGATTGTACTAACTCCCGTGATTTTGTGAAGTTAAGGGGATCAGGAACTACTCCAGTTGTGTCACTGAAGATGTTTTTCTTGAGCATTTCACGCAAATCCTGTACCAGTACAGAGTCTGCTGATGTGTTGGCAAACACTAGCCACGGACTCTGTGAACCAAATGCCCCCAACCCTAACTCTGTAAATGTAGGAATATTTGGCAGTTGTGGTACTCTTTCTGTACCAACTACTGCTATGATATCTATCTTGCCCATTTGAGCCTGTGGTTGCAGACTTGTAACAGTTCCCCAAGCGGCATCAACTGTTCCACCTAGTAGAGCATTTATCTGTTCACTTCTAGATTTGTAGGGTACAGCAAGTATATCCTGTTTGAGCTTGTTGCCAAGGGTCCAGGTGTGATACTGTTGTATACCACCAACTCCTCCATCTGCTATGGTTTTAATATCTTGCAGTCTATGGCTACGACCACTGACCACAGCAAGTCCTAGACTTGTATTGCCCACCATGGCTATGTATGAGAAGTCATTTGTACCTATATCTGCAAACGACAACATCATATTGCTGAGTGTCACTGCATCTAATACGGTTATTAGAGTTTCATTCTTGGTTTTTGCCACATATTGAATACCCAAATAACCACTAGCACCTGCTTTGAAATCACAGTAACTATCACGCTTTAGGTTTATTGAGATAGCTTTGACTAAGTCGCGACACATTACATCAATCTGTCCACCAGGACCTGCAGGAATGATAATATGTACAGGAGCTTCAGCTGATGCAGATAACGATAGCAATAATAGTAATACCGCTACTATTTTATTAAGCATATACTCTCTTCGTATTTGCCCGCTGGTGTAGGTATATAATCTTTGAGCAGTGTAAGTCTAACCACATCTTCAAAGCCTAGTTGTTCATTACACCATGCACAGATTTCAGCAAGTTGTTCTTCAGTGGGATCATAATCAAACACCAATTTATATTCAATATCTTCCATGCTATGTTGTATGATTTGCCATTGTAAAACATTCCACTTTTCAGCAAGTTTACGCTGTCCAGCTGTGGGCCAAAATTTACTGCCGTTGGGTGCTACAAACATTCCACGCTCCCGACCTAGAATTCTGCGTAGTGTCATACCAGGACGACCGCATGAGCAGGTAGGGCCAAGTTCAGCCCAGTCACCCATGTCATAGCGTATGATAGGTGCCGCTGAATTATGCACATCAGTAACCACTACTCGACCAACTTCACCTGGATCACAAGGTGAATCATCCTCACGAAGTATTTCTACTACAAGATTCTCACGCATCACATGATGTAGCCCAGACTCTGGACATTGTATGGTAATACAACCAACTTCACTGCTAGAGTATCCATCTTCTATTTCCAGTCCGGATAGTGCACGAAAACGATCACGAAGTGTGTCATGAACCGTATCACCTAGATTTTTCAAGTGTTGAAGTTCAGTAAGTGGATAACCTGTGCGTTCCCATTCTGTGACAAATGCAGATAACACACCTGCGTGTACAATCATGATGTTGGGCTGAAACTTTTTAATCATTTCCATCTGTGTAGCAATATCAGTGTTGACAGGTATACCCTGTGCTGGACCACTGCCGTACAACAGACTCACAGGTCCGCCCCATTGATCACTTTCACGAAAACCTTCTAGGAATCTTATAGCAGTCATACGGCTTTTATAATCTCGTTTCCACCATTGATGATCACGAATAACATAGGCATGCCAAAACAAGTTGGTTATTCTATTCTTGCGTATGGTAACTGGAGTACCTGTACTGCCACTGGTCTGTGCTTCACCTACTGGTAAATGTGTTTTAGGAACTGATCGAGTAACAAAATCATCACCAGCAGCCTGTAGGTCACGCTTGTTAAATGGTTTGAGTTGTTTTAATCCTTCTACTGTGGCTATTTCACTGGCACGGAGTCCTTGAGCTTCTAATCGTTTGGCAAAGTGCGGTGAGTGCTGCCTATGATGTCTCAACAACAATCCTAATTCTTGATTTATAATTTGATCAATCTTATCTTGTTCAAGATATTGAGTTTGTTCAAGTTGTGGTATTAGATGTAGTAATTCTGCTTTCATGCGTTAAACACCAGGAAAGGACATGACCAAGCAAGGTCATAAGTACCAGCATCAATGACACGAGCATTTTTAGCTGACTGCGGAACTAAAGACAACATCTCATCTCGGGTAGGAAACCAAGTCACTGATGTAGACTTATAGTACTGATCCATGGTAAGAAAGTTATCCTCTGTCCAGGGTGTCTTTGAACGATCAGGACATAGTGCATCAAATACTTTTACAATTTCACGAGTAGGAACAAAAGGACCAGTCTGTTCTACCAAATACATAGGTATGAGTCTTTTAAGACTGCTGAAGTTAGTAGTTGGTTCGTAGATTTCTTTCTGTATCTGTGCCAGTGTAATAGGCAAATCTGGGCGAGTAAACATTCTACAGGCAAAAGTTCCGCCAGGCTTTAACCAATCTAATGCACGATTAAATAATGTCTGAACTTCAGTTGTACTGTACAACATATTAACACTACCATCGCCTAATATACCATCATATGTAATACTGGGTAATTTAACATGCAACCAATTATCACAAATAGCTTGTTTGGTATCACTGTCTCCTGGCCAGACTTTGTCGATCATAGTCTGCTGTTGTTCTACTGAGGTAACACGATCATAAGCACTGGCTATCTGAGGTGTAACACCTAGCAATAGTACATTGAGTTTAGGATCAACAAGCTCATGGAACTTGTGTATAACTTCATCGTTGGGTTGAAGTGGGGGACCATTTTTGGTGTAGATCTTACTGAGTTCGGTCCAGTGAGTTGGATTGGATGCTGACAAGTGATATTCTCCTTGTCAGTATTTAACTATGTAGATAACTGGGGTTATGGATTTGCGACTACGGAAACAGTCCAAAAATCACTGCTCATAGTAGTGTCTTTGATCACTGAATAGGGCATATAGAAATATCCGTTCTGTCCCCAACTTGTTCCCCAACTGTTGCGAGCAATAAAATAACCTTTGCCAGCCGGGCCAGATAAGTTATCATTGTAGCCAACTAATGCCACGGCGTGCCCGCCTAGAAGAGATTCTCTTCTAAGATTTGGATAAGGCATTAATCCAGATCCCGAAGGGTACCACCAAGTACCTGATTCAAAACTAGAATAAACATCAAACCCTATTACCACAGGATGATTCTGTGCTATGGCAGTTTTTACCGCTGTAAAGTCTGCACATTTAGCATAGCCTGTGACCTTGCGTTTAAGTGCATCTGTGTAAGCAGCCTGTGGTGGTTGAACAGCAAAGCGATTGATATTATAGGGCCACAATGTCTCCAATGGTGCACCATAAGTATAGCAGGCTTTAATACCATCACGAATATAAGCACCAGAATCTTGACTTACTGTTCCTTCTAGCAATCTTTCTTGATAGTAGATAAACAATCTGCTGACTCTCAGTGGATTATTGGCTGTGGCTTTACCTTCACGGATATCTGTGTATTCAACTATACCAGCAATGGCATTGGCTGTACAAGATCCTAATTGTCCTTGATCTTCAATGGGTGAACAATAAGATCTAAGATCAACAACCGCAGGTAATGTTGCAGGTGCTGATGTGGTATCATAGATATGATCCCTAGCATCTGGAAGATCTCTCTTCCAGTTGTACTTGGGAGGTGTTGGGATAGTTTTTAAGCCTGGCATATTTTATTAGAAACTTATACCAGTTCCCAATGGTGAGGTGCAGGTCAATACCCACACATACTTTTCTACTTTGAGAAGTTGTGCAGTACTCCAAGGTGCTAACCACCAACCATTGTTAGAACTGGTTTTTAGACCTACAAGAGTAGTATGATCAGTAATTGGATTACCACTGCTATCAAGGCAGCTAGGAGCTGACGCATAAATGTCTATAGATGTTTCATCAGGACTGCCATCACCTCCATCAAAGTCGGAGATATATGTTCCAATAGTTAGAACATCAGCTACTCCAGAAACTATATTGATCACAGTTCCTATAGGTAATACGCTGTTAACATCATTGGTTAATAATATATGATTATTGTTACTACCCCAATTGAATCGTCTATATATGTGATGTCCTGCATCCTGAGGACGAATTATATAAACATATTTTTGGTCTGCAACTCTTAGATCAGTTTGAGGAATAATATTCCCCCCAGCTGTGGTTTGTACACTGCCATCTTCAAACTTGATATTAGCTACATTGGTTATACTACCACCGTTTGGTTCATATACCGGAATAACCATAGTACCAACTTGGCTAGGTGTAGGATAACCTTCTGGTCCATCTATGTAAAGAGTTATATTGGTACCTGTTGTATAGGTATATTGGGTAGTAAATTCCAATTTTCGAGTCTGTGCAGTAAATGGTAGCACAGGATAATCAGAAGCTGAAGGACTTGTTGATCGATCATAACCTCTATAAAGATCAAATTCTACATTTTGATATTGGAATTCTCCATAGATACCACCTTGTCCGCCTTCAGTGCCATCTATACCGCTGCCTGTACCATCCAATGGCAAGCTGGCAACAAGTCCATTGTAGGCATAGTTCCATGAGCCATAACCGATAACACTGATACGATCACCGCCAACACTTAGACTATTAACCATTTGATCATCATATCCAGTTTGCCATTCGTATAAGTGAGTTCCAAGTTTGCGTTGGAATACGACATCGCCTTCAGAATTTAACTTAATGATGGCATACATGCTTTCGTCACCATCTGGTCTATCTGTAAAATAATTATTGTAAAAACTTCCGCCTACAATAATATTTCGATCACTGTCGATAGCGATACCTGTTCCTGAATAATCTTCAGTATTACCTAGATTAAACAGCCTGTACCAGAACATATTACCGTTGGGATCTAGTTTGGTAACAGATATCCATCCATCTTGATTGGCTAGGGCATAGACATTATTATCAGGGTCAGTTACAATACCGCGTACTTCACCATAACCTTCGTAACCATCTAAACTCTGTGTCCATATTACTGTACCAGTACTAGATAGTTTAGTTAAAATACTATTTTCTGAGTTTGAATTATGATATGCATTACGCAAACCTGTGTCGTTGTAATATCCGCCAACAATTACATCATCATTGCCGTCAACTGCCACAGCATTGAGGTAATCAGTACCTGTGGTGTTACCAATGGCTAGTCCCCATGTTGGTGTCCAAACAAAACCATCACTGCCTGTTTCTTCTAGAACATCAAAAGGTCTTGCCGCAGTAAAATCATAACCAACATCTGTATCTAATTTAACAATTGTATTATTGCTGGTACCAGCAGTAGCAAATGTTAGGATAGCACCTGTTGATGTATTGACTGTGGAAACAGTGAGCAATACATCGTTAATAGAGTCAGTTCCACCGACCTGACTACCTATAATTTTCAATGTATCATTGACTGTGTAATTAGATCCGCCACTGTTCAAATGTGCAGAATAAGCACCTGACGCTGGATCTATCTGAACCCAGAACAACGCACCTGTTGCAGTGCTATTAGCTACACTGACATTCACAGGAGTCAAGCTAGTTCCATATCCATATCTATTGACATATGCAACCAGTGTATAGAACGCTGTAGTAGATGTAGAAGCTATATACCATTGACCATTTTCTTCTGGTAAGTTACCTCTATTAAATGTTGAATGTGGTACAACTAGCACACCAGCATTAGTACTGGTGCTAGATCCTGACAGCACAGGTGTTACATTTTGATATTCATCACGCTCGCTGGTTACATAACCAGCTACTACAGGAGTTCCATCACTCATCAATGCTAGACTCTGTACCCAAACATTGCTGGGACCTGTATCAGCCCACGCACCTGATCTTGTATAATCATCAGAATTTAGATTACCAGAGGCATAATATTTGTCAGCATTTCGTACATGAGTGGGTTCACCTATCATAACTCCATCAACTGGATTGATAGTATAGATATTAAAACCTTCACTGCCATCTGTGTTTAGAACCACTAGATTTTTTGTCACAGGATGTATGGCTATGTCAACTGTTTGGCAATAGCTTTCCATACTAGAACTGGCCATCCAAAGTTGCTTGCCGTCTTTGTCTATTTTGGTTATAATTGCTGGTTTATTGTACTCGCTACCTAAAGCATAAACATTACCAGATAACCAAGCACCAACAGCATAGGTATTACCTTCATCATCATTGAGAACACCATTGAAGTAAAAATTATCTCCGGTGTTAGCTGTTCCTTCAGGTCCATCAAAATTTCCTACAATGCCAATCCAACCTGCTTTTTCACGAGGAATATCCAGGCTACCGCCGGGGCTTATTGACAGAGTATTACTGTCATAAGTCACAGTTTTTGTTCTTGATTTATCAAGATATGTCAAATTTATAACATCAGTATTCTGTGTTGCAACAATATAACTAGGAACAGAAGTTAATGTTGTAGCTGTAGTTGTTGCAGGATTAAAGCCATTAGTGTGATCAAAACCCAATGTCACAGATTTTGTGGGCAATTGGCTATCCATGAATCTCCAACCATTGACTTCGAACTCTGTACCAGTTTTATCAACCTGAGCCATAAAAGCTGTATCCCAACCGTTTTGGGAGTTATTTCCACCAAAGGGATCGACATGGTAACTATTACCTGCCAGTAATACATATTTGTCGTTGACAGCTATTGTCTGAGCAGGATAGAAAGGACCATTGTTGAGTCCTGAATAGGTTACTGTTTGTTCTTCAACTAAATTTCTTTGCCATAGCAAAGTACCGCCACTGGTCCACTTTGAAACATTTACAGCGTATCGACCACTGATACTAAGGTTGCCACCGGTGTAGTCAAACAAGCTCGCTGAAAGGTAAACATTATTTTCACTGTCGCAAGTTATTGAACAACTGAGTTGATCATACCCAGTTATTCCAATAGTTTTAGCCCACTCTGCAGTAACTTGTGTACCTGTAGAAACATTGGGGATTTTAGCCACAACAATATCATAGTAATCACTACTACTAGGTTTATTAGTCAATGCTATATAAAAATTACCTTGATTATCTGCGGCAATACCTGTACCAGCTACGCCGCCAAAATTACTATAATTTGCATTGTCAGCACTGATTATTGGTAAAGAAGTTTGCCAAATTGTGTGTCCATCGACTCCGCTGACTTTGACAATTGGAACATATCCAACACCGACATAAGTATCACCGATTAAACCAACATCACCGTTAGAATCTACTGCAATATTAGAATAATAATTTGCACTACATCCTTCATTGGCTGCGATTCCTCTTTGCCAAATAATATCGCCAGGTTGATAAACTGTTTGTCCCACAGTGAATTGTTGGCCAGCTATTTTCATTAGTAGGAATGTTGGAGGGGCACCATTGGTAACAATCGTTGTGCCGCAGAGGAATAAATTGTTATCTTTGTCAACAGCTAGATTATTACCGTAGTCATCTTGGTCGCCCACACTGTTGAATGTTTCCTGCCAAGCAATTTGTCCTGTTGTACCATATAGTTTAACTAGGCTAATATCTTCACTGCCAGTGGGATTTCCATTACCGCTGCCTGTATCCATCAATATGTAAACATCATCGTTTTTATCAACGGCCACTCCCTGTCCGTAACTTTCATACTCACTGAAGTAACTCTTCCATTTTTCTTGACCATCTGGACCTAACTTAATTACCCAACATCCTACAGTAGATGTAGTAGCAAGGTAGTTGTATCCAATCATGAAAGCATTGCCCTGGCTATCGTAGGCAACTGCATCTGAATAGCTTGCATCTCTATCCGATGTTACGCCTTCTGAACCATCAACTACTGCAATCCAGTTTTCCTGCATACCAGATCCACTGGCCAATGTCACTGCACCGTCGCTGGCAATGGTTGTGTTCTTAATCTGTAGATCACCTGTTACAGCGTAGGGCAACTTATTCCAGGCTGTTGAGCCATCGCCCAACTTTACCATACGGGTGTCTGTTTCCCAACCTGTTTCACCTGCGGCTAAAATTGGATTATTTGTGGTCCAATTTTGTGCTGTATCGCGTCTTTGTTTGATTCTTGTTGCCATTTTTGGTATGCTCCGGTAATTTTTATTTAGAAAGGCCACCGTCTATGGTAGCGTCTATCAAGGGATTGTAGACTGATCCTGCGTACAATCCGTCTATGGTATACTGTGCTTGGCCAGTGAGTATGGCCTGGGTGGCTGACCAACGATCGCTCATCCAAATGTAGGTTACACCGTTGTCTGCCAGAAATTCCTGTCCCGTCACGGGATTTGAGGGAAAAACTATCATATTTGATTCTATAAGTGGCATGTGTTCAGTTCCTAACTATTGTGTATATTTATGATTATTTTGAATTTTGATTTATACACCGTATCTATTGCGTAATGCTTGGAAGTTTTGGCTAACTTCTGTGGCTGATAATGCTTTACTATACATTTTCCAAGCACCTATTTGTCCAGAAAAATAGTTTGCCGAGCCACCTAAATAGTTTCCAATACTATCAGCATGAGCTAATGATAGATATGTTGCATATGGACTAGAATTTGGCGGATTTGTTTTAGCATTAATAATAGTACCGTAGTTAACACCATTTACATAAAATGTAGTTTTATTAACCCCGTCGTATGTTAATACTATATGGTACCATCCGCCTGCAGAGTATGCGGGACCTGTAACATATGGATATCCTGACACGCTGTATATTCCACCGTTAATCGTAGTGCCTACAAATGCTATTTGGCTATCTTGCCAGCCACTGTTAGCTGTGCTGTTACTGTATTCTACAATCAAAGATCCGGTAGCTACAGAATTGGATCGTGCCCATAAATCATAAGTAAATCCTGCACCAGTGTTTAGCAATGTACCGTACCCTGCTGTATCTATAGCCCACTGATTGCTACCATTGAATACCAATACTGTACTATTATTAACTTTGGCGGTAGTTGGAGTATTATAAAGTGTAAGACTACGACCATTGCCACTGATATCTGAGACTGTGCTACCACTAACATAAGTGGTCATATCATAATTAGCCAGCAATCCACTAGTGACAATATCTAAATCATATCTCCAAGCAATGGCATTATAATTTTCCAGTATTTCGTTGGCACTTAACGCACGACCGTACACTGCACACAGGCCAATATCACCATACCAGTAGTTGTCTCCGGCTCCTATGTTTTCGTTGCCGTTACTGACCCACTGACTAAATGTATTACCTGTGTTGGTTCCTATTGGCTGTCCATTGAAATAATAATTTACAGTTCCATCTGTAAAGTGTGTTACAGCAACAACAAACCATTGATTTGTTGTCAAAGGTAGATTATTTGAAAACCCGCCGCCACCACCTGTACTGTAGTGTATTTGATATACTCCAGCACTGGGACTGTATATGTAGGTGTTAAAATTTCTAGTACCGCTGGCTGTACCAAATAAACAACGAAATGTACCAGCAGTTATACCAGTTAATCTTGCGGCAACAATAACAGTTTTACCAGTGTAAGTTTGATTATACTTGGCGGTAGGAGTAGCAATATATTGACTTCCATTAAAATTAGTGTATCCACTATAAGCACTACTATAAACTGGGCTTCCTGCACTGGTACCGTTATTGGCATTTCTAGACAGGTCTGTGTAGGTTGTTCCACTACCTGAGTAACTAGTAGGATTACCCATATCTATATACAGCAAAGCACCGTTGCTGTTAAACGAACCATCGTAAACAGAGATATTAGATAATGTTATACCTTGAATAATCATTGTTTATCCTATATAGGACACTGCCCAACTGTCGTTGCCGTCAAAGTTTATTGTGCCCAATGTTACCTTAAGTACAAGAGTATCGCCTGCGGCCAGTTTAGATATTGTGCTGACACCAAAGTGATTAATTGAAGGGTTTGGACCGGTTTCCCACATCGCTTGATTAGCCTGACTGCCTAGACCATTATTCTTGATAACAGTGACTTGTGCCTGTCCTGCTGAATTACTAGTTACACGGGCTACAAGATGTATGCTGTACAAACCAGCCACAGGTGCTGTGAATACTCCAGTGCTTGTGCTTAATGCTGTACCTTGATTGTAATCAACAGCAAAATTATTACCGTTTAGAATACCATTAGTGTTAACAGTTGTACTTAGGTTATTAGTAGTTCCAGCACCGTATACACGGAACGCTGGACGGTTTGGCATATTGAACAAGACAGTTGAAGTGGTCTGTGTGATAGAACCAATGTTAGTACCTGCGGCATTCAAGAATGTGATAGCATTGGTATTATCAGCTGCCGGCCGTAAAGTCATGCCATACTGTGTACTACCACCCGGATAACCGATTCCTAATGTTGAATAATATCCAACGACCTGTGAGGCTCCGCCAAGTAGTGTAACACCGCCAACTGTTAAGTTAGCATTGGTACCAGTCATTACAATGTCGCCATTGTAAGGCATTGTAAATGTACCAGTGTTATCAAACAAGTAACTGTAGTTACCTGCTACCAGGGTTACATTAGGCTGAACACCAACAATGTTGGCCTGTTGTGTAACTGTAACATTAGTTAGGCTTGATCCATCGCCTACAAACTTGTTAGCAGTTAGTGTTCCTACTCCACTCAACAAGGCCACTGTGGTTGTACCTGCATACCACTTGTAGGCAAAACTGTTGGTAGCTTGAGGTATACTGTTCCATAGAACTCCAGCTTCAATACCAGTAGCGTAATCAACACTTGAAGCTGATTCGTTTGGATAATAAGATATCTTGGTGCCACTGCTGACAGTTGTAAAAGTAGGAGCACCAACACCTACGGTATTAAATGTTATATCTGTGGCTATGTTGGTTAGGCTTGAACCACCACCACCACCTACAAACAATGCGCCATTTTGATACAAGTTACCTTGGAAGTTGATATTGCCTTGAACTGCCAATCCTCCGTTGACAATCACAGCGCCAGTTGTGGTACTGGTACTTGCGGCCCCTCCACCTATGGTGACATTGCTCATTAGGCTACTACTACCTAGTTGTAATATTTGAGCATTTGTTCCAATTGTTCCTCGAGCAGTGGCAGTACCCGAAGCACTTGTAATCATTAACTTGACAGTTTGGTTTGTCAAAGGAGTATATATTATCTTAACAGTAGGACTGATACTTTCACCAGTATTGCGGTTAATGGCTTCGGCTAGTCCTGCTCCTGATAGCCCAGGAAGCAGTGCTGTTCCTGAGGTAGCATCAACCCATTGATAAACTAGATATCCACCACTGGCATCACTAAATGTATTCCAATTAACATTGGCATACAACTCATAGGTTTTACCTACTGTTAATGTAAACACTCCTGTTGAAGTATTGTAAGGAATACCGCTTCCACTAACCTGTGTATCAAATATGATTGTACTATTGGTTGTTAGCCCTGTATCATCAGTAGCATTATATACTTGAATATAATCAGCAAGCATACCGCTGACCGCATTGGTTCTACTCCAACTAACAGTTGATGTACTGTATTGATAGGTAATGTTGTTGATTGTTGCTAGTTGTCCATCAGTTGGACTTGCTGGAAAACTCATATTAGATTAACCTCTCAATTGAAATCATACTGCTGTTATAGCCTGGGCCTATTTGTAGTGTAATACGATAAGATTTACTGTTAGTTGTGTCTGTCAAAATATATGTTGATATATCACCTGCTCCAGTAAAGTTCCAGCCAAATGCCGATGTACTAGGAGTTGTTGTTAAAGTTGCGGAACTAGAACTTCCGCCAACACCGCCACTGACAGCATATGTAGCACCTATATAATAACTAGATGATCCTGATACTGTGGCCAAACTCAATCCACGGTTACCACTGGTCGTTACTGTGGCTTTAAGATTGTCTAGTATAACAAATGTACCAGGATTGATTAAATTAGCTGCCTTAGTTACTGTGGGATTATTGTAAGCAGGACCATTGATGTCTAACCAGAAATAACTTGCGCCATCATAGGTATATTCAAACAGTCTATCAGTAGAACTATTGTACCATTGATCGCCAACGCTAGGACTTCCTGGCGGAGTTGTTGCTGTTGTTATACTAATTCTACCCGCAGTTCCAGTCGATCCACTCGGGCCACTTGGTCCCTGTGGGCCTGATGCACCTATGCCAGTAGCTCCCTGTACACCCTGTACACCCTGTACACCCTGTGAGCCATTGCTTCCATTAGCACCAGTAGCTCCTTGAAGACCTTGTAATCCTTGAATTCCCTGTAGACCTTGTACGCCCTGTGAGCCATTGCTTCCATTACTTCCATTTAATCCCTGTGTTCCTTGAACACCAGTAGGGCCTAAGGCACCTTGAACCCCATTGCTTCCATTAGCACCAGTAGCTCCTTGGACGCCCTGTGAACCAGATCCTTGTAGTCCCTGTAATCCCTGTGTTCCTTGTGAACCATTACTTCCATTTGCTCCCTGTGTTCCTTGAATGCCACTACCTTGGATTCCTTGTGCACCTTGAACTCCCTGTACACCAGATCCTTGCAGTCCTTGAACTCCCTGTACACTAGATCCTTGCAGTCCTTGGACACCTTGAATACCTTGGGCCCCGTTAGTACCAGACGGTCCAGCAACGCCACTAGGACCGCTAACTCCACTCGGGCCACTTGGGCCAAGTGGTCCATTAGTTGATTGTATTATCCATTTAATTCCGTCAAAGGAATATACAACACCATTTGTACCTGTATATACAGAACCTGTACTGGGATTTAACGGGGGATTTAGTATTGACATTTTTATATTATAATTTTTTTAATTTATCTGCTGATCCAGACTGATCCATTGCCATCAAACCATCCAGCTCGAATATAGTATTACCTTG
>Ga0208741_10000855_pt1 | contig 13344 bp, 9 predicted proteins | sample CryBogCBE03Jun09_FD_184576 | JGI IMG/M metagenome (GOLD analysis project Ga0208741, IMG submission 184576) | Freshwater microbial communities from Crystal Bog, Wisconsin, USA - CBE03Jun09 (SPAdes) | ecosystem: Environmental > Aquatic > Freshwater > Lake | place: Crystal Bog, Wisconsin, USA...
GGATGTTAAGATTCGTGAAAACATTGGCACAGGCGCCATACCAAGATCAACCATTGTTACAGAAACCATGCGATCGGATGGTGCTAACTGTTTGGGAGTAGAGATTCGACATGTGTCGGGCGGCAAAAGCTATTTGTTGTTTGCCAACTACACACAGGAAGTGCGTCAGATGCAAGGTTTCAAACTTAACCTAGCTGTGTTTGACGAACAACCACCCGATGATTTCTTTTCAGAAATTGTAACTCGTACAGCTACAACACAAGGTCAAGTGCTATGTTCGTTTACACCACTTAAAGGTCTTAACGGACTAGTATCAAAGTTCTGGCATCATGAAGAAGGCTATGAACACATAAGGGTAAGCTGGGATGATGTTCCTGAATATGATCCCTGGGGCGAACCTTTCTTATTAATGGAAACAAGGAGACAACTTGAGCGAGACTATTTGCCTCATGAGCGTGATGCTCGTAGGAATGGCGTGCCTGTCATGGGCAAGGGAGCAGTATTTCAAATTAGAAACTGGCCCACTTACAAGACTGGCGATTACGATTTCAGAAATACTCATGGTCTGCATCGTGTTATTGCTTTGGACCTCGGATTGGTCAATGACCGCACAGTTATATCGTTAATGTATTGGGATCCGGATGGTCAAGAAGCTTGGTTACATACACAGGTAGTTGTAAAGGGCACAGAAGAAGCTAATCCCGTTAATTGGATTAATCATCTGATGCGTCCTGAAGTGTTTGGCACTCCTATTGTCCTACCACCAGATGCGGGCACAGTAGGTCGTTACACTATGAGTAGCCTAAGTATTCGACAAATGTTTGAACAGTATGAACTTAATGTCTATCCTGATCCTATACGCAATCCACCAGATGAACAAGGGCGCACAACTAACCATAAAAGTTTTGGTATAAATGTCATGCGCCAAATGCTGGAACTAGGCACATTTCATGTTAACGAAAACTGTGTAGAATTCCTGCGCGAATGTCAAAATTACTATGTAGATGAAAAGGGACGCTTCAGCGATCCCGATGATGCTATTGACTCAGCTCGTTATGCATTACTAGGCTGTTTAAATGGTTGGTCAGAACCCTGGGACGATCGTAGTCCACAAGCTCGTTTTGCCGCAGCCAAACACAATATGCGTGTGCTACAGGCTAATAAAAAGACTAATCAAGATTTACCTGTGTGGAAACGGTCATGGTCGCCTGACGGTGGCGTAATGTGACGCTAAATAATACAATAAATCAGGAATAAACCCTTATGTTAGATTTAAAAAATGTCGTAATATCAAACCTTAATGGCCACTCGGGCATGATGGCTCGCTTTGTAAAGATGAAATCTTTACTAGATCAAAAATGCGCAGCCAACTTGCGTTTATTAGCAACTAAAAACAATATTAATCGTATAAGCGATTATCATTATTTAAATCTAGCTGTTACTAACTCAACTGATCCAGTTAATGGTATTGACTACATACATCCTGTGGTAAAACCTGTGGTGGACTATGCTACTAGTGTTATTACCAAAGGTATTGCACAAAATGGCGAAATTAACTTTGAATTTGTGCCCGACAATGAAGCCGATGATGCGGCTGCATTGCAAGCTACCAATATGGTACACAAGTTAATCAACCAAAACAATGATCCACACACTATTCTACAGCATTGGGTAATGGATGCTTGCTTACACAAAAATGGCGAAATGCTAATTAGCCCTATGCGTGAAAGTTTTGTACGCTATGTAACTACTTCAGGTACACTAGATCAACTTAAGGCATTTGAACAACAAGCTGAAGAAGCTGGCCTAACAGCACTGCGCAAGAGTCGTCGCAAGAGCCATGTAGATACCGAACAAGTTATGAAAGAAACTAGTCAATTTGTTCGTGACTTGCCAGGCGCACAAAATGAAGAGAACCTAAAACATCGTATTGAACAAGCACAAGCTGGTGCTGCTGGCAACTTTGACAGCATGAATACAGATGGTCCAGATCTAGTTGAAGTTCGCGATGGTGAAGATCACATTGGCGATTCGATTGCTCGCAATACAATTTACAAAGCCGAATACAAACTAACTGGCTACAACCTAAACATCAAATTCCGTCCAATTGCACAACACTATTGGATGTGTGACCCAACAGTTATTGATATCCAAGAACAACCATTCTGTGGATTCTACAAACCTATGTCAATACAAGAAGCAACTGAACTGTATCCTGACATTGACCTAGAGGAATTCAAAGTATATGCTGAATATAGTAATGTGGGAAGTTACCAAGCTGGTAGTTTGCTTAATAATCTTGCCTTGCATGCTCGTGACAGCGTGCCTATCAATGGTTTACCAGCACAAGGTTATAGTGCCCAAGAACCAGAAGCACGACAAGTTACTGTTCTTACTGTATGGAATCGTTATGATATTGATGGCGATGGTGAGTTGGAACTTATTGAGTTAATTTATTCTGGACAGTATGTTATTAGTGCCCGTGAAGTAGAGTTTATTCCTGTTGCCAATATGTGTCCAAAGCCATTGGCACAAAACTTCTATGGTATGGCTATTGCTGAATCAGTAGTGCCTATGCAAGAGTACATGACTTCAGGTTATCGTGCAGAATTATTAATTGGTCTACTACAATCAACTCCTAGAACTGGTGTTAAACCAGATCGCGTAGACTTTGAAGAAATTGCTGATGGTGAAGCAGCTATCTTTATTTTGGATTCAAAGTTTAATCCACAAACAGACATTTATCAAATGCCTGTTCCACAAGGTAATCCAACATTCCTAGACAATACTATGAGCCGTATGCAACAAGATAGCATGGCCATGGTTGGTATGACCAGTCCGCAAGATGTATTCAATCCAGAAGTAATGGATCCAGGTAACTCAGGAGCAAAATTAAACCTAGCACTAAGTCCTAACCAAGTTATTCAAGACAATACAGTTAAGAATTGTGCTGAAGGCCTAAAAGATGCTATTTGGTTAGTATGGCGTACACTAGTACAGTATGGTGATGACTATGGTGTTAAGAAATTAGCCGCAGAATTCCATCCAGAGAAAAAGGCTGAATTTATTGACTATCAATCATTTGATGACATGAACTTTAATGAGCGTAAAACAATCCATGTAGATTTGGCTCTAGGCATGAAGTCAGAAGAAAACTCATTACAACGCTTGCAAATTATCAAACAAGCACAACAACAACTAACACAAGAAATTGTTGCTGGCGTACAGTCAGGTGCAATTACACCTGCAGCATTTAAGAAAATGAAAAAACCTTATGCTGATATGTTGTATGTGTTAGGTGTTAAAGATTGTGATACTTACTTGCCAACCGAACAAGAAGTTATGGAAATGGTACAGCAAGCACATGAATCTGCTAAATCGCGTCAACCAAGTCCAGAAGAACAAAAACAAACGGCTAGTGCCCAACTGGATCAGGCTCGCGCACAAGAAATACAGGCTAATATGGCTGGTAAGAGTCCAAGTGGACAGCTTGACATTACTCGAGCACAGCAAATTCAAGCTGATGTTGCTGGTAACACAGCAAGTAAACAGTTAGAAGGTTATGCTTTAATCAAGGAACACAAGGCTAGAGCCTTCGGACCATAAATAAACTTACATTGAATAGGATTGACAATGATTGAACAGGATATAGTGGATGCATTCACTAACAAGATGGCGGCTAACTTTAATGATATAAAGAAGATGTCGCCCAGTCAGTTAGATCGTGTTAAAACAACAGGATCACATGCTGAAAATATTTTGGCTAATAGAGATTTTGTATTGTTTATTCGCCAGCATCAACTAGAAATAATGGATGCCCTTAGTGAAATTAAGGGACATACCGAAGAACATAACAACCTGCGAATAGCTTTGAGTAATCAGCTAGCAGGTGTAGACGGTTTCATACAAGTTCTGAAAAGAGCTAGTTATATGAAAAATCGCGTGGTAACGCAACAGGAATTACCTGCAGCGCCCGACGCATAACTTTGAAAAGGAACAACAATGGAAAACATTGTAACCGATCGCCCTAATCTCGCACCAGAGACGGTACCGGTCGAAAATGTCAGTAGTGGTTTGGATGCTATTGCTCAAAAGATGGCCGCAATGAAACAAGAAACTTTGCGTAACCAAATGAGTAATCCCAAACAACCTGAAGCAGGGTCAGAAGCATCGGCAGATGTTAAAGCTCCTGTGGCACCACCGGGCGTTGAAATCTTAGATGACAACAATACCGATTTAGTAGAGCCAGAAGTTGCAGAACCAGAAGCATATGATAGTGAACAAGCAAGTGAAGAAGTTGACGCCCAGGACGACACAAGTTCTGTAAGCCAAACAGATTCGTCTAGTGAAGATATTATTGATTTCTTGGAGTTCGCCGAAGAACATCCAAATGCCAAGTTTAAATTTAAACGCAATGGCAAAGAAATTGAAATTGACGCAAAGAAAGCCGCCGCTATACTAGGCCAAGGTGCAGCAATTAGTGAAGATGCAAGACAATTAAAGATTGAAAAGTCCGAGTTTGATGAATACCTTCAACAAAAACGGGCCGAAACAGAAGGTCTTTTATTGGCAATGGAGTTTACTGTTAAGCCTCAATTACAACGGGCTTACGATGAAATTGTTAAGACACAGAATTACCAGTCGACATTTCAGCAACAGTTGGCAACTACTCAAGATCCCGCACAACGGGCTCGAATAGAAGCTAGTATGGCACAGAATGAAAGATACATTGCTCAACAAGGGCAAATGATCAATCAACTGAAGCCTAACTTAGATCAGTTTTACGATATAAGACGCCAACAAGTTAATGAAATACTTGAAACTAACCGCAAGGCGTTCCAAGATAAAGAATTGCGTAATAGTGCCATTTACAATGAAGTCCGTGAGAAAGTTGCAAAAGGTTGGGCAGGAGCTAAAGGACAATTAGTCCCAGGTATTGATAACTTGGACCTAATCTCTAGTGATGAACATGTGTTAAGTTTGCTAAGAGACGGTTTAAAATATCGAGACAGACCTAAAACGAAAAGTGCAGGCAGTAGTATTGCTGCTTTAACTACTCGTAGCTCAGGAACTCGCATACAGTCCGGTAAAGACGAATTGACTAGTCTTCAAGAAAAAGCCAAAGCTGGCGACCGTAAGGCCGCTGATAATCTGCTATTAGCTAAGATGAATGCTATGCGTGGCAGACGATAAAATAAAGACATAACAAAGGAGAAAATAATGTCTACAGGTTATAATTCAACCACAGCAATTGGTAACGGAACAGGGCTATACCAAACCGATATCGTTGTTAAAGATTTAGATTTAGATGTATCAAACCGTGTTAAAGATGATACCCCAGTATTAAACATGTGTATGGCTAAAAAGCGTAAAGTAGTTTCTACATTACCTTTATGGACAAACGATGTGTATCGTTTACCACAGACTCAAGCTCAACAAGAAGGTGCTGCTGTTAGTTCTGCTCAAGTAGAACAACAAAGCCGTGCCAACTTGGGTAACTACACACAGATTTTCAGTACAGTTGTTGGTGCTACTGGTACCGCTCGTGCTGTTGAACAGTCTGGTGGAGATCCACAAGCATACCAAGAAGTTAAGCAATTGATCGAATTAATGTTCGATGTGGAAGCACAGATCGTTCGTGCAGACCAAATCGGTACTAAGTATTCTGGTCAATCTGGTTTAGCATCTGGTGTTGGTATTCCTGCTACAGTATTCACATACCCTACAGGCGATGCTAACCCAAATAACACAAACGCCAATGTGACCGTTGCTGCTTACGGTGTTCAAACAGCTACTTCAGCTATTGGTCGTCGTATGGGTTCTTTGAATGCATTTGCTGGCACACACAGCTTTAACCCAGCATCGGGTTCTACATACTACACAGTATTCAACAGTGAATCTAGCGATACAACTACTCAAGGTACAGCCAATGTCTGGACAGTTGGTGGTAGCATTGTTAGTAGTGCTGTAACTAACACTGGTGAAGGTCTAGGTTCAAGTTTCTATTCTTATACAGGTACATTGCAACAATTTGCACCTAGCTTGTACAAGCAATTAGTTACTGTAGCTGAACAGCGTTTCAATGCTAAGATCCGTACTATTGTTTGCCCAACTAGCTTGCGTACACACTTGTCTGATACAATGCCTACAAGCCGTAGTATCAACCGTGTAAACAGTGAGCGTGGTGACACAATCGCTACATACGAAGGTGACTTCAACTATACATACGAGATTTTTGATTCTTGGATTATGGACCAAGTTGGTTCTGGTAACCAGATCTATTTCTTGAATGAAGAAGTTCTTCAGTGGGGTTCATTGCGTGATCTAGGTCCTAACAACGAAGTATTCTCGAATGCTGACGCTAGTTTAGACCAGTTCATCATGGAAGGTACATTAATTGTACGCAACCCAGCCGGTGTTGGTGTTCTACACGACATTAGCGCAAGTGGTCAATCAGTATCATTTGGTTCTGGTAACGGTGGTGCTTCTACTATTATTGGTGGAACACGCCCAGCAGCCAATGTGGTACGCTTGAATGCATGGGATGCTGTAAGCTTCTAATTAAGTCAAACTTAATTGCAAGTATGGAAAGGGCCTTTATGGCCCTTTTCCTTTGAGACTAAATAGTAATATGATTACAAATAATGAATTCGCTAATTACGCAGATAAAAGCTATTTGACTGACGAAGATCCCCAACATGATGAACGAGCATTTCGTCAAGATTCAGGTGGTTTAGCAACAGCAGAAAATGGAATAGCAGATCGTTTACTAAAAAACGACAAATTGTACAATGCCATGAAAGGCGATTGGAAAAGAGAAGGTTGGAACGGTAGCCGTAACATCAAAGTTACTACCGGACGCGAAGGCGGCAAATTCTATATCAAACGCGAACAAATGAATGTGGAATACATTCGTGAACAATGCCAAGAATATCGCAAGCGAGCCGAAGCAGGATACATAGATCCACTAGCACCTATTATGCCCGATGGCAAAATTGGTTACAAATGGATAGAGATTCCTGATGTTATTGCTATTAATATTAGCAATGATTATTTTGGCGGCATGAGTTGGCACACAATTAAATTAGATAAAACATTGAAAGCACAGTTTTATCGAGTAGTAGAACAAGAATATAATGATTTTGTTTGTTATCCAGGTGGTAAGTTACCAATCCCTATTCAAGTTCCATATCCAGCCCGAGTAGATCAAACAAAATTTTTCAGTGGTGCTAATTACGCACCTAAACAATAAGGACTTGCAATGTCAACCATGATCCCAGACGCAACAGCGTTAGTTAGTTATATAGAAGCATTCACTGGTTCCAGTGATGATAATGAAATTAAGCAATGTATCTATCTTGCTGAACTAATGATGCGTAATATTGAGTTACCAGCATTAAGAACTAATCCGTATACAACATTTGGCGTTGCCAATAGTAATGGTTATGTTCCAATTCCGGCAGACATGAACAAACCTATTTTGTTCTTTAATCAAGGAAACAATGGTAATAACTCAACAGCTGGTCCATGGATCGTTTATGATCGTATTGGTGATCGTGACATGATTGGCCAACAAATGGTTCAAAGTCTATATCTATATCCAAATAACATTGCACAATTATATCGTGGTAGCTTTAGTGAAGTTGGTCAATATTATGAATTTTTGCCAGCACTTACACAAGGTACAGTTATCAACATGTATTACTTTACTACATGGCCATTGTTGTTTAGTTTAGAATCTGACAATGTAACTGTAGTACAAAACAATGTGGTCTTAAGTTCGTTCCCAGAAGGTTATATCTATGGAACACTACACAATTATTATTACAAACGCAAAATGATGGAAGATGCAGACAAATGGTTAGCCAAGTTTAGTCTTGCTTGGGATACTGTGGAAGATCAGAATAACAAAGGTAAATGGTCCGGTGGCCATAACAAATTAACCAGCGTATTCCAACCACGCAAAGGTCAGCGTTTTAGCTCAAGATAATTAAGGATAAACAACATGGCTGCAAATGTCTCAGTAAGTAATACAACAGGTCTATATATTGGGTCAGGTCCGGTCTCAGTATTAAATTCTGCGCAAAGTTTAAATGCGCTATTAGCTAATAGTACAAGCGTTGGTTTCTATTTAACCAATGCAAACACACAAGTATCGGCACAGACACTTGGAGGTAGTGGTACATATGGCAATGCCAATGTGGCAGCCTACTTGCCAACATATGGTGGTACACTAAGTCCAAGCGCAATTTATACTAATGGTTATTTTTATGCTAATGGTTTGCCATTTGCAGGCGGAGGCGGTGGCACAACTTATAGCAATGCCAATGTGGCCGCTTATCTTGCCGCTGGTTCTGATCCAACTATTCTAGGTATCAATGCCAATGTAACAGCAGCCAATGCAGCCATTGTAACAGTACAAACAAATTTAAACAATTATGAAACTTATGCCAATGCACAAATAGTTTCTTTGACCAGCAATGCAGCCGTACAAGAAAATGAAATATCTGGTCTTCGTGCAAACATTACAGCGGCCAATGCGGCTATTGTAACAGTACAAAACAATTTAACAAGTTTTGAAACTTATGCTAATGCTACATTCAGCACAGGCGGAAGTTCAAGCTATGGTAACAGCAATGTGGCCACATTCTTAAGTTCTGGATTTGGCAGCAATGTGATTACAACAACAGGTGCTATCACAGGCGGCGCTGGTAGCTTTACAACATTAAATGCTAGCTCAGGTCTAACAGCCAGCACAGTTCAAGCAGGCACAATTGGTAATACAGGTGCTACATTAACTGGCACATTATCAACAGCCGCACAACCTAATATTACCAGCGTTGGTACACTATCGGCTGTATCTGTTTCTGGTACAGCGACTTTGGGCAATGTAACATCTACCAATGGTTACTTCTGGGCCAATGGTACACCATACACACCAGGCGTAACACAAATTGTTGCTGGTACTAATATAACAATTAGTCCTGCAGGTGGTAGTGGTGTTGTTACTATCAATTCAACAGGCGGTACTGGCACATATGGTAATGCCAATGTGGTAGCATTGTTAGCCAACTTTGGTAGCAATAGTATTAGCACAACTGGCACAGTCAATGCTGGTACAGCATTGCTTTCAAATCTAGTTAACGGTAATACTGTTATTGCTCAAGGCACCGCATCAGCTACAGCAATTAATAGTGGCGCATTGCAAGTTACCAATGGCGGCGCTAGCGTTTATCAAGATTTATATGTTGGTGGTAACATTGTTACGGCTAACACAGCCGGCACTGGCGCAAATATTACAGTAGCTACAGGATCATATTTTATTGGTAGTGGTAAGTTTAGTAATGTCTCAAGCACTAATGGTTACTTCTGGGCCAACGGTACACCATATGCACCATCGACATATGGTAATACACAAGTAGCCGCTTGGTTGAATGGTAATGTGTCAAACATTGTTGGCAATATAACTTCAGGATTAACTATACAAGCATTAAGTAATAATCTTACTTTTCTCAGTCCTGGAACAATAACTCAACAAGCTCCTGTTATTGCCTTAGCAGGTCAGAGCAACAACTATGGTCTTGTTACTGTACAAGGTAACCTAACTGTTTCCAATACAACTACAACTGGTAACCTAATTACAACATCTGGTGTGTTCTGGGCCAATGGTGTATCGGCACTACAACCAGTATATGGTAATACACAAGTTACTCAATATCTAACTTCTGGTGCTACAGCAACAACAGCCAACCTTGGTAATGTTATATCAACAGGTGGCTTCTTCTGGGCAAACGGCACAGCATATTCTACAGGTGGTGGCGGATCATCATTTACAGGTAACTTGGCTGGTTCAGTATTGTATGATGGCATTAACCAAAGAACATTTGCCAATGCTTATCCATTAAGCACACCAAGTACCAGTATCAGTGGTGGCGGATTTAGTAACTTTATAGCCAATGTGCCTAGTTACACAGGTGGTCAATTGTCAGCTCCGGCTTCACCAACTTCATCACAGAGCTTTTCTAGTATTACAACTGGTCTAGTTCAATCGAGTAACATTGGTTTGATCTCAAGTGGTCAAACAACGAATAATAGAAATACAACTGGCAGCTTCTTATACGCACAGTACTGGCCAGCAAATGGTACCTTTAACTTACAAGATCGTGTTCGTAGCGCAGTTACACAAACTGACATTAACATGAACAGCAAAGTTTGGGGAACAATGTCAACAGCGGCACAAGGCGCTACAACTATACTTGGTTCACAAAGTACCGCAGCATTATTAGGTAATGGTAGCGTTGCAAGTAGTTCTGGTATACAAAGTGCTGTACAAATTATTCCTGCAGCAAATAGTCAGGCCAATGTGCAATACGCTAATGGAGCATTTAATTCTATTGCCTTGCTGAATACCAATGGTTCAACAGCACAGGCCAATTTGGTATATGCTCGTTTAAGTGCAGGTTCTATAACTGGCTTTAGTAGTAACTTAACTGTTCAAAATGCTGTTGGTTTACATACCTATAGTGGTTGGGCAGGTACAGTAGGTTCAGCTTCGGCTGGTGCATTAAAAGCCTATGCTGTATTGAACGAAGATGCTAGCACACTAATTCAAACCAACGGTAATTTAGTTGTAACTGGTAATACACAATTAAATGCATACCAAGAAACAGTTTATGCCAATGCCAGTGCTGGTGGTGCATTAACAATTAATGCTTTAAACGGAACAGTTCAAAATATTACTTTAACAAGCAATATTACAAGCCTAGCATTTACTAACTTACCAAAAGGTGGATCAATAACATTAATTCTTACACAAGGTTCAGGTGGTAACTTTACATTGACTACAACTGGTATTATATATGCTGGTGCTAGCAAGACATTATCAACAGCAGCAGGTGCAATCGATATGCTAAACATATTATACGATGGTACCAACTATTATGCTAGTTTGGTTAAAGGATATGCATAATGTTTGGGGCAATGCGCCAATCATGGTATGATGCTAATCAAGTATCAACTTCTTATTCTGCTAGCTATCTAGTAGTAGCCGGAGGTGGCGGCGGCGGCGGTGGCGGAGGCGGAGGTGGTGGTGCGGGCGGATTATTATCCGGCACAGCTACACTTAATGTTGGAACAACATACACAGCAACAGTAGGTGGAGGCGGTAATCAACACTCAAATGGTTCTGACAGTACATTTGCCGGAACAGGTTTTACCACACTTGATTCAGTAGGTGGTGGTGGTGGCGGTAACAATACAGGTAATCCTGGACAACCAAGCGATCAAGGTATTGCTGGTGGTTCAGGTGGTGGTGGTGGCGCATCGGGTGGAGGTGCAAACTCTGGTGGAGCTGGCACAGCAGGTCAAGGTAATAATGGTGGTGCCAACGGATCATTTATATATGGTTTCCCAACAGGTGGTGGTGGTGGTGCTGGTGCCGTAGGTCAAGATGGTGTAGCCGCCGGTAATTCGGGCAATGGTGGAGTTGGTGTACAATCAAGCATTACAGGAACAGCTACTTACTATGCTGGTGGTGGCGGTGGACAAAGTTATTACTTTACTCCGGGCTCAGGTGGATCTGGTGGTGGTGGTACAGGAGCATCAGGTGGTAGTGCCAACGGTGGAGTAGGAACAGCTAATACCGGAGGTGGTGGCGGTGGTGGCGGTTCAGGTGGCGGAACAGGTGGCTCAGGAGTTGTAATTATTAGTGTTCCAACTGCAAACTATTCCGGAACTACAACTGGTAGCCCATCGATTACAACCAGCGGTTCTAATACAATTATTACATTTAATGCCAGCGGCACATATACTGCATAAGGAATAGAAATGAGTCATTTTGCACAAGTCATCAACGGAATAGTTCAAAAGGTTATTACAGCCGAACAAGATTTTGTTGATCAATTGCCCAATCCAACAGAATGGATACAAACAAGTTATAATACACATGGTAATGTTCATACACTTGGTGGCACTCCTCTAAGAGGTAACTATGCTGGTGTTGGCCATACTTATGATTCAGTCAATGATGTTTTCTATAGCCCACAACCCTTCCCAAGTTGGAGCTTAAATACTAGTACATGGACATGGTCTGCACCTGTAGCATATCCCGTTGATGGCAAACAATATTGGTGGGATGAATCCATAACCAATTGGGTCGAAGTACCACAATAACATATTAATTAGGACAAGCTATGGCTGTAACAATGATTAAGACTCCATTTACAAAGATGACATTCACACCGGATGTTCCATCTAGTGCCTTGGCGGCAAATGAATACAATGCAGGTTACAATATTGAAACAGATGTTCGTTCAATTAAATCAGTATTGGGTGAACAATATATTTTAAGTCAAATTCCTGGCACAGTAGTATTTGTTACCAGCGGATTTGGTTATAACAATGTCTATTGGTTTATTGTTGCTACAGCAAGTGGACAATGGTATGCAATTGATAATGCTGGTATTACAAATATTACTCCTAGTGTCAGCGGATATAATTCTGGTTATAGTGCCAATACTGTAATTACAGCCAGTTGGAACGGACAGGTTGTATTCATTAATGATCAACTTAATCCTCCAATGTATTTCTTTCCGGGCGCTAGCGGTTGGAGTCAAATGCGTTTATATGACAATGCTCCTGACTATTATGTTTGGAATTATGATGTAGGCTATAACAGTAGCGGTAATGTAGTACCACTATATTCTAGCTTGACAGCCGGCTTTGTTCGTGTATATAACAGTCCCAATGTAGGATCATTATTAGTTGCTGGTAACTTTACTGGCAATGTCAATGCCAATGTGGTACCCGGCGGTGGTACAGTTACTAACTATCCAACACAAATTCGTTGGAGTCAAAACTTTGGATTAAACTCGGGGCCAACAACTTGGGCTCCAACAATAACCAATGTGGCAAACCAATTAGAAGTCAATGTGCGCGGTCCTGTGATCGATGCATTTACTTTAAATGGTAACTTTTATATATTCAGTTATTGGGATTGTGTGTTAATGGCTCCTATCAGTTATACCAGTACAAGTGCTCCAGTATTTGCCTTTACCAAAGTAACAGATGCTCGTGGCCTAATCAATGAAAATTGTTTTGCCATTGTTGACACAACAGCCTATGGTGTAGATGCTAGAGACATTTGGCAATTTAATGGACAAAATTTTACTCCAATTGGTGACCAACGAATTAAGAATTATTTTTATAGTAATCTAAATCCAAATTATACCAATCAAATCTTTATGGTACACAATAGTAAAAAGTACCAAATTGAAATTTATTATCCAGATCTAACATCGACTGGTTATTGCAATCAAATGATCAGCTATCGTTATGACTTAGACT
>Ga0208741_10000856_pt1 | contig 13338 bp, 13 predicted proteins | sample CryBogCBE03Jun09_FD_184576 | JGI IMG/M metagenome (GOLD analysis project Ga0208741, IMG submission 184576) | Freshwater microbial communities from Crystal Bog, Wisconsin, USA - CBE03Jun09 (SPAdes) | ecosystem: Environmental > Aquatic > Freshwater > Lake | place: Crystal Bog, Wisconsin, USA...
GTATAACGAATGCATCCGGTAATTTCGGAATTACAAATGGTGGTGGATTAACTGGTTCACAACAAGCGTATTATAGTCTTTCTGGAATCGGTCGCTTTGGATCACAAACCGAAGGTGGGTATATTATATTTGACGGTTATCATACGGATTATGCATCCAATCAATCACAAAATGCTCCTTATCCAAATCATCAGGGTGGCTATTTGATGGGTGGTAAAGGTTTTGAAGGCAACACCGCTAATGCTGTGGGCGGCGGTGGCGGCGGCGGATATTATGGCGGCGCGGGCGGTCTTGGTCGCGAAGGTGGCGGCGGTTCTGGATATATTGATCCTTCTGCAAATATTGGAGCAACGTTAACTGGCCCCTTCATACAAGATGCTGATTATCCCGGAGGTGGTGTTTCATTGGGCGGTAATGGTACAGGCGGAAACCAAAGCATACCCGGAAGTTGTGGTGGTAATGGATTTGCTGTTTTAAAACTATACAACAATGTTTTTGTTCCTAATAATGCATCAGTATCTTCACCCAAAGTTGTTTTATCTACTAGAAAAGTTATAGATAATTATTCTGGATATTGTATGCAAATTATGAGAATATCCGATAATGCGACTATGGATATCGGTTTTTCATCAAATATACTTGATGTATCATCGATTGCTTCTTTCTGTGGAACAAGCGATGGCGTCGTAAATATATGGTATGATCAATCGGGCAATGGTTTAAATGCGACTTACGCGCATCGTAATAACGGTTTTAGTCAATATACACAAAGACCAATAATTTATACAGGTGGATCAATAATCACAACCAATGGGCTACCTTCTATAAGATTTTCTACAAATAATCAAACGGCTATGCAAATAAATTATTCATTATTTACTGGAGCATTTACTTTTAGTTCTACAGTAAAAATGAATTCTATTGGAAGCCAAATGGCGCTGGCTTTGACAGAAATGAACAATCCCAGATCAGTTGGAATATTTTTCAATAGTTCTGGAAATCCACAAATATTTTCAGATAATAGTTCAGCGGATTCTACATATGCTATGGGAACATTGGCTCCAAGTATAATTTCATTTACTTCTAATCATGGCATTGAAGCAATTGGCGGAAATATAAGCGCGTCTACAAATTTCAATGGTTCTCCATATCCTAATTTAAATATAACAATTGGAAATACTGGAGGAAGTTATCCAGTTTCTAATGTGAGCTATATTGGTGCTTTTATTAATGATAATGCGTATCCACACGATTTATATTATCTAGATGCGAATGTGTCTGAAATAGTATATTGGGATGGGCCATTGAGTTCAGCCGATTTGACTGCCTACAAAAATAAGGTTCAATTAGATTTTAATATCTAATATTGTTCCAATGTAATTAACACTAGAAGGAGTTTGTTTCACTGCAATTAATGAAATTGGATTGACAATAGTAATACCATTCGGAGGATTCTGATTATAAATCTCCTCCGAATTGGATACGCGGATTATGCTATTATTGTAAATTGGTGATATATTGGGTATTTCCATCACACATCATACCAATCAGAATCATTTCCCGAGGGCGTATTGAGAAATACAAATACGCAGGCGATCAAAATTGCCATTATCCACATTATCATCTCCTTAAATTTAAACTATCATCTCATAATTTTGTTTTTTGTCAAGCAGTATGATAGAATAAAAACCTATGATAAATATTACAGTAAATAGAGATATATTATGTCAGATAAAAAGCCCGACGAAAATACCAGTGTTAAAGTTGTAAGCCAACTTATTATTAGAGATAAGGATACAAAACAAGTACTGGTTAGTAAGCAGGAAAATTCAAGTCAGATAAAGAAATTAGGAACTAATGATGAACGAAAAACTGAGCAGTAAGTTTCAAGGGCACATTCTTATCAAAGATAAGGATACCGGAGAAGTATTGATCGATAAGATGAATTCCATCAATTTCGAGAACATGAGCGAAGCCATTGCGCTTAGTCTTTCAGATCGTCCTACTGGCCGCATATTTGAAATGGTTTTCGGTAATGGTGCATCAACTGTTTCGGGTATTGGTGCAGTAACATATTTTCCTCCAAATGTTACTGGACAAACTGCACAATTATATAATCAAACATATCGCAAAGTTGTAGATAATCTTTCTCCTTTGAATGTTAATACTACCGATAATTATATTTTGGTTCAACACACTCAAGGCATGACTTATACCGATATAGTTATTAATTGTACTCTGGAAAAATCCGAACCTTCTGGTCAAGATGCTTTTGATAATACAACAAATACAAATGGAACTTTTGTATTTGATGAATTGGGATTAAAAACTTTTAGCCCAATCACAGGAAATGGCAAATTAATTACACATGTCATATTTCACCCAGTTCAAAAATCTCTAAACCGAGTTATTGAAATAGTTTATACCATTCGTATTTTTATGAGCTAAAATTCATGAATGAAATTGAAAAAATGTGCCGAGACCATTTTAATCAACCAGTATTGATGATGGATAAGACCGTGAGATTGATTGGTTATGCCGAAGATGAAATGGATTGCTATTTGATAGTTAAAGATTGTCAACTTGGAGAGTATTGGCATACGGCTGTTGGTGGATATATATTTCTTGATAAACTAAAAGAACAAAACTTAGTTGTTGCCAGTACGGGTGAAAATTGGGACGATTTTTATAGAATAGACAACTTCCTTGAACTCAATGGTGCGTCTAAAGAAAAAGACTTTAAAGTTGTAAAGAATTATCATCAATAAAATATACTATTATATTAGCATAAATATTAGAAATATTTGTGGAAACTCATAATGTCATCTTACACTATCACCTCATACGACGGCAATTTTACCATACAACCAGATACGATAGATACGTCGAATACCGCACTAATTTTGCCCGGTAAAGATTGGAGTGGTTGGGGTGAAGCATATTCAAATAATTTCACACATCTTTTGGAAAATTTTGCATTAGGTGAACCTTCCGTAAAAAGAACGGGCCAACTCTGGTATAATCCTTCAACCAAGACATTAAATATCTGGAATAAAGTAGATAATACTTGGGTATCAACTAATAAATTATCCAATCCAATCCATATAAACTTATCTGGACCTGTAACTGGTAGCACGACGAACGATGGCATTAGTGATATCAATATAACAACCACATTGACGCCTACTGGAGTCGTTGCTGGAAATTATTTGTCTGCAAATATCACAGTAGGCGCTGATGGTAGAATTTTATCTGCTGGCAACGGAGTCGCTGGTTCACCGAGTTTTCATCCAGTTAATTCATTTAATTCAAGAACTGGCGATGTTACACTAACTTCTTCGGATGTTACGGGCGCATTGACTTACGACCCAAATACTACTTTTTTGAAAACTGTTACATACTCGGATGTTACTACAGCATTGAATTATGTCCCAGCCAATGATGCACTAACTTTTCATAAAACTGGTGATCAAATGTATGGGGACATTAACATGTCATCTCATCGAGTTTTAAATCTTCCCCAACCATCTTCTACAATATCAACCGAAGCTGCAAGAATGGTTGACGTAACCAATGCAGTGAATACTAAAACACAAAGAGTATTCAATGGCAGTGGCGAAACAAGCTATAATGTTACTGTATCCTCTAACCCACCATCTGGCGGCAATGATGGAGATGTTTGGTATAGGTATTAATAATGGCTATTGAAACTTGGCTTCGTTCTAATGGATCATGGCGCAAAGCGCGAAATGTTTATATAAATCAATCGGGCAATTGGATTGAAGCCAAAGAAGTATGGACTAAACAATCGGGTTCTTGGCAAAAAGTTTTTGAGAAATTTTTTGAATTTACCGACACGGCATCAGGAACAAATTATAATCTTTACAATTCTGTAGTAGCCACTAATAACTGGGATGGTACGTTTCCGGTAATGGCTAACATTACCGTATCCGGTATATTAGGCTCGGCATCGAGCAATGCTTGGGATTGGCAAGGATATTTAAACTTATATTCGGATGTCAATTCTGCTGCAATTTCATGGTCGGGCGGTCGCCCATCTCATACAGTTATTTCATATGCAAAATATCATTATTATACGCATGGAATATACGAGGGTAGAACATTACCTATGATCTCATGCCTTCCGGCATTTGATACGGGAATATTACCAGCCGGATCAATAGTCAATTTAACTATACCCGCAGGGGCCTATATAGTGGGCGCTGGTGGCATCGGGGGTTATGGCGGCATGTACACCGATCATGGCGGTTCTACCCCATACACGCCCTCCACGGGCGGTTCACCGGGTGGTACAGCAATCATGGCTCGTACCACAACGGTAATAGTCAATAATGGTATTATTGGAGGCGGAGGCGGCGGCGGTGGCGGCGGGGCTGGTGCCGGTGGTAGCCAAGCATACGACGATCCGGGTGGAGCAGGCGGTGGTGGTGCTGGATATATAGCGGGTGTCCAAGGAGGGTCATATCGTGGTGGTTCATATATTGGCCAGAATGGTACTTTAACTATCGGTGGTTCTGGCGGAACTTTATCATATCAAGGATCGGGTGAATGGGCAGGCGCATCGGCGGGTGGACTTGGTGGATCATTGGGTCAAGCAGGTAGCGCATCTGCCGCATCGGGAGGAGGTTCGGGCTTTCCCGGTGGAATAGCAGGACCAGCAATATCTGGTTCCTCCAATGTAACTTTTCAAGTATATGGAACAGTGCTGGGTGCCCTATCGTAAGCCAAATATATTTTTGTCTTTTTTTAATGGCGCATTGTTCTTTATGCTCGTCATCTCTTCATTAATATTTCTTTTTATCGTAGTAGCATTGTATTGTTCTTCATTAATGTGCGGAAAATTGTTCCAACCATTTGAAATAGTTTTAAAATAAAAACTAATATAAATAGACATATGAGTTACACATCTTCCGGTTACGAAATTAATTTGAGCGATGGCGCAGTATTGAATGCGTCAGCCGATCCATCAACTTCCTTAATTTTGGATTTCGATGGTTCTGATCCAACAAATTTATCGGATTCATCGAAAACATCTTTGAATTTAGTCCGTCGCGGTTCTAGACAATATTCTGATATTGTCGCCACAGACATGGTACATCTTCTTGAAAATTTTTCGAGTTCTTCTCAACCTAATAATCCTTTAAATGGTCAACTATGGTTTGATAAATCGAGCAACATTATTAGAGTTTATGATAATAGTTCGGCATTTAACAAAATAACTGCGGGAACAGCGGAACAATTATTGAATGCGGTATCTTTCTCGGCGGCTGGAGCCGATGTTTCTCCTGCCCTATCATCACCAACAACACTAAACGGTGGAGCAACAGTTAATATTCCTGTCAATTTATCACCGACCGGTGTCGCTCCCGGAACATATCCAAAAGTGCAAGTTGATTCCAAAGGTAGAGTTCTTAATGGAATGATTCTAAATGCGCAAGATATTCAAACAGCTTTGGGTTTTCTACCAACACCGAGTTCTGGATCAGTGAGTAGCGTAGGAATAAGCACCTCAACGTTGCGAGTATCTGGCAGTCCAATTACAAATAATGGCACTATATCAGTTGATTTACCATCGATTGTTTCTTCTGCAACTTATGAAAAAGTATTTGTAGACCAATATGGCAGAGTAACCAGCGGTAGTAATCTATCAAATGGCGATATCGTGGGTATACTTGGATATCAACCAGTGCAGAGTATTAATTCTTCAACTCTATCCGTGACTGCTGGACAAAATTCTTCTATAAATCTTCCTGTCATCGGAACAGGAACTGGTTCTGGGACTGTAAACAAAGTTTCTGTTGATCAATATGGTCGTATCACGGGCGGTTCTAATTTAACACAAGCTGATTTATTAGCCATCTTAGGTTTTACACCAAGTAATAGTAAGTTTGTTTATAATCAACCACTTAGTGGTCTTTCAAGTGGGTCTGGTACTTATGGATATCGTTGGACTAATGATGGATTCTTAGACTTTTGGGGACATATAACTGGTGTAAGTTTGGGTCAATCAACATATAATATTCCACTACCTATAAGTTTTGATACAGCACCATTTGGTGTAACTTTCCAAGATATACAACCAGCGGGGGCTGGTACTTCATCGAATTGGATAAATTCATATTCATTGAATACAAATTCCATGCAAGTATGGATTCAACGCGGCGCAGGCGCAGGCGCAGGAGTTGCCGGATTATATTTCAGAGTTTGGGGACTAAAAGCAACTCAACCATAATCATGGATATAATGATTTAATGGCATTGGTAATAGTTTGATAATTTTGAGGATGAACTCCATCTGGCCCAACAGGATAATCGCTCAAATTTATAGTTTTATCTCCATTTTGTGAAGCAAGTTGCTGTATAACAGTATTAGCTGTTCCATTTTTTCTACTTAATACCCAGACTACTTTACTATTGCTGGAAATACAACTTCTATATTGTGTATATAAATTTTGTGCATTGGAATTAGAAATTCCAATATCATTACTTCCTATACTAATAATCACATATGTAGTAGTAATAGGAGATACTGCTTTCGCTTTTGATAAAGCTTTTTGAATTGTGTCGCCAACCGCAGCAATAACTTGTGTTGGTTTCAATACGCCCGCTATTCCTAATCCAATACTATCACCTATTACCGCAGTATTGTTTCCACTTAATGATGCAGTTGTCGTTGTAGTAGAAACTGCGCCAGAAGAGTTGCCCATGGCCTGCAATACCCATGCTGCATATTGAACTCTTTGCTGTGCATTGCCGGGTGGGCGTGGTCTTTCAAATTCGGCCATAACATAAATTGCACAACCTTCTAAATTGGAAGTATCAAAGTTTCCTCTCCAAACACCGCTCGTTATGTATACTGGTCCATTTTTCTTTAATCCAATAATTACTTGCTTTTTATAGCTATCCAATTCGACCAATAAGAAATTTATATTTGCCTCATCGCTTTGAGGTGAAAGCCCTTTGGCAGAACAATAACTTAAAAACTTTGTCAATCTATCGGGATTTGTCCATTGCGCTAAGCCATAACCAATTCTGGTTGAACTCGCGGGTGGTGGAGTTGGTGATCGCGTTCCTTCAGTAATCGCTTGTAAAGTTGATTCTGCCCATAAATTTCCAACAAATCCACATGCTTGATAATCTGTAAGACCGTATTTTTGCATAAGAATTTTTGCAATTTTTACTCCTCTATCCGCAATAACTTTTTTGGCATTTCCTTTTGGCATAGCATCAATGCCGATAGGAGTTCCAACACTGGAAAAATCGGGAGCAGGGTTAGTTGATCTTGAAAGTCCTCTACGTATATCTGATAGTGACGGAAATTCGTCTTGGCTTGGAGAATTGACTGGAGAATTTCCTTTTGATGGATGAGCGGCAAATGGCTCATGCGTTGGCAATCTCCGGACAATGGTATTTCGAGTTGTTTTTGTATATCCGTGTGGCGTTCCTTTAATATCAGGCAACGTTAGTGGCGGCTGAATTTCTAAATCTATCGTAGTTGGTGATGGCGCGGCGGTCGAAGAGTTATCATATATGGCCGCTGCCGATCTAATATTTTTTCCTCCAGATGCCGAAGTTATATCTCCACTAGCTCCCAATTGTAAATTACCAGAAGCAGCTATGGCAATATTATCTCCAGTAGCAATACTAAATCCACCACCAAGATCGAGGGCAAAATCACTATTTCCTGCTATACTAATTTGGTTCTGTGCTTGAAATGATAGATTTCCGCCTGAACGAAAATTCATGTTTCCTTCGGATTCAATATTCAACGAAGCGTCAGAATGAATATTAATTGAACCTTCGGAACGGAGACTTATACTTCCTGCGCTATATACATCAATTCCAGTGTCCGACACCTCTAGCCAAGAATTACCATTTTTTGAATTAATATAAACAAACCCGGTTGTTTCATTAATTAAAACTTGAGCGCCACTTTTGGTTCTAAGGCGAATATACTCATTTGTTGGATTATCATCAGCATAAATCTGTTGTCCACTCGGAGTTAAAAATCCATAAACTTTTGATTGTGGTTCTCTTCTTGCTGAAGCAGAAGATGGTCCTCGTTCGGAATCAGAATAAAGACCTTGATTGGTTAAGCCAGTATCAAGCGGAGTGAATACTGGTCTTTTTGGATTATTTGGATTTTCTTCACTCCACTTATTATATTCTACTACCGGTGGATAACTTACACCATCCCGTAATTGGTTTTCTGGTGGCTCTGTTGGAATATCTGTCGCTATTCCCGGAATCATATGATTCATATTTTGTTGCCAAATACACGCGAACCAATATCCTTTTCCGATATCCCCATTTACAAAACAGACAAGAACTTGATTTTCCAAATCTGGCGGCTGCATCCAAAACCCATATGATTGTTGGCTACCAGACATGACTGTACTATTTTGAACAAGATTGCTAACCGGCGTTACTCCTGCAAATGGGCTTGCATATCTAACTATAATCCAATTTTTAGGATCATTGGATTCTCCTCCTGATATTTCAGGAATCCAAACACCAAGTCGCCCCATTCTTTGAGATTCATCATATTGTTTCACGACCCCAATATAGATGTTAGCATCCCTTATATGGCCTAATGTGCTATCCGTTCTATATTGGCGAGGAGTATTATTAAGTTTCATAGTAGTATGTTATCCTATTGCGAAATATTAAATAATTTATTATTTCTTATTACTATGCGAAGTACTATCACTTTGATTCACTTTGGTAACATCCGCAGAAATGTTGTCTCCAGCTTTCATTTTGGGTGCTATTCTGGCCAAATCTATCTTTATACCTTGCAATGTTTGTTTAAATTGCCCATCAATAAACGAATTTTTCACATTGATAACTCTATATATTCCCGTAAAAACATCATCTCTTCTAATTAAAGGTACACCAGATACCGGATCAATTTTATAAGGAAATTTGAAGATTAAACTCATAGCACAATCTCCATCTGTTCCATCTGCGATCAAATCTTTTGACGACGGTATTAATGCTCCATTATGGAAAGCAGTTTTTTCTAAACTTGACCTTCCAAGCCAATACGGGTCTCCTCGAATATCCAAACTGACTGAAGTCAACGCTTGAACTAATGGTTGATGGAGTTGGTTAAATAATGCACCAACCAAACTTGCGCCCTTGTGCCAAGGTCCAACAAATCCAGTCCCCGATGCTTGAACCGATTCGTTATTCTGCTCAACATATGTTATTTTAAAAGGATTATCTCCGGGCATCAAATCTTCGGCAAATATGCTCAAATTTGCTCGTTGATGTAGTTGATTTATTTGTGCTTTCCGTGCCGCCAAACTAGCAGTCCTAGATTCTTTAACTGGCTTTTCGAGCCGACTCACCACATCTTTTGCTATAGAAACTTGTTTTTGTGCATCTCTTCGTTGTTTGTCTGTAACTGAAGTATCCGAGGATGGTGCAGTCGCAATACTTGTATAAGTATCAAGTGTTTGGTTGGCCGCATATAATAGTTTAGATTTTTGTTTTATAGTAAGTTTGCTTGGATTAGATTTTAATTCATTATATGCCGCTTCTATAGCACTATTGGCGTTTTGATTATTATTTGGATTATATGACGCATGAGTAGAATATGCTCTAACGTCCGCATTCCATCCAGTAAATTTTGGTAGAATAGCATTGAATGCAAAATTGAAATCTAAATCGAATCTAATGACTTCGGTATTTAATCCAGTAAATCTATGTTCATATTTCTTTTTAAGAAACCCTCGATTTAATAAATCGCTAACCATATCATATGAAACCTTTGGGTCCGCATTATGATTTTCATCTTGTTCCGGAGTTAAATTTGTTGTGAAGTTTCTATATCCATATATGTGATATGTTATATCTTTCATATATTGGCCAGTAATTTCATCATAACCCGTAATAATAACTTCTGGCTCAACTATAGGTACTATCGGAATTCTATATTTTTTTCCATTATATGTTGCGGATGTACTATCTCTGGTTTCTGATTTACTATCTTCTAAAACTCCCGGCTGATTAACATCTAATATCAACTTCTGAGCTTCATCACAATGCGCATACAAGTAACCAATAATATCTGGTATTCTTACGCCTTTTCCAATTGTCCCCGCACTGTGACCAGTAGTAGGGCCAGAACCACCCCTTCCATTTTGTGTAGTTGTGACTTGAGATTTCAAAGATAAGCCATCCATAGGATCATCTTCTGATGGAACTATAACAAAAGTATTGGGGTCTTTATTAACATCTTTAATAGGATGTATCTGAAAATTAAATTTGTATAATTCTCCAGCGTAACGATCACTCCATGCTTTTGTTAAATTGGTAGCTAAATTATCGCAAAATTCCTTAATAGTTCCACCGGATACATTTATTGTATCTGGCACACATCCGCATTGGCCATCATCAAAACCCTCCATTGCTTGAGGAATCATATCTATATTATATGTCGCTCCCCCCTCATCCATATGCATTTCCATATTGGTGATTTTAACACGATAGACCCAGCGTCCCCCATTCTGCAACCGCATAGATTCTGCAACTGCATTTGGTATCACATTGCCGTGTTCATCATATCCAGTAAACGTCAATTCAATGAAATACCACATTTTTAAAAAATTTTGCACATCTAGAGATATAGCAGCAGATAGAATGCTTTCCATTAAGCTTGTGCCCAAAGGTTCTACTATTGTCATTCTCATATTTTTTATTTCACCAGCACCTCTATTATCGTAATTTGGTCCTAAAATATTCTCGATTTCTACTTCTTTAATATTAAAACCAGTAGTTACGCCAGATTCTGCAATAATTACTTTTGGTAAACTATCCAATATTTTGTGCAAATTGTTTAAGTCTGGTTGCTTGCCAGCACTAACAACTAAATCTTCTTCTGATGTCAAATAAAATTTAAAATGATAGGCGTAATTATATAAACTACTCAAAGAATTAGGAAAATAATTACTTTCATTTTCAATTAATTGGGCCAATTGTTCATTTGTTATCTCTTGAACAACCGCTGATGTTGAAGCTGATGCTGGATTTAATACCTTAGCGTTTGTGATTCCGTTGGATTTATTTGCATTATCGCGTCCACCTAATTGTGATGCGTTATTCGATGTTGGACTTTGCTGTAAAACTGGAGTATTTGCAGTCCAAGTTGCACTCGCCCCGCCACCCCCAAATGATCCTCCACCACCAACTATATTAGTTGGTGCTGGAATAAAGCCACCCTTACCATTACCCGTAATATTCTGAGCTACGGGTAATGGTGTAACGTCTGATGGTTTAAGATTTGCCGGATTCCAATTGCCTCTATTTACCATAATTATGACCCTAATATTTTCTTTAAAGTATCCAATGATGGTGCGGAAATAGTTATTCCAGAAACCATATCCCATATCGGATCAGTCAATAAATCTCGATTTCTAACTGCAAAAATCCACCAATATGCTGGCGTTCCATAAAGATCATAACTCAATGTATCCGGTCTATTTTCATATTTTTTAGTGATTGTTATGGACTGGTCATCATTTGATGGTGGTATGTCTCTATATACAAAATTTCCAATATACCAACTGGATTGTAATGTTGCAGAATATGGCGAAGATGACGGATAATTTATTTTAGACATTTAAATCCACCCTGTACCTTTTTTAGAATCTAGCATTAATTGACCAGTTCTAAATTTTTCTAAATCAAATACAGTTCTCATTCTATTCGGAGTTTGCTGAACTTTTAATTCTGCCTGAATAGAAAATATAACTGGTAACCTAGCAGTCCCGCCCGAACTATTTGAAGATACTGGAGGAGCATTTTTATTTGTAAAATTTAATCCATAAGAAGCCGCATTCACCATTACAGTATCGGTGTGATCATCGAACGAATATGTGTGCGATTTTACAATAACTGGCAAATTATCAAACATATAATCGCCATACCCGGAGAATATCAATATAGGAGGAGGCAGTCCTCTATTGGGGTCGTTTTGTCCAAAATGCATTTTACTAACTGTTCTGAAAAAATGAAGTGCTGCTAAAGCATAGCGCCCTTCTCTTTGATTTTGAATAGTAAATTTTGCTGTCAAACTAATTGTGACACTAGGAGTTCTTATATAATGATCAATGTCTTCATTTGCATGAACTAAAGAAGTAGTTCCATATTCAGTTGCATGTGTTACGCTGATCTGTGGTGTATATGGAAAAATCAAACCATTGGTGCCGCCAGCTATAGGATTTATGATAGTCAATAATCCACTGGTTCCATAAATCTGTGATTCTTGCCCCGCCATAGCTCGTAATCTTATTCTAGTATCTGTATCAGATGGCACGCTTCCAGATATTTTGGATTTTGGAGTTGTAATACTACTGGTACTACTAGATATAGAGTCTAAATTTATTTGTTTTAGCGTAGTACTATTAATAGTAGATGGTAATATTTGAGTATTATCTAGTGTCGTAACTGTATTAGCATTTGGTAATATTACAGACATACTCAATTGAATTTGAGATTGTAACGAACTTATTTGATCTTGAAGAATAACTTGCTGTTGATTATAATCTGTAGTTACTGAATCTGGAACTGTTTGTCCATTTTTTTTATAATTCTGTAGTTTGTTATTATATTGTGTTGTCAGCGCACTAAGTTGCTGCTGTAATGCCACAAGTTGATTTTGTAAATCCGCCGTAGTCGGCGTCCCAGCCCCCGCGTTATAATCCGCCATTAAACTCCCATCATATTTCGTATTTCTACGAAAATATTATTATTGATTTTTTCATTAGTGGAAGCAGAAAATTCGCAGAAAGACTTCCAATCATTATTCCACGCAGCTTCTCTCGCTTTTGATGCACTTACGTCTTCATCTAATCTTTCAATTTTCTTTATTTCCAAAGATTTGAGATTGATTTCTGTTCCAATATATGAGGTCAATGAATTTGAGAAACTTTCATAGCGATCAGCCCCACAATAAAAAATAGCTTCGTCGTAACCATCATTTTCTATGTCTGCAATCGCTGAAAAAATAGTTTGGGCCAAACGAACTTCTATTTTTGGAAAAATAGTTTGAACAACGGAAAGTTTATTTTCCGGAGACAAAGGATTTCTTTTTGAATCTTGTGTTTTGGATAAATATAGTCGCGCCGAAGCGTTCTGCTTAGATGCTTCCAAGCAAAGTTGATCGACCAATTTCCGATGGCCAGAAGTTGGCGGATTAATTCTTCCAAAACTGAAAACAATTTTCATTATATCCATACTCATATTTAGGGCAGTTATTAAGTCCTATCTTTATAGTAATGTTTTTTTAAAAAATAATCAAGGTATATTAATT
>Ga0208741_10000858_pt1 | contig 13336 bp, 22 predicted proteins | sample CryBogCBE03Jun09_FD_184576 | JGI IMG/M metagenome (GOLD analysis project Ga0208741, IMG submission 184576) | Freshwater microbial communities from Crystal Bog, Wisconsin, USA - CBE03Jun09 (SPAdes) | ecosystem: Environmental > Aquatic > Freshwater > Lake | place: Crystal Bog, Wisconsin, USA...
CGATAGTTTGGTGGCTCAGGTATGTGAAGTTTTGGTTCAATACGTGGGCGTGTTACAGTATTCGTTTTAGTTTTTGACATTAGTTCACTCATGATAAAGACAAAGGGGAAGTTTGTTCCTTCCCCTTTATTATACAGCCTTGTTACTTATTTTGCAAATGTTATGGCAATTTTTTTAGGCTTATCTTCTTCTGGAACAATCTGTTCTAGGGCAATAGCCAAAATACCATTTTTAACAGTAGCACCGCGAACTTCAATGTGCTCGGCTAATGGGAAAGTGCGTGTAAAGTTGCGAGCACTAATACCTTTGTGTAAGTACTCAACTTCTTCTTCACGTTTAGCCTGTTCGCCTTTAACTGTTAGAACATTCTCTTTGAGTTCAACATCAATTTCGTCTTCGGCAAAACCCGCAACGGCTACTTCAATAACATAGTGAGTGTCATCTAGTTTAACTACGTTGTGTGGAGGGTAGTTGTCGGATTTGCTGTTAGCAAATTGACGATTTAGCTGATCGAATAAACTATCAAAGCCAATGGCTTGGCGATGAATTTGGTTTACGAATGTAGGTAAATCAAGGGTGTGGATTTGTAATTGTGTCATTTTATATCTCCTTTATTAAGCAAAATATGACTAAGTGTGTAGCCCGACTATCGGCACTACAAATATATTTATACTACAAAATTATGAAATTGTCAATGATCAGTATAATTTTTTAGGAAGAGACTCGGAAGCTAGTTTTTTGCGCCAACGGTTCTTGGCCGCTGCTTTAGCTTTCTTACGTGCTGTAGTAGGTTTTTCGTAGGTTTCACGTTCTTTAAGTTCGCGAAGTAAGCCCGATTCTAAGACTTTCTTTTTGAATTTACGTAACGCTTTTTCTACAGGTTCACCTTCACGTAATGTGACTGTGTTGCCTCTACAAACGATTGGACCGCCTTTTGTATTATATGCCATAGTGTTTTATTTATTGAAATATTCTAGTGGATTATTTTTATCTGCGTATATAACTATATCTGCTTTACCGGCAACCTGATTAAACCATAATAGATTATCCATTGCTTGATTATAGAAATATACGTTATACGGGACATCTAATGATTTAACTAAATCTGCACATTCCTGTATTTGTTGTTCCGTAGCATCAACAATTAATACGGTTTTTACATAATCCGGTGGTGTTATAAAGTTACTGTGCATTTCGTCCTAAGTATTCAGCAATTTGTTCTCGTTCTACATCTGTGAGTATATCGGCATCATATCTACCTGCTTCGATTTCGTCTATTAGATGCTTAATATACTCTTCTTCATAAGCATACACGTCTGTAGCTTGTTTGTCAACCTCTATCCACTTCTGTCCGTTGAATTTGAACAAACGATTTGGAAGGAAATCTGTTCTTAGATATACATCGCCTTTTTCTGGATTAGCGGGAAATGTATTGCCAAAAGATGTATTGCTAGCACGACCAAGATTTGGAGAATTATCTGCTTCAACTAAATGGGTGTGCATAACTCCACGATTCGGTCCCGGTGCAGCTTCTAAATTTACCAGACGTGGTGGTGGTTGTTCGACTACAGGCGGTTCTACATAGTCGCCGGGACGTTCATCCATTGCCATTGGATTAGTTTCTGCCACCGGATCAGTATCAACTACTTCTGGAGTACCTGCAACAATCACAGGTTCTTCTTCTACTATTTCTTCTTTAGGCTTGCTGAAAATACTAGACATCGGAAAACCAAATCCTGCCCAGCGTGGTTTCTTTTCTACTACAGGAAGTTCTTCTTCTGGCTCCGGATCAGCAACGTGTACAGGCTCTGGATCTTGTTCTGGCACCAGTGCGCCTTCTGAATAATCTGTATAGTCTGGCTCTTCACGTGCTTCTGCTAACATAGCATTTACATCATTAATATCAACGTACTCATCTTCGGATTCTTTTGTATCAAACGCTGGCCCTGTTTGCACCCAAGTACCATCAGGTAACCGAACACCTTCAAAGTTGGGTGTGTCGTCCCGGTATATCTTACGTTTAATTTTTTCTGTAAACTGTGTAAAGACATTTGGTTTAGGTTCTTCCTCTGCAACTTCTTTGACTTCTTCTACTTCAGGTTTAACACCACGTTGCCAACCGAATGTCATTTGACTTGCTAATAACATAATAACTGCTAGTGGATCGAATACAACAACAATCATAATAATGATCCAGGTCACTGCCTTTTCCAACATACCGGCGTCTGGGGCCACACCGTAGATAAAGGCGGCAATGTATTTGATTGGGCCTACTTCAGCTTCTACTTTACGATTCTCTGCACGAATAGGTGCGGCTTCGTCATTGAGTGTGGCAATAATCTTTTGATTGGATTCAATGTCTCGAGCAATGTTGGCACGGTCACGTTTTTGACCGTTACGGATGGCTACTGCTTTGTCTGCACCTTTTTCATCTGAGCTACGGCCCATTACCTGATCGACTGCGGCATCCATTTGTTGTAGTTGCTTGCGACCGGCGTCGATATTATCGCGGGCTGTTCGAATCTTTTCATCGTAGATAGCAAGTCGAGCACCTACATCGCCTGACACTAAGTTTTGATCATTGTGTGCTTTGGATAGAAAACCAAAAATACCCATACTGGTAATTAACATCAGTACAGTAACCGCCACAACCATATAGGTCTTCATTAATCGTGGTACTTGTGTCCAGTATTGTTTGATCCAGGTGGCACAAACAAGTTTAGCCACTTCAAGGCTAACGCCCATAATCATAATTGGTACTGCCGCGGCAGAGAAGATAGCAGTGAGACCAACTACTGAATAGTAGATAGCAACAGAACTAATGGTTAAACCGGTTAAGAGTAATAAGTATGCAAGTATCATAGTCAGTATTTATTGAGTTTTAGCTCAGTAATAATACTACAATAAATGGATTTTGTCAATGAATATGGTTAGTTTACTTTGATTACGGCAAAGTTGATTACCAATGTATCACTGGCGTTAGCACCGCTTCCAGTGCCATCAGCATTGTTAAGACTGATATCAAAACTACCTGCGGCACTGACTGCATTTACCGAAACATTATAAGGAACTGTTGCTCCGCTGGCAATGTTGACTATGATAACATCTTTGGCGCTGGTGATGTAACTGTTGTTGACTGTGAATTTAACAGCAACACCTTTGTTTAATGCGGCGCCGTGTGTAGTAATTTGCCCAGTACGGCCATTGCAAGTAACTGCCGTTGACTTGTTAGTGCCCTGTGTTACAGTACCGTTGTTCTGTGTTTGGTCGTAACGGATAGTGCCAGTAACTGTCACATTACCAGCAGAAATATTGCCTGTAGCAGTAGTCAAGTACGCGGCCACATTGGCATTAGAATAACTGTTAACATTGGCCTGCAAGTTGCCCAACCAGGTGGTATGGGCAGTTACAGTATTGTATATGGCGCCTACATTGGCATTTGCGGCAGTAAACGTGTTGTTGATGTTGGTAAACTGGCCTGTTGCGGCTGTAATTGTTCCGCTGGTTGCGGTTACATTGCCTGCTGTGACGTTGCCGGTGACTGCTAGGCTAGTTAGTGTGCCAACTGCGGTAATAGCAGTTTGTGAGCTTGCGGTAACTGTTGCGGCCGTTAGTGCTGACGTTGCTTGTCCTGCTAATGCGGCTGTAATCGTATTAGCTGAGAAGTTACCACTGGCGTCACGACTAACTATAGCACCATTAACCACGTTAGGAGTAGCATCAATACCAATGACCACTGCACCCGTTGTGGGACCAACAACCATGTGTAGGTTGCCCGACACGCTAGATATAGGGCTTGTACCTTGTACATAGTTCCAAACTCCGGCACCATAGGTAATGGTGTCGCCCGATGCATAAGCAACATTGCCTGCGCCTAGGTTGCGATTGCCGGGCGTTGTAACAATATATTGATAACCTGTAGTGCCAGTGCCATTGGCGAGTGTGGGTGTGTTGGCGTCGGCATTCCAGCCGCCTTGGAAGGTAATAGCGCCAGTTAAACTACTAGGGATTTGTTCTGTGGTTAAACGACCATCTACGCCCAGAGTTGCTACACCAGTAGCAACACCTTTTTGTGTTAATGGAATACCAGCTGTAGTTTGTACGGTACTATCTGTAGTAAATTGTATAGAGTTAGCCGATATACCCGTGGCAGTAATACTAGCTACCTGTTGACTAACAATACTGCCTACAGGTGTGGTCCAGAAGTTGATCTTGGAACCTTTGGCCGAGTCTGTAAAGTTTTCTAATGCAACCGACTCTATGCGTGTGCCGCCTGAGCCCCAGGTTGTGGTACCGTAACCGTTGCTACTGATACGACTTAATATGTCATTGGCCTTAACGGCTTCTGGTGCGGCAGTGGTACCACGGGCCACATAACTGCCCCATACCGAGTAACTGTTGTCGCCGCCTACTGTGCCGGTACTACCATAACTGCGTTGTATAATGCGACTGTTTTTATTGGGACGGCTTATGGTCTGCATCACAGTATCAGGGAATATGGTAGCAGGATCTGTTCCGCCCGAAGCGTTCAGGCTGACCATGGGTTCAGTAGCACTAAATGAGGTGTTGTCAAACTGTGCTTTACGTTTGACATAGAATGTGCCAGTGTCGTCTGTGTGTCCAATGCTGATGTCTAGATTGTTAGTGGCACTGGTCAGTGTGGTATCTACAATAGTTAAATTACCCACTCGTAAGTTTTGAGCGCCATTCAAATATAGTGTACCGTTGTCCACAGTTATTGACACATCTGCTAATGTTGTATGATCTAGGAAATGTAGGCTATTAGATCCAATATATAAATCACCCCAACGATGTGTTGGACTGCCTAGGTTTAGACTACTGTCGGTTGTCGATGGTAAGATGCTTGATGTTACAGCACCGGGAATATAAGGTACAGTTTGTGCGGTTCCACCAACACCATCAAAATAAATGCCGCCGGTGCCTATGTGTAGGTGATTCCAGCGTAGTGCTTCTGTACCGATACCGTATGCGTTGTCTGTATCGGGTATGATACTTTCTGTAGTAACAATATTGGTAGTTACCGCAATGGTTTGTCCACCAGGTGTTTGCCCATCACTGAGTCTGAGTTGGCCAGTGTTTTCATCGTAGAATAGACGTCCACGTTCACCAACAAATGTAGGGCCTAGTGCGTTTCTTACTCTACTTGTGAATAGTTTTTGGATTGCCATTTAGACGATTACCCTTCAAAAGGTTCGTCTTCATCAGCCATAGCAACAACAACAGGAATACCTGCGTTTTGTTTCATAATAGCCAGCTCGTCTGGTTCACACGCACACGGTGTAGCACCACAAGTATCACAAGTTTCTTCGCCAGCTAACCGTTTCATTAAATCTAATTTTTGTTGTAGTGGTGGAACCATTGTAGCAACATTAACCTGTGCTTGTTGTTCGATACCGGTAGTGTCAGTTGGCTGACTAGTTGCTACGTCTGATTGATCTGGGCGGTTAGTAATCTCAGTTGATGCTTGACTGTCTGACTCTTGACTGTCAATTACATCTGCTAATTTACGTAGAATTTCACTTGCTCTCATAATTTATCCTGTTTGTGTATTTATATTATTTCCAAGGGCGGCCTTTAATCAAGCCCCCAACGTTGGCATTGTCTACTACTGCATTTCCAGAATAAACTGTGGGCAATTCTGTAGTATCTAAAGTGTGTAATGCTCTATACCCCGTGGTACCTGCTGTAGCACGTTTGGTGGCCGCTAAAGCTAGTTTAGCCTCTTGACGTGCTTGTTTGGTTGCTAAGTGTGCGATTCCGTTTGCTGACATATAGTATACTTATCTGTTAAAAGCCGGCGTCTCGAAGTCTTTGGGCTAGCTGATCTAGTGCGGTGCCAACGGTGTTTACTTCGTCATTCCAGTTAGCACTATTGCTCATGGTATAACTACGAGCATAAACATTACTAGCGGCTCCCTTAACATCATTTACTGCCAGAACAACATCTCCGGTTCGTCCAGCAACGCTAGTCACTGTACCACTACTGCCGCCGGCAATATTACTAAAATTATGATTTATTTTATCAAAAGCATTGCGTAATGGATCACCTGTTCCATCATTGGGTGCAGATCCGATATAGACGTTAGCAAAAGTACTCATTGTTTTTAACCCTGTTATTGAGTATTTATCTAAAAACAAGAAAGCCCACCGAAGTGGGCTTGGGGTACTACTAAGGCCTAACTTCGGCAGTATAGTATTTACAAGTTTAACTCTTTTGCCTGCTCATAAAGTCGAAAACTAGCCAGATTTTTACCTTTGCTTTCGCATTGTATGTCAAAGTCGTCCCAAAATGTTAATGCCCATTCGTTGACCTTGCGATTCCAATAAAAGTCTGAATGGGCTCTCATTTTCTGTTTCTTGTAGCCTTCAGCTAATAGCTGTGTCATATCTGGCGCTACTAACGGATCATGCCCAACAAGTACGTCTTCCCTACTGCAAGAATAGTGAATAGCAGGACGATTGCCCCGCCAGCTATCAATAACTCTTCGAATACGCTCATCGTTGACTGATATGTATTCTCCTTCGCGTATGAAGTGATGATGAATATCGAGCACAATAGGCACAATATCAGTAATGGTAAGACAATCATTTAACCCCCAAGCGTTTTCTTCGTTTTCAATTGTAATACAACTGCGGGCTTCGGGGCTAAGTCGGCTGTACGCACTTCGGATGCCGGCTGGACCTTCCCTACCGGAGATATGGACGTTGATCTTAAAGTCTTGAAACGATTGACCGTAACCCATCCACTTTGCCATATTTGCATGATATTCAAACTCCTCTATTGATCGTTCAACTATTCCGGGATTACTGCTCGCAAGCACAGTAAACTGGCCAGGATGAAAAGACAACCTAACACCGTGTAAGCGAGCATGAGCGCCAATTCGAGCAAACTCTTTTTCGGCGTATGAAACAACACCAGCATCCATCCAATAGCCAGAGTAATCAGCATGGGTATAGCAAGGAAGAATATCACTGCTAAGACGGACCATGCGAAGATGTGGGTCGAGTTCACTGACTCGCTCCACAAGTAGTCTTGTTGACTCGATATTTGCTACCATTAAATCCCATAATTTTTGCTCGGCAACCTCTCTAGGTTGTCTATTTAGCCAAGCAACTGTGGTCGTACCGGTGTTATATTTTTTAGCATCGTCTGTGGGCTTAATCCCGTTTGTTTGGTCGGGACTGTCAATCCATTTGCAACAGAAACCTATGCGTTTAGTGGATGCTTGGATTTTCAATCTCCCAGTATACACTACCACGTGCTTCGGCTGCAACGATAGCCTGTTCAAAACCCTCATCAACATAGTGCATATCAATTGCCGAATCAAGTGCTTGTAATATAGCTATACCTATGTCGTGTTGATCAGTATCCAGCATACTTTGACCAATATCTGTCAGACTTTCAACTACAGCATCTAGTTCTTCAGTGCTGAGTTCTTTGACTGCAACACGATCTTCTAAGATATCTTCAACTAACAATTCAGCATCGATCATTTTATCTCCATAATACGCTTAATTGCTTCATTGGCGTCTTTGTATCCACTTTTTTCAACAGCCTGTTCAATATAATCAGATTGTATAGCATGCAAACTATTTACAAAATCCTCAATATCTTTCTTTTCTATTTTATAACGAAAACTATATAAAGGATTATCTTTGGGGTTCATTATCTATTCTCTCTTTAAATTCAAATAGGGTTTTATGGGCTTCTTTGTAGTCTGCTTCAGAAATCGGCTTGCCGTCTTCCATATACCAGGTTTTGCCATCTTCGTCTTTGATACTATACACATAATCTTCTTCTCTGTCACCTGGGCAGAAATTATCCGCACAGTTTAAGTAACCAAACAATACTTGAGCGGGAATATACAATACAGCCGCCACAAGTACAATTCGTGGTAAATTATCCTTGGATAAAAACTTCAACTGTCTGTACATATCCAACAAATTCTTCAAAAGTTATTAAGGTATAAGGACTGTGGTTATAAAACGCATCGGGCATACTAACACGCAAACCGTGCTTGTAACATTCATGATATGTCTTAATGTTGTCTTCTTCAACATCGTCCCACGGACGATATTCATAACCTAGATAGCTGTATAAACTATTCATTTTAATTCCTTAGTCAAAGTAAACATTAAAAGCCCAGGCATTTCTTTTAAGAGTACTACGATGTCTACGATGCGGGCCTCGATACACTACACGAAAACGATATCCTAATTGTTTTAAACTACTACGAACAGATTCTAAACGACTGATTGGTATCATACGCAACTCAGGATTATTACCAAGCTCAGTATAAACATCACCGAACCCAGCAATAAACGATTCTGTACGAAGTTCTTTAGGAACATACGGCATCTTAGTTAGCCTCGTATGCAACTTTAAGTTTCTTCATAAACTCGGCACGGATCTTGGCCGCTTGTTTTGGTGTGTACGGAGCATCATCTACACCAACTGACACAGAGCCAATGATCAAACGTGCTTTCTTAGCCACTACAGTTTTTGGTTTTGCTGGCTTCTTAGGTTTTGCAAATGGGTTTTCATCTCGGATCAAACTAGTAAGCAATCCTGTAGCTTCGGGTGTATTATACTTGGGATAAGAAACGGCTAAGTTAGTGAGCACATACTTAGCGGCATCATTCTTAGTCATTGGGGTTGGCAAGATTGCCATACTAATGTCTGTATCGCCAAGTTTAGCCAACTGTTGGGCACGGCTAATGTCGTTAGCAGTACGGAATTTTAACGCACCGTTTACACGGCTAAAACCAGCAAATTGAACTGTACTCATCGCTACTCCTTATTAATTACTATACAAGTATTATAGCATTTTGGTAATTTACGGGCAACCATAATTTTAAGTAGTGTAAGTCATTGATTTTAAAGCAATTTTATAGCTAATCCTATGCTGTATATAAGTAAAAGCCCGGCATTTACCGCAATCATAGCGGGTTCTCGTATCAAAACCGCCCAAATCAGGAATAAAAAAGCGCCAGAATTTAAAGTTATGGCGCTGTAAGGGTAGATATTTAAGCTGGCTAAAACTGCACCGCAGAGTGTGACTGCTGTAGCTACCCACTTAATGTAAAATGCTAAATTTTTATCCATACTGCTATTATAGCATTATGAGAATTTGTGGACAACCTAGTGTAGTGTTTGGGTTAATTGTTCCGGATCAGTGTAGCCTAATATTTCAAATATTCGAGCTAATTTTTCTGGTAATTCAAATGGCAAATTTTCAGGTAAAAACACGGACTTTAATTCGCCTGTGGGACTGAGTATAATACCATAGTCATCGTCCTCGATTTCTGTGTCATATAAACCATCTTCAATTGCTAGCTCTTCTGATAACTTGGTCATTTTGATCGCTCCCATCTATTAATATACTTAGTTACTTGTTTTTCTAATTGTAGCATAACTTTACGATCTCGCCTAAAGTTTCGGCGATACATACGATAAACTTTTGTCAATACCATGTGTCGATCGTACACTATCATTTCGCTGGCAATGTTAAATGCGTAGGCTAGTATTTCATCTTCGCAACCAAGATAGTCCTTCATTGTGTCATTGTATCGTAAATTGTTTTTATCTCGGTATCCACGACCATGCTTATATCCACGACGCCGGCAATAATATCGATGTAGGTATTCGTGAGTGATTGTGTCTGCAAGATGGAATGCCATTAGATCCCATTCGTAGTCTGCGAATGAGATCTTACGACAGCGTGTGCCAAATGTTAGTGTAACATAAACACAAGGTTCGTCTTGGCTGTCTTCGTGTGGACGATATTCAGCTGTAATCCAAAAAGCCTTCTTTGTAAGCTCGGAACTCCGTACACAGTTAAATCGTAACTGTGGGTCACAAAACTGCATACGGATTAAGTGTGTGAATTGCTCTGGCGTAAAAGTTCTACCACTGTGTCGAACTGCGATAGACTTTAAACGCTCAAAGGCTTTGAAGAACATTTTTGTTTAGATATTGCGATCTGCGTAGAACCTGTGTCCGCCAACTTGTGTTACAAGTTGTTTAGATTTTGCCCAGGCAGGACGGATTGAATTGGCATGAAAATATAATGCATTATTATACTTTGTTTGCCATTGTCCGTATTCACCTCGAATTAAACGTTCTGCTACTGCTTGGCTAGTATTCCACCGTTCGTCTGCATCCTTGGGTTTGTGTACAAATACACAACGCCAACTAAATTGACATACTTCTACATTTTGTACTACCAGAGTTTTTTGTTTAACTGCTTCGGGGCGGCCAAACAGGCCTGTCTGTACCATTCGAGTTTCTGTAACTTCAATAGACTTGACTCGAGTCGTGCGCTGATCTACTACCGAGCAAACTGTCTTACCAAAGCGGCCATCACGGACGCGATTAATAGTAACCATGGCTACTGCCACTTTGCCTTCTTCTGGTTCATTACCAGCTTCATAGTAGATATTACGTGCAAGGCAATCTCGGTCCTTGCTTGATAAGTTAATGTCTACTATGGGACTCATAATAACATCAACTAATGTGTCCAAGCGATCTTGCGCTTGTGTCTTGACTGTATTAAAAAACGTTTGCTTCTGTACTTCTACTTCTTCTGCATGACCGGGTGCCATTACGGTCAGGGCTGATATTGCTACTATGACAGATATTACCTTTGCCAGAGTTCTCATATTTCGTCCTCCTTAAGTTATACGCTTACCTAAAAACTGAAAGCGTTAGATATTTAACGACATATCTACTCAGTTATAATACTACTTTACCATTTGAAAGTCAAGGTAAGTAGTGTTTCTTGGTAAAATTACCCCGTTAAAACCCTACTTATTCTGTGATAAGTACGTACTTAATGGTATATTTTGAGCTTGTGCTTGGGCGATTGCTAGAGCAGGTTGTGGGTCATTATTAATTTGAATTCCTTTACCGGCCAAGGTATTTGTGTTGACTATTTCGGCTATGGCAGCACGAATAGTATCTCCGGCCGTATCGGTAGTAATTAAATTACCAAAAAATTGATAAGTGTTATATTGTATTTGATCAGATGCTATGGTTCCGATACGTTGTGCAAATGTATTCAGGCTTTGTGGATTCCCAGTATCAAATACTACGCCAGCTTTTTGTAAATTACCAACCTCAACTCCGAGATGATTTAACATTGTATAATAGGCCGACGTTGTTGCTGTTGATGTAGCATTTACCGGAACTGAATTAAGACTACTATTAATTAAATTAACATTAGATATAACATCATCGGTAGTCGGTAATGTAATGTTGCCCGGGTCTGTTAGGTACAAATCGTATGCTGTTGAATAATTAGTTACCGCAGTATTTAAACTAGTTAGATATGTGGTTAAATTAGACGGCAATAACACAGTATAATTTGTGTTAATAGTTGATAATAAACCAGCATAAGGATTGCCAGAACAAGCACCGAGATAATCTACTGGTATTGGATTATTCATTGGGCCGGATCCAGTTCCTGTCATATTATTCAACGCTGTAACAGCCGATGGGGATAGCATTGGAGTACTTGATGTAGTTGTTGTATGTGATAGACCGGGAGTAGACATTGAATTTAATGTTGCGACTAGATCTTGCCAAGACTTAAATGTGCCTTGTCCAACCTTAGAGTGTAGATAAGATCCAAACGTATCAAAGTCTGTTACACCTACCGCGGATAATTGTCCCAAGGTAACTGTATCAACTACCTTATTAAAATCTAAATAGTCTGCTAGTGTAGTAACACTAGTATTAGCAACTGTAACGCCCGTGGCAGTCGCAATTGATTGTAAATTAGCGCCAGTGATTGATTGATATATAGCTGTTACTACCGCAGGACTACTTCCTGTTACAACTTTAGTGGTTGTAACCGCAGTAACCGATGGCTTTGTTATTTGACCAAAGGTAGTATTAGCGGTAATTGTAGTAACTGCGTGTGTTGTTGTAGAAGTAGTTTGTGGAATTTTAACAAGATTTGATGTGTTTAATCCACTTGCACTTAATTGACCGATTAGATTTCCGTACTGTCCTAATTTTTGATTTAATAAATTTTGGCCAAAGACATAAACATTACCAACAGAATTAATATTCTTAATATCATACATAGTTCCCCAACCGCTAATAACATTAGCAATCATTGGTGCAGCACTACTAATACCATTGGTGGATAAATCTTGTGGTCCTGTAAAACCTATACCGCTTTGAGCGTAAGTTTTACCTTGTAATTGATTAACGCTTGCCACGGTATCGAAGACTGTACTAGCGTATCCAGAAACTGTTTGATACACATTAGCAAACCCACTCATCCCATAGTTAAATGGTAGGTGTGCTTGTGTTGAGATACTAGTGCCGGCGCTGGCTGTGTTTGGATAAAGGACGTTAGCACGATAAACCACTGTACCCGAGCTCGATGGAGTAATGTTGCCAGGATAAAAATCTATTAGCCACTGGTTACCAGCAACATTAGAACCAATATTACTTAATAAAGGTACTAAGATTACGTTAGCATTTCCCAACTTTGCTGTAGTAAATGCTGTACTAACTAAGGTAATAGGTGTGTGACTCTGATAAGTTGATAGTTGGCTGACTATATTAGAATTTATAGCCAATCCTTGACCACTTAGGATTGTAGCTGTAGCCGTTAATTGTATTGCGCTGGCCACAATTAGGATCCCGATGTAACGGTATTGGTTCCGTTGAGTATTTTAATATGATGTAATCCGCATGTACATAAACTAGTATCTATTTCTGCGGCGGCGCGACCTTCAATAAAAACTGTTGTTGATCCTGTTTGAACTGTAGCAGCAGCACACGGAGGGTTAAATCCTGGCTTCTTAGGGTTATTGTAATTGCCATGTGGATCAACTGGGCTACCAATCGTGCAGGCGGCTCTACCCCCAATCACTACCGATGGGGTAATAGAGTGTACTGCACCCGGTGGTCCGTATAATGGATCTGTTTGATCACCATCACACGCAATTACTTTTGCCATTAAGTTATAATTCCGCTTTTAGCTGGCTGAATACCTGTTGTAGTACGGATATAATGGTTTTCAATATCCGTAATTACAGAACTATGCATAATAACATGCGACTTATTCAGCGTTATATTATTATTTATGTCCCCAGAAATTAGGCTTTGCATAAGCCCCAGTCCTTGCTGGCTTGGAATAATTGTACAGGGTCTGTTTACTACAAATCCTACATCAGTTTCTTCTACTATTTTTGCTACTATTTCGTCGCCATTGACGATTTTGAAACAAGCAATATCTCCTGCAGAGTATCCTTTATTGATTAACATATTTTATCCTTGTAAATGTTTTCTAAGTTC
>Ga0208741_10000859_pt1 | contig 13331 bp, 18 predicted proteins | sample CryBogCBE03Jun09_FD_184576 | JGI IMG/M metagenome (GOLD analysis project Ga0208741, IMG submission 184576) | Freshwater microbial communities from Crystal Bog, Wisconsin, USA - CBE03Jun09 (SPAdes) | ecosystem: Environmental > Aquatic > Freshwater > Lake | place: Crystal Bog, Wisconsin, USA...
CTGACACGCAGATGGAAACTCAAAAAAGTGTTACGCCATCTCAGGAGGTAAATAATGTTTTGACAAATCTAACTGGTAGACAACGTCAGAATATTATGTCTATCATGGGAAGGTATGCGAAAGGAAAGCTTACTTATGGCCAAGCATCAATATTACTTAAATCTGGTTACGGGTTTACTGATGAAGAGGTTTCTTCTTTTTTAGGGGAAGTAGATACAACAAGTAACTCAGTTACTACAAAGCAGGGATTCTCTGCAAATGATGATGAAGATGTAGTTAAGGTATTTGAAAGCTTTGGTGAATCTTCTGAAAATTTCACTAAAGTAACAAGCCATAAAGCAACCTTTAGAGATACTGAAGAGGACAATTTGGTATCCGAAGCTGTTACAGTGGCCAAAAAAGCAAAAAAGGTTTTTCCAAGTTTTGAAGTACGTTATTCTTATGAAAAAAGACCTGATGCTGATGGCCCGGAATTATTGCCAACTAGCAGACCTTTCTGTGTAAAGATGATTGCATTAGACAGGCTTTATACAAGGACTGAAATTCAAAACATTAGCCAAATATTAGGTTATGATGTTTTTAACAGGACTGGTGGTTACTGGAATAATGATGGTACCATTGAAAAACACTGTAGGCATGAATTCAGAAGTAATGTAGTAATCAGAAAATAGATTTAAAATGGCAACTTCAACAGTAATAATTACGCTCATCACTCCGCAGGTTTTAAAAGACCGTACAGAGTTGCATAGTGATGTTGATGAGAAGCTAATCAAACCAAAGATTAGACTTGCTCAGGATTTGTATGTATTGCCATTGTTAGGAACTACATTGTATAATAAAGTCATTTCTTTTATCAAGAATAATACACTTGATACAGACGCAGCTATCCCTTATAAATACCTGTTAGATAACTTTCTGATAGATATCATGTGCAACTATACAATGGCTAAACTATTGCCTTCTTTGAATGCCCAGTATTGGGCTTCTGGGGTATCAACAAAAAGCATTGCAGGAAGCAGTACAGTTCAAGGGAGTGATTTGAAGTTGTTGGTAGCAGATTTTGTTTCAAATGGTGACAACTATGCACAAAGGGCTAAGAGATATTTACAACAAAACGCTTACACTTCTTTTCCTGAATATTATCAGCAAGTTGCAGGGATTGACATTATCATACCTGAGACAAATGTTTGGGAGAGTCCTATTTCAATGGGTGGTATCAATAATGTCAAACCTCATAAATATTTTAACGACTAATGACATTAAATCAGATTATAGCTAAGGTTAAGGGATTCGCTACGCAACATGCGCAGCTGAACACTTTTTTCTATGGCGATCCTCTGAAGTTGCTGAATAAAAATGCGGATCCTGTTGTTTATCCAGCAATGGTTCTTTATCTGGCTGATGGAATAACTATAAAGAGAAGCACAAGGCAAACGGTATTTCCTTTTCAGGTATATATTCTTGACTTGGTTAATACCGCACAGAATAGCGAGGAAAACTATACCGATTTGGAGAGTGATTTAATGTTGATTACTCAGGATATATGTGCAATGGCAACAAATGAATCTAAGAAAAATAATGATTTCATTTTTGAGGGAGATGTAATATGTAAGATTCTTGAAGAACAATTTGATAGTTTGGCGATATGTGTAAACTTTCCTATGCCTATTGGAACAATGTACAGTGCTAATAATTGTCAGGTACCTCTAACAGATTAATACATGAGTTGCGCATTAACACAAGATTATGAGATTGGATGTGATGAATCTTTTGGGGGTATATCAACAATTTATTTGATTGAGAAGGAAAATATTACTGTTGAATATTCGAATGGGAGTGTTGTTACTCTAGTAAAATCTGCTGGTAAGTATTATCGGAAATATGATATACAAGAGCATACAGGTGAGGGAAAAGAAATAGTTGCGTTGAATTCTCAAAATGGAACATCCAATACGAAACAAACAATTATGTTCCCACTTAATGGTTTGTCATCCACTATTGGAGAAGAAATTAGTAAGTTATCTAGCAATAGACTTAATATTATTCTGATAGATAACAACGGGGTTGGATTTATGTACGGTGCCGATTTTGGGATGAGACTTGTCAGCACTTCGACAGCAACTGGCAAATCTTTATTGGACAGGAACGGGTATGATTTTGTTTTTGAGAGTGATGAAAAAACTGAAGCTTTATTTGTTGATAGTAGTTTGATAAGCAGCCTACAGACACCGGGAATACAAACATATTTTACAATAAATGGCAGTTCTTTTTTGATAAATGGGAATTCATTTATAATAAATTAAAATGGCAGACGAAACAGTTTTTGAAATACCAGTTGCTGACAGTGAATATTCACTTACAGGAAAGAAGATAATGGTGCATGATTTAATGCAGCCAGAATCAACTTCTACTAAGTTAGTGGATGCTGGGTTATTGGCTACTCAGGATTGGGTAGAGTCTCAAGATTATTTATCTGGTTCCGAAAACGAAACTATCACAGCTTCTCTCTGGGACTTTCATAATAATGTTCATATTGGCTCCAATAAATCTGCTGGAATTGCCAACTACGATACAGTCACTTTATTGGGAGACTGGAATGGACGTGGAGGTTCTACATTGTTTGTAGTGGACGACGATGCTCAATCAATGCAAGCTTGGGCTGACTCATTGCAAATTTGGAGACCAAATGGTTATGAAGACGGCGATGATACACCTAGAATGGTAACATCATTTGGAAATGATGGTAGTATATGGGCTGCTAATGGTAATTTTATAATAAATAGTGATGGAAGTGTAAGTTCAGTATCAAATAATCTTTATTGGGACTATACAGGAAGTTTAACTGCATTAGGAGGTTTTTCAACTTCATACTTAAATATGAGTGATAACCTGTATATGCAGGGTAATAATATAATTGAAGCTGGTGATGTATCTGTTAATCAGTTAACTGTAGGTTCAGGAGGAATCAGTCTCCCAACAGGAGACATATCTATGGATAATATCACACTACATGATAATGGTGCAGCAGACTTTGCAAATGGTTCTGTATATATTGGAAACGATGGCTCTTTTAGTTTGCCAAATTTTCAAATAGATGCTGATGGTACAGTTCATTTTGAAAATGCTGAAATTGATAGTGATGGTAATCTTACTTTACCTAACGCTTATATAGCTTTCGATGGACTAATAAATGGTCAATCATTAGTTTTAGCTGGAGCTCAAATAAACTACGATGGAAGTGCATTGTTTTCCGATAACAGGACTCAAATAACAAGTGACGGTGATTTATACCAATCTTCTGTATCTGAATCATCTAATTGGTACTTAGGCTGGAATAGTGGTGATATCGCTTATGGTTTAGTTAATGGTGATAGAAGTGGGTATGTTTATTTCTTTGATGTTGCAGGTTTTCCGGATAGTGGGAATATGTATCTTAATAGTAGTCTAAAAATTGGATTCAATCAAGAGAGCATGGGTTCTACTGGGATAATTCTGCATAACTCAGGCTCCGCAAATTTTACAGACACTATAAACACTTTAGCAGGTTTTCAGGCTTATAATGCAATTGCTAACGATGGAAACCCATCAGGAACTTTTTACGGTAAGGACGACATTAATTCTAATTCAACAGATTCAAACGGTGATAATTATGGATATAATTTATCAGGATATGGATTAAATGGATTTTCTCCTTATAGTATTGGAACTGGGACAAATTTTGGGATATCTTATGGAGGTGCTAGCGGATACAATAGTCAATACCCAACTAGTTGGAATATTAATGAAGACGCCGTTCAGGGAGATAACGAACAAACTCCTTCAAATTATTACTTTGGAGGCGATGGTTTGCATGCTACTTCTGGTTTTGATTATTACGAAACAGGATTTGGTATAAATAGTGGTAGCGCTTCGGGGAATGTAAGTAGCACTGATTCTAATTGGTATATAGGTTCCAATTCAATATTTATTACAAATGAAGGTGCTACATTATTTCAAGTCGACTCTTTCGGAAATCTAATAACTGGAGGCATTCAGGGAAACGGAATAACAATGTCACAAGGTAAGACTACTATAGGCGACTGGAATGGAACTGGAAACGAAGGTTTGATATTTACTGTTAGCGATAACGATGGTAACTTTTACTTCAGTAGTCCCAGGCTTGGAATAGTATCTTATATAACTGATAATGGTGCTGGAAATTTTTCTAACGGCGATTTTACTTGGGACTCATCAGGAAATATAACAGCACCTACTTTAAAACTTTCTGCTACAGTGTCACGAAACTATGCTAATGACTCTGCTGCTGCAACAGCAGGTATTCCCGTAGGAGGCATATATCATACAGCAGGAGTTTTAAAAATAAGACTTTCATAATTTTTCACTTTTAATAATTCAAACAATGAGTAACATTAAAACACTTACTACCCCCGTAAACTTTTGGGGAGACAATTGCGACACATTAGTAGTAATGCCAGGAGCGCAAGTTGATTTGGTAGCAAAAAAAGTAACTGCACAAGTAGTTATCTGTCCAGCAGCAAACATTGTAAACGGACTTCCGCAAACAACAGGAGTTACCAATCCTGCCAATCCTAACCAACAAGGATTGAAACTTGTCAAAGGATTTTCCAAGTCAATCACTGTAACAGTTACCTCGACTGATTCAGATACAGTTATTGCAGCTTTGGTAACAGCTAGCGGATATGCTGTAAATGCGTAATTCATAAAGGGTAGCCACTCCCTTTATGTTTCTTTTAAAATTCAAATTTATATGTCGTTATGACCAACGATGAACTAAAAGAATGGATGGAAAAGATTGATGGAAAATTAGACTTGACTATCATTCAGACAACAAAGACCAACGGAAGGGTCAATAAATTAGAAGGTGTAGTCAAGGTGCTTATTTTTTTGGGCAGCACATTTATTGTCTTTCTTTTTTCTTGTCTAGGATTTTATGTTCAGCATTGGATTAATTCTCACTAAATCATAAAAAATGAAAGAGATTCTAAATAATGAACGAAGGACATTAGCTTACTTCTGGAGTCTGGTTATAGCATTCATATTAGGCTATGTGGTATTTAAATACGGAACTGATAGGTCTATCCTTAATTTGATTATTGGGTTCTTGATAGGCGTTGCTGGCAATTCTTTGTTTGGGTACTATTTCGGTGACTCGGCTAAAAAAGTTGAGCCACCTACATCAGTAAGCAATAATGCTGCTGAGAACAATCAACAATAAACAAACTTTATGAAAAAGATACTTCTTTATTTAGCTGTGGGGCTTAGTGCTTTTCTAGTAGTTAATTATTTAACTAGTTGCAACGTAGTAAACAAATCTCGATCCGTTGAGAAGAAGAATGTCGATAGCACCGTAACCAATAAGGTAGACAGCAGCAAGCTGTTAAGCCATGACAGCGCCTCTGTAAAGAAAGAAACAACGGTGGATAGTTCCAGGCATAAGCATATAGATGACAAGAAGCTTGTAATCACTTTTGATACTTCGCACCATTTAGATGTTGGGCATGTAATCCCTTATCAATACGAGATTGATAATAAAAAGATTACCAGTGCGCAGCCAATTACTTCAGCCGTGATAGATGATAGTAATGAGGATGACTCTAGCGCATCCAGCGTTCATAATAATAGTGATTCAGTTGCGGTTCATTCACTCGATACGAGCCGTGTGAAGAAAGATGGTTCTACTCATTTGCAAGGACAAACTAAGGCTGTAACTACGACAAAAGAAAGCAAACGTACTTCTCCTTGGTTTATTGGTGCTTTGCTGATATTGGTAATTATTGGCGGATACTTTGGAGGTAAAAAACTTGGATTCTTTAGATAATGCTTGCAACATTCCTAACCTCCTTCAACACGCTTGCACTTATTGCGCTAGTTGGCGGTATCTGGAGTGAATGCGCAAGAAATAAACACAATTTAATAAAATAGTTATGGCAGATTACGATTTGGCATTCGATGCCAGCATAGGTGTAGAAGGTGACGATTGGGAATTAGCACCCAATGATAACGGCAGTTGGACTGGTGGCAGTATCAATAAAGGTGTATGTATTGGAACTAAGTATGGGATAACTGCAACCGATTTGGCTAAGATATTGGGTAGGGAATCTTCTATGGATGATATGAAGGGATTGACAATTGCTCAGGTAAAAGCTTTCAATAAGCCTATTTATTGGATACCAATAAAGGGAGATGATATTAAAAGCCAAGATGTGGCAAACAAATTATTTGAAAGCGGCTATAATGGTGGAGTTGATACCGCTATCGGAATGATGCAGGAAGCTTTGGGTGTTACTGTGACTAAAAAAATGGATGATATTACTCTTAACGCTTTAAATGGATTAGGATGAGAAAAATAAAAGCTACAGATATTGGTTTGGGATTTATTATCGTAAGTTATACATTGTTGTTTTGGGGCTTTCTTTCATCTTGCCATAATGGAACAAAAGAAAATCCAAACATACCTGAAATGGTGACACGGTTTTACTATGACAGTTTGAAAGTCAAGGACAGCATTTTATTGGCGGATTGTGAATTTCAAACAAAAAAGAAAGATACAATAGTAAATAATGTTGAAGTATTACTTGCTGCATATCAATCTGAACAAGCTTTAAACAAGAAACTAAAAGACAGCCTTTTTCAACAGAATTGGAGAATAATAAAGGCAAAACATTATATCAAAATAGTTCAAAAGAACCCCCACGATTTGGGGTTCTTGGTTGGATGGCTCAACAATCAATGTTTTAATTAACCCGGGCAAAACGCCCACAAACAAACACAAATGAAAAGAGTACTTATTGTCATCCTATTAATAGCATCGTTATGGTCACAAGCGCAAAGCCATAAGGATTATAGGCTATTATATAAAGAAGTCAAGAAAGATAGTATTACTAAAATAGCGGTATTGGACGAAGGTTCTTTGTTTATAATCTATTACCCTGATTTTATAGTATCAACTTTTCACGGTAATGCTGTAAAATTCAAATCAACCGAGACAATTATTTTCTTTATTACTAATGTGAAAGGCGATTATTATATCCTTCCACATCACAACAAAGCGTATAAGCAATTGCTCATCTCTTTCAATAAATACAAATTTTACAAACGCCCTCAAATTGATTCATTATGAAAAGATTATTAATGTTTTTTGCAATGTGCATCTTTTGCACTTTTCTTTTTGGACAAATTACGTCCAAACAAGTAGACTCATTTTATGCTAAGTATCCAACCGTAAAGAGCAGCTTCTGTGAAGCCTGCAAGGAATGGGATAACCCTTTTTACAAGAGCATAGCCGATACGGAAAGACACATGCCATTGGTTGAACATGAGCTTTTGACTAAAATTAATTGCGATAGGATTCCTTTTGTTAAAGTACCAAGAACAGGTATTTATGCAGCATGGCATCCAGTATTTGGTCAAGTAAATGAAAGTAAAGTATATATAGCCGCAAATGTCATTGTAAAGAAGAATGGAGATGAAATTGCCAAAGGTCATGTTCTAGCATGGATTTGGAATGCGTTCAATCCGTGGGCTGCTATATGCTCAGACACTTATACTTTCAATGCAGCTTTGCAAGACCAAAGCGAGAATATAGGTACTAAAATAGCTGTAGAGAATTTAGTACGAGGTTATTTAAAAACACAAGATGTGGAAGTATGGGGAGGCACATTTGGAGAGCAGGGTACATTCAGTGATGGAAAGGTGACAGACACTTATCCTTCTCACTATTGGCATATAATTAAGCATGGGAATATTGTAGATTGTTATTGGCTTCCAAATCTTAAAACAGAAACACAGGCTATGTTATCTCAGCGAGTAGTTACGCTACAACAGTTAATAAGCAATCTAGGATTTGATCCTACCGAAGTATTAAATTAAAGTCTGTTTCATATTTCAATCGTTGTTTTTAAACCTTCCGTTTCTACGGAAGGTTTTTTGTTTTAAAAATAATCGGTGAAATTTTAAAAATATTTTAAAAAATATTTGTCTAATAGTATTAAAACTAATACCTTTGTATGAGTCAATCAAAAAATAGTTCTTTATGAAGTCAAGTGAATTTATCAGAATAGCCAAACGAAATGGATGGGTATTCTTAAGACAAGGAAAAGGTAGCCATGAAATTTATGAAAAGAATGGCAAACAAGTTCCAATACCTAATCACGGTACTAAAGAATTAGGTAAAGGTTTAGAAAAAAAACTACGAAAGGATATGGGGCTTTAAGCCTCATATCCTTACTTTAACTGAAAAAATGAAAAAAAATGAAAAGAATTAAAATTATCATTGAAAAAAATGAAGATGGCTTTTGGGCTTATGCTGAAAATGAAAATTGCATTACTGGTGGTGGCGATACTGTACAAGCTTGTAAGCAAGATGTATTAGATTGTATCGAAACAATGAAAGAATTTACAGGTAATAACAGACCTAAGTTTTTAGATTCTGATTACGAATTGGTTTATAAATTTGACACTGAGGGGCTATTTGATTATTATAAAGGTGTTTTTACTAATGCCGCCTTTGAGCGTATTACTGGCATAAATCAGGCACAGATAAGCCACTACGCTACTGGTCTAAAAAAGCCGCGTCCAGCACAAGCAAAAAAAATTGAATCTGCCCTACATCGTTTGGGTAGTGAACTCTTGGCAATAGAACTATAGTTTTTGATTGACATTTGATTCTGTTTTCTATTTGCCTAAGCCCACTTTAATAGGTGGGCTTTTTTCACTTTATAAATTTGTAGATAAGTCTGATGATTGACCAAATAACAACTATAATTTAGATGAATCCATTCTATATAAGGGTACTTCATGATAAATTATATCATCGGATACGTGTTGAGCAGGTAATGAATGATGGTACCCATGAACAATTTGATTTCATTGGCAAAGACAGGAAAATAACAATACAAAGCAACAGGCCATATCTTAGAAGGCTTGGTTTAAAACACAAGCGACCCAATTGGATAGTTATTGAGGGCAAAGTATTGTTGCCAGGACTACTGGAAAGCTTTATAGATGAATTAATGAAGATTATTGATAAGTAAATTTTTATTCCCCAAATGAAGGTGACAAGTCTATAATTTGTTTCTTATATAACTCCTTTACCTTGGTAGCATACTTAACAGTCATCAATTTGCTAGAGTGGCCATAAAGTTCTTGCAGTGCATCAATCTCGATGCCGGCCATAATCTTGTCATTTGCGCCACTGTGCTTCAATGCATATTGATACTTATCTATTCCCAATTTATCTTTTACAATTTTCTTCCAAAGCTTGGTGACTGTATCGCGCTTAATTTGGGTAGTTGAGGGCTTGAAGTAATCTGGATGCATAGAGCCGCGGCCATAAGGTGAGCTACCACGATTGCCAGTACCTGAATCAAATGGACTACCAAATACAAAGCACTCGGGCTTGTAGTCTTCCAAATGCAATTCGCGAAGCAAGAGCTGCAGATGCTGGTTGATTGGAACTTTCCTTATTTTCTTTGTCTTAGAGTTCTCGGCCACTAAGTCTGGCAAAATCAATATTTCAGACAGATCCTTATTAATATCTTTTATCCTCAGTGCCAGCACTTCTTTTGGACGGATGCCAGTATGATATACAACCATAAGGAACACAAAGAACCTATAGTGATGCAAATACAAGTGATCCTGGATTGTCTTTTTTTCTTCGGTAGTTAAAGGGAGGAATTTCTCTGTCTCAGTAACTGGCAATGACTTGATATTATGTGCCGGATTTGTCTCTATGATATCCCAGTCGAGCAATCTATCCACTACTGCCCCCAAATAGCCAAGGTTCTTATTGTATGCCTTATTTGACCACTTTCTTTCTTTCTTGATATGTTCAAGTATTAACTTGATGTGGGTTCGCTTTATTTCAGATATAGGTTTGTAAGCCAGCTGGAGCTGCTCTGCCCCAAGTTTTACAAACCGAATGGTGGTACCATAATCTAGTTTGGTTTTTGATGCCACATCGCATTTGGACCAGGCGAAGTCCAAAGCCTCATTTAGCCCCATATCTTTCAATCTTTCTATTGCTATCTGCTCCGGAGTTTTGTAAGGATAGGTATTATAAATAGGATTCCATCCTTGTTTTTCCAGTTTGAACTTGATGGCAGCTTTTAGGGCATTAAGTTGTGCTAGGCGTTCCCGGGCAGGAAGAGCCTTTAAATCTTTCGAATTAATATCGCATTGCTTAATGATTAGTTTTCGCTGGTTGGTCTTCTCATCAAAGAACCTAAACCAGACGTACCACTTCTTTCCTGTGGACTTTACTTTTGGGAGTGTGTAAAGCTTTTTGTTAGTTGTTGACATAATCAGTAATTTTTTTGTTAACTAATTTGTTAACCGTTTTTTACTGACATGCTGCAAATGTCTTGACTATCAATGATTTGGTAAAAAATCAGCGGAGAGAGAGGGATTCGAACCCCCGGACCTGTAACAGTCAACAGTTTTCAAGACTGCCGCAATCGACCACTCTGCCATCTCTCCGGGTGCAAAATAAAGGGTATGGAAGTTAATAGCCAAATAAAATTAATATCAGTTCTATTACATTTGCCAAAATATACAATTTGAAACACCTAGCAGCAATCAATAAATACTTCTGGAAATACAGAACCCGCTTTGGGTTGGGCATCTTATTTATTATACTTTCCAACTATTTCAGAATCCTGGCTCCCCAAGTGTCTGGCTATGTGGTTGATAAGGTGACCCAAGCTATCAAAGTACAGAATGGATTGCCTATTGCCAAACACGCTCCACGGAACACTAACTACGATGTATTGGTGAAACAGCTGATTGTTTGGGTGGAGGATGGAAACATTTCTTTTGGTAGAATGATTGTCTTAAGCGGCATTACATTATTGGTATTGGCCTTGTTGGGGGGCTTCTTTATGTTCTTGATGCGGCAGACTATCATTGTTATGAGCCGTCACATTGAGTACGACCAAAAGAATGAAGTTTATAAACATTATCAACAATTGGATGCGGGCTTTTATAAAACACATAGTACCGGTGATTTGATGAACCGTATCTCCGAAGATATAAGCAAGGTGCGGATGTACACTGGTCCCGCAGTCATGTATGTAATAAACCTGACTGCAACTATTAGTTTCAGCGTATATTTTATGCTGAAAGAGAATGTGGAGTTGACACTTTATGTATTGGCGCCATTACCCATCCTAACAATTACCATCTATTCAGTAAATACCATCATCAATAAAAAGAGTGAGCGCATTCAGGCTTTGTTGTCGGGATTGACTACTACTGCGCAAGAAAGTTACTCGGGCATTAGGGTCATTAAATCTTTTGTTCAGGAGAAGGCAATGATGGGCTTCTTTAATGACAATAGTAACCTGTATAAAAAGAATGCAATCAGTCTCGCAAAGGTGGAGGCTGTCTATTTTCCTTCAATGGCTTTGTTGATTGGTATCAGTACCTTGCTTACGATTGCAATAGGAGGGTGGTACCACGTTTCTGGTCATTCTCCAGCCGTAAGTGCAGGTACTATTACCGAGTTTGTAATCTATGTAAACCTGCTCACTTTTCCCGTGATGGCGCTTGGCTGGACGGCGAGTATGATTCAACGTGGTGCGGCATCTCAAAAAAGATTGAACGAATTTCTAGATACGAAGTCTGCAATTGTGGATAATCCGAATGCAGTTCAATTGAATTCCTTAAAGGGTGATATCGTATTCAATAACGTTTCTTTTACGTACGCCCACACAGGTATCAAGGCAATCAGTAATTTTAATCTGACAATCAAGGAAGGGCAAAAAGTATTGATTATTGGAAAGACAGGTAGCGGCAAATCTACGCTGGCGCAATTGTTATTGCATTTCTACACTCCCGATCAAGGTAGTATTTCTATCGGAAATAATGATATCGCTAATATTTCCCTAAGCCAATTGAGGAACGGAATCAGCTATGTGCCACAAGATGTATTTTTATTTAGTGATACAGTTTCTAATAATATCGGGTTTGGATTGGCCAATAAACCATCGCAAGAGAAAATAGAAGAGGCTGCCAGGTTTGCGAGCATTCATCAGGAAATTCTAGGCTTTGATAAGGGATATGAAACCATGATTGGGGAGCGTGGTGTGACCTTGAGTGGCGGACAGAAACAGCGTATTTCTATCGCTCGTAGCCTGATAAAAAATCCTGAGATTGTGGTGTTTGATGACTGCCTTAGTGCGGTGGATGCAAAGACGGAAAGTACGATTATCAATAATTTCTACCAATACCTCGAACAGAAGACAGCAATCATTATTACCCATCGTATCTTTTCTACTTTTAGATTTGATAAGATTGTGGTGATAGAGGAAGGTGCTATCGTGGAAGAGGGTACGCACGAAGAATTGATGGGGAAAGAAGGCTATTATGCCGAGCTGTATCGTCTTCAACTTACGAGAGATGAGCCTCAGGAAACAATCTTTGTAGCTAGTTAGAAAAAAGGTATCTTCTTTTTGAATAAAGATACCTTCTCTGGAAAAAAAGGTATCTTCTTTTTGAATAAAGGTACCTTCTCTGAGAAAAAAAGGCATTTATGTTGGAGAGAAGTATCTAAACCTGAAAAAATCGTCTCATTTCCTACCAACATACGGTACAAACATGCGCCTGATACAGTATCTTTTACTACCTAAACCGCTTTGCTAAATCCAACATGATTGGTTTCATCGGTAAGCCATTTGATGTCAAAGGCTTTGCATATATTTCTAACAAAGTGAAAACCTAGTTTGGTAACCTCAATGCCGTCATCGGTAAAGTGCAGTAGGTTGTCCGCCTCCATGTCTTGCAACAGCGGTAAGGAATAATCACTTAACAAGTACTTATATTCTTCTTTAAAAGTGGTTTTTCCCTGACAAATGGTTTGGAGTATGTACTTTTTGAAAATGAGGTCTGCCTCATCCAGAAAACACCCTTTTATAGTAGGTAATTCGCCCGCTTCTATGCTGCGATAATAGTTTTCCAGTTCCTTGTGGTTCTGCGCATAGGCAACACCAATATCACTGATGGCAGAAACGCCCAATCCAATTAGGGCGGCACAATTGGTATCTGTATAACCCATAAAGTTGCGGTGAAGCGAACCATTCATTCGTGCAAAATACAGTTCATCTGTAGGTAGCGAAAAATGGTCCATGCCAATATCAGTATAGCCTGCATCTGCAAACATCTTCTTGCCAATGGCATAAAGTTTCGTCTTCAATTCTGCACTAGGTAAATCGTTTTCATCAAACAAACGTTGCACTTTTTGTTTCCAAGGAACGTGTGCATAGCTATAAAAAGCAACACGATCTGGCTGAATTTCAATAGTCTATTGAAATTCA
>Ga0208741_10000860_pt1 | contig 13318 bp, 8 predicted proteins | sample CryBogCBE03Jun09_FD_184576 | JGI IMG/M metagenome (GOLD analysis project Ga0208741, IMG submission 184576) | Freshwater microbial communities from Crystal Bog, Wisconsin, USA - CBE03Jun09 (SPAdes) | ecosystem: Environmental > Aquatic > Freshwater > Lake | place: Crystal Bog, Wisconsin, USA...
GAGCAAGAAGAATTACTCGCCATACTTGAGACTCGCTTTGCAAAAAACGCAAACAGGCATAAAGGGATTGAGTGGGCTAGTGTACTGGCAAAGTTATTGGCAGACAAGGGGCACAAACTGTGGTCGTTGCAACAGATGGAAACTACAGGCGGCGAACCAGATGTTGTGGGTGTGGATGCGCAAACAGGCGAATTTATTTTTTATGATTGTTCGGCAGAAAGCCCAAAGGGGAGAAGGAGCTATTGTTATGACCGTGAAGCATTAGAGTCCCGAAAAGAATTTAAGCCTGCAAACAATGCAGTAGATGTTGCAACAGAAATGGGAATAAGTATATTATCCGAAGCCGAATACAGGACATTGCAACAGTTGGGTGCGTTTGATTTAAAAACATCCAGCTGGGTAAAAACACCTGCTGAAATCCGTGAATTAGGAGGTGCTGTCTTCTGCGACAGGCGGTACAATACCGTATTCTTGTATCACAATGGAGCGGAATCATATTATGCAGCACGGGCATTCCGAGGCTCGTTGCGGGTTTAATTAAAAAGTGTGCTGTAGAAGTTGTTGTCAGTAACTGCTACAGCACACTTTTAATTTTTTTGCTGTTAGCTTTGTGGTAATGCCATTGAGCGAAGTTTAATTGTTTCTGGAAACACATACTTCTCCACCAAGCTGGCGATTGCCCACCCAATGAGGGTGCCGATAGCATAACACACGATATCACTCCAAAGAAAGCCTACACCAAGCATCAACCTACCCAAAGTGAAGCTACGCAGGTATAGCATAAAGGGGCCTTGGTTTAGCTGGGATACCTCATCGGCAACCCCCAAAGCATAGGTTATGAGTGCTAGTTTCCAGAGTGGGGGCTTGGTAAAGAATATCCTGAGAAAGAATACAAACATACCCGCCCATATAATATCGCCTCCATACACAACTACCAGATGCGGGAACCAATACGGATGGCTACGTGTGGCCAACGCTAGCCAGGTAGAGAAGACGAACAGGATTGCATACAAGATTTTACGTTTCATTGTTATTGTTTATGGGGGAAGAAACAATGCGCTTCCCCCGATTTAAAAAATGAGGTTTTAGGCAATGGCATTTTCTCCATACCAGTTAATTTTTCTACTGCCAAACATGATGAGTGCCAGGATAATAAACAACCCTACGCTGCCAACCAAAAGAGCAGCATCTTCTAGCTGAATCAAAATGTAGATAAAGGTATAAAGACAAGTAAGGAGGCTACCAAATATACTTGCTGATTTATAGCTTTTAAAGTGTCCTTTGGCATAAAGACTGATCAGGGAAATTGTAGCAAACGATGCGATGAGATACGCGTAATCGAAGCTGATAAATTCGCTTATTGAAAGCAATAACGTGAAAAAGATAACTAGTGCCATTCCAATAAGTGCATATTGTATCGGGTGCATCGGTTTATGCTGCATCAGCTCTATAATGAAAAACAATGCGAATGTTAGCCCAATAAAGAGAATCGCATACTTGACACTCCTCATTGTTTTTGCATATTGATCCGTTGGTTGAATCATACTGATGCCAAAAGCAATGTCCTGCTTGCTAAAGCTAAAATCCTTTAGCACCGTACCAAAGGGGAGATTGGCACTGTTGAAACTCCATTTTGCCTGAAAGCCATCTTTATTTATTTCTCTGGAACTAGGCAGACTGTTGCCATCAAACTTAGGGTCTGTCCAGGAAGACTTAATATTGAAACTACTGTTGGCACTGAGGGGAACAAAATGCAATTGCTCACTTCCTTTTATCTTCAACTGCATATCGAAGTTGAGCGGTTTTGCAAAGTCCTCTTTGGTAAGGGCAATATTTGCCGAGAGTCCAATGGCAGATACCTGTTTGGTGGATGTTCCACTTTTATTGTCATCGTCGGTATTGGTTTGTTTTAAAGTAACTGTTTCCAATTGGTTGGTTGGGAGACCGGGCACCAAGTCGTATTTAACCCCGTTAAAATTGATGCTTAGCTTCTCTTCAATCCCTTTGAAATCTGAGATGCCGTAACAGATTTTGGCTTCATTCAAGCGTAAACTGTTAATGTCAATGTCTTTCGGTAAATTAATTTTAAAATTGCCCGAGGTATTGATATCACTTCTGTACAGGAGTACTTTGTAAATGGAGCGCAGGCGTATTTCGGGCGCAATCGTCCCATCAACACTTAGGTTTTCGGGTAATAAAAAGAGTTGTTTAGTCACTAAGATGTCTTTTTGATTACTATCTTTTTCTGTTACCTGATAAGGTATAAAAATATACGGCCCCGAAAGCATCTGAGGATTGGACCAACCGTTTGTAACTTCGTCTACAACATCATCCTGTCGCTTTTCGCGTTCTTTTACTAATTGAGTTACGAAGGCCGTGGGAATAAGCATTACCAGGATTAATCCTGCGGTAATCAAACCTTTGATAAGCGTCTTGCTGGAAGAAAGGTTGTTTGACTGACTGTTTGCAGTAGCTGCATTTCTGTTACCTACTGTGTCATTGTTTGATGGGGTGACGAAGTCTTCTTCATCATGAAACTGATTGTGTTCCATAAAGTTGTCATTTTTTGTTGTTAAGAAATAAGTGTTTGTTTTTTTATGTAAGAGTGCTATAGCAACTAGGGAAGGCGTAAACAGAGCTAGTGTCGCAGAAATGATTGTTTGATAGTTTTCATATATGATACCGGTATCAATGCCCGCGAACAAGAGTCCATAAATTAGTGTACATAGAAAGCAAGTTAGAATCAGGTAATTGATTTTATGTTTTGAGGTGGTATTAAGCTTCTCGATTATAGCAACCGCAATAGACAGTACTAGGAATATAGGAAAGCTAGCGATGCAGGAAATGATGAAAGAAATAGGTATGATGAATATAAAATAGAAATCTTGACTCTTAAAGTCGAATACACAGAGTCCAACTGCAAAAAGAAGGTTGGTCAACAACCAGATGGGTACTGTTATGTCAATTGATGATTTGTTGTTTTTCATATAAAAGTGCTTTGATTTTCAAAGTATTCATACAAAAAAAATTATTTGGTACTATTTATCATTTGCTCCAACGCAGTCAGATGTTTGTTAAAAGCTAGTTTCCCTTCAGTAGTCACCTTGTACGTTGTATTTGTTTTGCGTCCGATAAAACCTTTCTGAACTTCTATATAGCCACTTTCTTCCAAACCCTTGATGTGGCTGGCTAGGTTACCATCTGTTATCTGTAGCAGTTCTTTTAGGTCATTAAAGTTAATTTCGTCATTTACCATCAAGGCACTCATGATGCCAAGACGGATGCGATTGTCAAAAACTTTATTTAAATGAAGAATGGGATTCATTGCTTTGTTGTAAAACATTAAAAACTAAGGATGCAAAAAACAAACTCAAACATAGCGTCAATTTTTATTGTCGTTCATACTTCAACCACATCAAGAGTCCGTAGATGATGTGGAGTATGCCAAAACCAATTGCCCAAAAGAATAATCCTTTTCCAATAAAGAATAGGTTCAGCGCACCTAGTAACAACTGTGTGTATCCTAAGTATCTAACTTCAGTCAGTGTATATTTAGAAGCATTTACCAGTGCCAGGCCATAAAAGAGTAAGCAACCAGGGGCAATCAAACCAACAACACCCAGCATGATGAGTTTAAATAAAAAGATACCCCCCACTAGTAGCGGAACAGTAATGTTGATGAAAAGTCGTTTTGAGGTTGTGCTCAACACAGATACATGCGTTCTCTTACTCCGTAGAAATGTAAAAATGAAAGACGAAATCAGCGCAGATAAAAAAGTAAGGATCGCTATCTGTACCAGTTTATTTTCTAAGAGACTGATTATCGAAAAGTTCCCATCTAGGGAAGAAGCGTACAGGTTAGTATCCAGATCTAACAAAACACCCGAGTGGGTGTGCATAATCTCATTATTTGCAAAATAAGCTCCTGCCAAGGCACAAGTACCTGCTGCTATGCCACTTAATCCACTTAAGCTCACAAAGCGGCTACTTCTCTCCATCATCTGTTTGATCTGTTGGAGTTCTTCTTGCTGTTTTAAATTTGCATTGTTCATAAAAGCACTTTGGAATGCAAAGTAAATAGCTTTTATTGAATCATCCAAATTAATTTGAAATTATTTTTATTGAAGAATAGGGGTAGGAGTGGGGAAGTAGTCTAAACGGGTTAGCATACTGGTATATGATAGCTTATAAGTGAGGTGTTATAAAAGAAAGGCGCATCCCAAAGGATGCGCCTCATAATTGTGTTTAGATTATTGTTTGACAAACCTAAGCAATGGTTAGAATATTTTAATTAATTCGCTTACTTCTATCTTATCAGTGTAATAGAACCCTTTCTTGTGATAACCGTTCCATCCACTTTGGTTAATTTGGCAACATATACATAAGCACCTGTAGGCTGTTCCTGACCATTATATTTACCATCCCAGCCATTTGATGAATTATCTATGCCTCCCTTGGATTCAAATACTTGATTGCCCCAAGAACTGAACACCCATAGATGAACTTCCTTGTATATAACAGAACTTCCTCTCACATAGAATACATCATTGTGACCATCATTATTCGGACTAAACAGGTTTGGAATAAATACGTCACTAGGTATTACTTCCAGCGCAAAAGAGGCTGTATCTGATTTACAAACTTTAGAAGGTTGAATGTAGAGTATGATGTCTTCACCCTTTGTAAGCCCTTTAACTTTTGCCGTATTGGCCAAGCTATCCAAAGACGCAACCGAATTGTCTGTATTTACCCAGATGCCATTTGCAATATCATCCGTAAGGGTAATGGTCTGTCCTGCCAATATTGTATTGGGAGGAGTAGAAGACGAAGTAATTGTAGAGTGTGTAGGAGGCGTCTCAACAGCTAAAACGTGTTTGGCCGTGTCTTTACAACCAATGATAGAAGTAGCAATTAACTGCACCGTGTATCCTGCTGTATTCGGAAGCTTGTACGTGTAAGATGGGTCTTTGCTTGTACTTGCTCCATTGCCATCGCCAAAGTTCCAAGCATAAGTTAGTTTGCCAGATACTGCTGTATCACTCTTATTCGTAAACTGAACATTTCCTGTTGGGATACAAACGCTTGCAGGCATACTGAAGTCTGCTACAGGTGATGCCAGTATTGTTACAGTTACCTTTTTCATGGTGTCTGTGAAGCAACCGATATTGTTGATAGCACGAAGCTTTACCTGGTAAGTTGCCGATGATGGGAACGTAAATGTTGGATTCTGCACATAACTACTATCATTATTGCTGGTACCAAATGCCCATTGCCATTTAGTTATTGTATCTCCTTGAATTGGTCTTGTTTGATCCTTGAATTTAAAGGTTGCACTTCCACAAGAGATAGGTGCAAAACTGAAGTTGGTAGTATCTCTCAATACATTCATTACCACATCAAAAGTCTTTGAACCACCACACTCATTGGTAAAAGTGCCATAAGCAGTTACACTGAATTTGAAAGAACCCAAGCTATCAAACGTATAGTTCTTTGGTGATTTGAATGTATAATAAGTAATACCATCCTTTACAAAACTTCCTGTAGAAGCAATGCTGCCATTGGCAGTATCATTGGAAGGAATAACGCTAGGGTCGTTTGCGGAAACCCATTGGATACTACTAATTTTAGAAGGATCATAGGGAAGTGAGATATTGATACCTGTGCTATTGCCCTTACAAGTAATTGGAAACGGTGATACACCATAAGGGGTATTTGCAGTGACGATTGCCGTAAGATCTTGTATGGAAGTTCCTGCATTATAGCCCCAGCTTTCTCCATCTGCAACACCATAAGCAATGGCATTGAAGCCTACGTTTGAGGAAAGTGTATGCACAGCTGGATAGGTTACAAAGAATTTAGCCCAAGAATAACTGGAATCTTGTGCAAAAGGAGTAAATGCTTTTGCAATTGGAACTAGTGTATCTGCAGGGTAATAAGCATGACTTACTCCAAAAGAATCTACCAAATAGCTGCTTGCACCTGTGTCTACCCATTGTGTAGGGTTAAGCGCAGTATCCAATCTGAAACTTGCAACACCACTAGTAGGAATAACTACGTTGATGTAAGCGCCTCCTGCATGACCATTTTTAAAGTCTGAAGTATAAACTGTTGTACTTTTAATTGACTGTTGTACTGGGCTCAATAAAATCATCTCAGGATCACCTGTTCCATTATTACCAACGGTTGCATTTGCGCAAGCTTTACCAGGCAAAATGAATTGTGTTACAGTTATTGGGTTGTTACTTGTAATCTTCCTGCAAGTATTGCCTTCAATTTCGTAATACAAGCCCGTTGTATTTAAAGTTGCTTTATCCAGAACAGTGCTATCAACGGTTACAATAGTAGCAGTGTCTTGTACACCAATTCTAAATAGGTTGTATTCCATTGTTTTGGTAGGTACGGTCAGGTATTTGGTACCCCAAGCCACTTTAGGAAACATTTGCTGAATCAGGTTATCCGAGCCAGTAGTTGGTGTACAGTTGAGACCAGGAGCGTTAATCAATGTGCGGCTATTGCCTGCAAACACCGATATCGGATGGTTACAATCGCTGGTAACAATTGTACCAGTAAGGTCGTAACTTACTTTTGTAGTAGCATCTACCAAGCCCACCGCATTAAATACTTGCCCCTTGTTTAGGGTAACCTGATATCCTGTGGATGTGTTTACATCGTAAGCAATTGTTCCTCCTACTTTGCCAGAGATAACCGGAGAAGAAATGGAGTCGAGTATTGGTGCCGTAGGTTTGAATGTTATGACTGTATTATCTTCTTTAGCCATCACAAAGAAATACGTATTAGGTATGCCTGTGTTTGAAGTGGCTCCTCCGTAAGTTTGTACAATGTAAGATGAGTTCCAGGTGTTTGTTGGAAATACCATGCTACCACCAGCCGAATTATTAGTAGCATAGTCATAAAGAAACACCGCTACAGGTACATTATTAGTTACTTCCACATGAATCCCTCTGTTGCTTGTTCCAGTATAATACAATCTGGCATCAGGTAAACCTTTTGCATTTTTAGGGTCATTGGCATCACCAGTTGGGAAGCCAGAAACAATTTGTACGGTGTTAGGATCTATCGTATATACCTGAGGTGTAAAGGAAGGAATGCCAGGAATAGATACTGTTACAGTTGCAGCCTGTGCGCCTGTGGCAATATATACTTGCAGACCATAGCCACTTTTAGTAGCCATGTGTTCTTCCAGACCATGACCTACCCAGAAATCTGTTCCTAAGTTCGTTAATACATCTGGATTCTGAACAACGTTATCAACCAAAAGGACAGTATCAATATTTGGGTTCAGTGCACCACCGCCACTAAAGATTAAATCACTTGAATTGGCTGCATAACTTGTTGTGATTTGCTGTACGTAGACCCTCGTATTTGCCAAAGTATTGCTACTATATGGTACGAACAAAGAGTCTGTGAAACCACTGCCGGGCGAAGTAGAAACCAAGAATCCAGCTGGGGCAGCAATTGTAATCGTATCCGCTGCAGGAGTAAGGTTGGTGGCCGATAGTGTAAAGCTTAATACTTTCGGTGTGCTGTTTAACTGAACAGTTGGGAAAGTCAATGTTTCTGTTGAGGCTGAGATAGTAGGGCCTGCAACAGGTGTGGTAAAGCTAATTTCATTTGTAGCATACGAAAGACCAATATTGTTTTTAGCATAAGCCTTAACATAGTAGGTTGTAGATGGCTGCAATGATTTTATCAGGCTGCTAAAAGTAATTCCCGATGTACCATCGCTAGTGTAATTGGTGCCAGATGTAGCAGTTTCGGCACCTGAAGTTGTACTCCAGCAAACACCTTCCTGTAGGATGGCAACACCACCGCTGTCTGATATGTTACCACCAGCTGTTGCTTTGGTGGCGAGTACGTTAGATGCGTCTATAGTGGTGAGGGTAGGGGTAGTTGGTGCTAGTGTGGTAAAGCAAGTAGTAGTGCTGCCATACACTATTCCAGCTGTTGTGATAGCGTAGGCTCTTGCACAATAATGTGTGTTGGGAGTAAGCCCTTGGATGGTACTTAATATTGCCCCAGATGCTACACCGCTAGGGCCATCTACTGTGAAACTGTTACTTGTGTCTGGTAAAGACGCTGTTGCAGAATAACAGACCCCGCTTGAGGTTACGATTGCATTTGGTGCAGGATCGTTAGCTGTAATAGTACCTGGGATAGTGGCAGATGTGTAGGTGAGCGAGGTGTAAGTACCTGTTGAAACACTTGCCTGTGTACCCTGATTTACACTGATAGAAATATCATCGATATAGATATTGCCCCCCTGACTAAAGAAACCCAGTTGATAAGGGCTGGTAACAGCAGTTGAATAGCTGAATGATTGCATGAAGGTAGTATTGCCTGTGCCATTGGATGGATAGGTACTTACACCTAGTGTATAGCCGTTGCTGGTAGTTGCACTGTTATAGTTTTGAGGTGTTGGAGCAGCCGTTATTGTATTGGCGCCTACAAAAAAGTTGTCGGCAGGTGCTACCCAAAAGGTAACCGTTGCTATCCCTGTCTGGATGATTGGTGTTATCAGGTAACCGCTTGTGCCAATTTCCCAAGAGTGTGATGCCGAATGTACGCGTTGCAATCTGTTGTCGCTGCCTGTATTTCCTTTAGAATACCACCAAGTGCCAGAATTGGGGGAGGTATTAACCCCTGTAGAGGTAAGTGTACTGGTAGATTTTGAAGTTTTTGTGCCTCCTCCTTTAGTAGTTGTCACAAAAGTGTAGGACTCGGTACTGGTAGGGGATAAGTAATAGGTGAGGGTGTTGCTGGCACTTGTTTGTCCAATTACAACAGAACCCGTTGTGCTCTTATTGTTATTAGGGTTTGCGGTGGCAGTTTGCCAGTCAGCTTCCTCAAAGCTCTCGTTAATTACTTGTGCCATCAAACTACCTGCTGTAAATAACAGTCCGGTAACAAGTAGTAAAACTGTTTTGTGTAAGCCAGTTATATTTTTCATAAAGCCACTTTTTCTATTCTTAATGTTGTGATTGTAGGAGGAAGGTTGAGTAGGTAATGCTACCAGTTTATGCTTCGAATTCCCCAAAAGTAGTTGATAAAACATATTAGAGACAGCAGAAATGCTGTTGATGATTGAGAAGGAATCTTTTTTCATATAGCTGTATTATACTCGTTTTATAAAATAGAACATGATTAAAACTATTTTATTTCGTCGCAAAGCTAAATGCCACTAAGCTATCGACTATCCTGTACAATCCTGCTTAGGAATTTACTGGAGTTTTGTAATTATTGTTTAACGATTATTGATTGATTTTTACTGATTAACGGTTAATAGAAAAGGCTGTCAAAAAGTATAACCTTCAGCATCGCCTCTTATTTAATAGCAACGAGGAGGCAAATGATGGCATTCGTAGCTGGCAAATTTGTTTTTATAAAAAGAGGCAATAAGTAATAGTGCATAATAACCATATCTGTAATGAAGGCTATTATCAATGAGTTAGGTCTTTTTAGGTCTCCAAACTTTAACATTTGACGGTTGAATTTAGCTGGGATTTCAGGGGTAATTATTGATAAAAAACTAAAAAGACTTTTTCAACAGCGCATTATTCAAGCATTCCACGTCATTATTTAAGCTTAAATAATGACGCAACAAGCTTGAATAATGACGCAACAAGCTTGAATAATGACGCAACAAGCATAAATAATCATCCGTAATGCTTAATTAATGACGTGGAATGCTTGAATAGTCGCGCAACAAGCTTGAATAATGACGCATCAAGCATGAATAATCATCCGTAATGCTTGAATAATGACGTGGAATGCTTGAATAATGGCGCAAAAAGGCACATTTAGGTGGGTTTTTGACAATGGCAGGTTGATAGTATCCAAATAAGTGTGCAAGTCATGACATTGCAAGGAGCTAAAAGTATCTTCTTGACCTAGTGATGCAATCTATTTTGAGTAGGTTTTTATGATGAGTGTCAAACATATTCGGTAGTCTCATCAAAACAAATGTCTAAATAGCGAACCTTAAGCCCTACACGTGAAGTTTACAAATAATACAAACAATGACATTTTCTCCTAGATTTGCTTTAAACAAACAACTTATGCATACTAAAGATTGGCACCAACGTCACAAAGAGTCCTTAAGTTTTGGGGACAAAATAGCAGACACTGTAGCAAATGGAATGGGTTCCTGGTCGTTCATCATCTGGCAAACAATAATAGTAGTTATCTGGATGGTATTGAATGTAGTGGGTTTTGTATATCATTGGGATGTGTACCCCTTTATCTTACTCAACCTGATATTTTCTACACAAGCCGCTTATGCCGCCCCTATCATTATGATGTCTCAAAACAGACAAAATCAGCGCGACAGGATACAGGCAGAAAACGATTATCAAACAAATATTGACGCCAAAAAAGAAATTGAAGCACTGCAACTTCAATTGAGTAAGATAGAAGTAGAAAAGCTAGACACGATAATTGAGCTGTTGAAAAGTAAGCAAGCCTAGGCTTATACTTCACTTAGATGGTTACCATTGCTTTGATAACGCCATTCTTTGGATCTAGCCAAGAGTGGAAGTTGTCTTTTACATCATCAAAACCTACACGATGGGTGATGTAGTTGGTAGGTATCACCAATCCTTTTTTCATAGACGCAACCACGTGTTCAAAGTCTTGTGAAGTGGCATTGCGGCTGCTCATCAAAGTTGCTTCCCGCTTGTGAAACTCTGGATGACTGATAACAATTTCGTTCTTCTGAAGCCCAATCAACACAAATCGGGCACCATGTGCCATATACTGAAAGGCATTATTGATGGCCTTGAGGTTACCAGTACAATCTATAACGACAGTAGGCATATCGCCGTTTGTAATTGCTTTTAGTTGTTCCAGCACATCGGGAGCAAGTGCGTTGATGGTGTGTGCAACCCCTAATTTATCTTTACAAAACTGAAGTCGTTGTTCATTTATATCCAATGCAATCACATGGCCTCCAGCAATACGGGCAAATTCCATAGTACCCAAACCAATAGGGCCAGCACCAATAACCAATACATATTCCCCTTTTTCTACACCAGCCCTGCGTACCCCATGTGCACCAATTGCCAACGGTTCCACCAATGCCAGTTCATCATCACTCAATCCCTCACCATGTATCAGAGAATAGGTGGGCACAGCAATATACTCTCGCATCCCCCCATCAATATGAACGCCACATACATTGATAGCTGCACAGCAATTGGGCTTGCCACTGCGGCAGGCAATACACTTTCCACAATAAAAGTAAGGACTGATTGTAACGGCTTCTCCAACCTCAAACCCGCTGTTATGCTGCGTTTGCACAATTTCAGCGGCCAATTCATGCCCCAATATACGGGGATAATTAAAGAAAGGCTGAGTTCCCTCAAAAGCATGGAGGTCGGTACCACAAATCCCTATCTTCTTAATCTTTAACAGCGTATAATTTTCTGGAACATCGGGCAAATCAGTTTCTATGTACTCAAAATTACCGGGAGTTGAACATACCAAAGCTTTCATAAATGGCTTATTTATTTTGAAGACCTTCAAAATGAAGCGCAAATATAAAGTATCCGCCACAACAGCGAAAACGTTTTACTAGTCTTTATAATAATGATGCTGTGTAACGGAAATCATATTTCCATTATAGTGGGATTTACTTTCAGACATGGTTCCATCGGGGTTGTAATAGAATTCATCAATCTTATCTCCTAAGATATACTTCCGACACTTGTGATGACTGTTATAGTAGATGGTTGCTTTGTGATAGTCATCACGTTCATTATCCGAAACAATCCTTGTGCGTCTTCTGTGGTAATGATAAACAGCCGAATAGTCATCATTAAAATAGTAAATCCTGGTTAGCCGATTTCTCCTATCATAATAATAGCGTTCGGCGAGCATCAGTTTGGTAAGATTACTGTGCTTCCATACCTCCACCAGTTGATTCTTTTTGTTATACACATTTTTGGTTTCCGAATATTTGGTCATCCCATTAGAAAGCCTGTAGGATGTATTGATAGAAGCGACCTTTCCATTATCGCCGTATTGGTAAAGGGTATGCCCCACATTGGTCTCCTGATTATTGAGGATTGAAGTAGATGAAATTTCTGACAACCGATTACTTGAATCATAATAAAAGGAATCGACAAGCTTTGTTGAGTTCTTTTTGTTTTCACGCTCGCGTGTAACCATATTCCCATTCTCATCGAAGTAGATGGTTACAAGGTCAACCAGTATTATTTTGCTTAGGTCTGTGAAAACTGTGATATCTTTCACTTCGTTACAAAAAGAGTAATTGTAAACGACTTCTTTGTTTATTTTATTTAGCTTAACGAGTACGCTACTATTGGTACCAGTCTCGGACAAATACCCATCTATCTGAGCAAACCCGCTTGTAAGGAGCAGGGACAGCAAAAATGAAAGTATAATTGTCTTCATAAAGGTTAGTAGTGGTATAATTAATTCAAAGTTAAATAAGCATGAATGTTTTGTAAACGACAATAATAGTGTTTATTCTCGCAATTTGATTAATTATTGTAATATCTTTTTATTATTAATAAAAAAAACAGAGAAACAATCACTCAACAGATAGGATACTACTAGTTGGGTTTTCGCTGTAAACAAACCCAAAAAATATAGTTATTCTACTATCTTCTCTACCCTGGCTAATTGCCCGTTCTCATTCATACCTTCAATAACAACCCTGAACCGTCTGGTGATGTCATTATTGTAAAACTCCACTTTTACCGACTTACTGTCTTTATTTGTCAGCAGGTATGGGTTCCAGTACAACGTTGTACGGGTATCTGTTTCTACCGATTGATTGGTTGTATAATCGGGACTGTAAAACTCTTTATATTTTGTGTACCCCGTTATCAGCGTATAGCCCATTCCCCTGCCCTGTACATATTGTATATCTTCACCCTTACGGGTATAGATAGCAATTGCACCACCTTCGCCACTACCAAAAGAGCCAAAGAAAGGAGGACGGAATACTTTTATGTAGGCGATGTCATCTATTTGTATTGTTTTAAGTTCTTGGGTTGTTGCTCGTATCTCATCCAGAAACAACTCGGGATGTGCGCCCCTCCACCTCAATCTTGTATTAATGCCATCCTCACTAATTTGCAGACCAGCAACTTTACCTTGCAGATACCAGAAGATATCAGGAGAAGATTTGGCATAAGGATCATTTACTAGATCGAATTGATAACTGTCCCCACCACTAAAGAAGCCAGAAGTGTATTTCTCATCGAGGACATCCACAGACTTTTTCACTTTTGTATGTACCGTTACTTCCGCCAACTGATGTGCTTTCAATCTC
>Ga0208741_10000863_pt1 | contig 13270 bp, 11 predicted proteins | sample CryBogCBE03Jun09_FD_184576 | JGI IMG/M metagenome (GOLD analysis project Ga0208741, IMG submission 184576) | Freshwater microbial communities from Crystal Bog, Wisconsin, USA - CBE03Jun09 (SPAdes) | ecosystem: Environmental > Aquatic > Freshwater > Lake | place: Crystal Bog, Wisconsin, USA...
CCATTACTTCAATAGCCATCAGCATCCTGTTGTTGCCCACAATTTTACCAATGGTAAAATTGTGGGCAACAACAGGATGCTGATGGCTATTGAAGTAATGGATAATGCCAGACTATTGGCAAAAACAAATACTGGCATCAGCTCCGCAGTTAAATTGATAACTACTGAATACCTGACCCCTGGCCCTAAATCGGGTATGACTACCTACTCTATTGCCCCAGCCGTTATTTTGCAGTTGACTGGCTTGAAGAAGGGAAAAAAGATTATTAACAACGGTACTACAATCCTCACTTTCTTGGCCAAGAATGCAAATGCTGCCGATACATTAACCATCAACCCCGGTGATAGCAAAGATGCACCGCTTGGTTGGGTAAATGTTACAGTCACCAACCTTAGTACTACTAATGCTGGCAGCTTTCAAGTTTTTCTTACAGCTTAGATAGATAGTAGATAGTAGATGATAATGGCCCTTCTTGCAAAAGAGGGGCTTTTTTTGTGTGGTTAAGGGGTGGTAATCAGCGTTTTTTGGATGGTCTAGAGCATGCTCGGCTATGAGTCAGAGCATCCTCGACTATGGGTCGGAGCATCCTCGACTATGAGTCAGAGCATCCTCGACTATGGGTCGGAGCATCCTCGACTATGGGTCGGAGCATCCTCGACTATGGGTCAGAGCATCCTCCGCTATGGGTCGGAGCATCCTCGGCTATGGGTCGGAGCATCCTCGACTATGGGTCGGAGCACCCTCGACTATGGGTCGGAGCACCCTCGACTATGGGTCAGAGCATCCTCCTGCAGAGAGATGATGGGCATAAATCAAGCATTCATCGGGGAATATGCCCTACCTCCTACCCCCTATGGGAAACAGCGAATGGGTTAGTACATTGAATCACTATCACCATTTTTAACAGGCATTACCGGAAAATTGAATGCCTCAACAAATTGATACCGAGAAAAATATCGCTGCAAACGACTAATTACTATAGTTTTGAAAAATAATTATCGACTTATATGGCATCATTTATTATTACCTGCCCCAATTGTAACACCCAGTTTGAACCCGGTGATACCATGAGGGATGAAATAGAGAAAGAACTAAGAAGCAAAATGCTGGATTGGCAGAAGAAAAAGGACGAAGAATTTAAGAATAAAGAAGCAGGTTTTCAGCATCAGTTACAACTAAAAGAAGAAGAAACTGCCCGCCTCATACAAAAGGAAAAGCAGAAGTTGCAGGCAGAATTACAGGAATCTATCACCAAAACCATTGCCTCTGATTACGAAAACAAGCTAAAGCTATTGCAGCAGTCGGCCAGCGATACCGAGGAAAAACTAAGGGAGGCACGCAAGAAAGAACTGGAGTTTATGCAAATGGAACAGGCGCTTAAAACCCGTGAACAAGAGCTGGAACTAACCGTACAGATACAATTGCAAAAGGAACGGGAGAAACTGACAGAAGACATCAGAAAAATAGAAGAACAACGGATTGCTGCCAAAGAAAGCGACTATCAGATGAAGGTGAAAGAGTTGGAAAAGCAACTGGAAGACCAAAAGAAACTGGCGGAGGAGATGCGCCGCAAATCGGAACAAGGCAGTACACAACTGCAAGGAGAAGTACAAGAACTTTTGTTGGAAGAACTGCTGCAAACAACTTTTCCGTTTGACTCTATCGAGGAAGTAGGCAAAGGGGTTCGTGGTGCAGACTGTGTGCAAGTAGTGCGTAACAAATTTGGCGTGGAGGCTGGCAAGATTATCTATGAAAGCAAACGTACAAAAGACTTTGGTGGCGACTGGATTGAGAAACTAAAAAACGATATGCGCAACACCGGAGCAGATATGGCAGTGATTGTAACGCAGGCTTTACCCAAGGACATGGAACGCTTTGGCGAAAAGAATGGGGTATATATCTGCACTTTCAGCGAAGTAAAGAGTGTGGCTCTACTATTACGTAATGCGCTGCTAAAGATATTTGAGGTGCGGAAGAGTCAGGATAACAAAGGCGACAAGATGGCTTTGTTATACGATTATCTGGTGGGAAATGAGTTTAGCGAACAATGGAAAGCCCTCCGTGATGGTTTTATGCTGATGAAACAAAGCATCCAGAACGAACGGAATGCCATGGAGAAACTATGGAAAGCCAGAGAGAAAACACTGGAAAGAGTGTTATTGAGTGCGGTGCACATAAAAGGCTCCATTGAAGGCATTGCCGGTGCCGACGCGGTAAACCTGAACTTAGTAGATGATGACGAAGCGCTGTTGCTGGAATAGGATTTTAACACATAGGTACATAGATACATAGGACACATAGTTTAGGCACTATTTTTCTTCTCTATGTTTTCTATATACCTATGTGTTTATTTTTTCTTTTTAAAATATTGATATGTTGACAAAGAAAGTAGTTGACCAGATAACTTTTGATATAATTGGCTGTGCCATTGAGGTTCACAAAGCATTAGGTTCGGGACTACTGGAGAGCGTGTATGAAAAATGTATGATTAAAGAAATGGAACTTAGAGGGATGACTTCTCAGTCACAACTAAAAATACCAATCAACTACAAAGGGTATATACTTGATGCTGATTTGAGATTAGATTTGCTGGTAGAGGATATTATTGTTGTTGAACTTAAAGCAGTTGAGAAACTGAACCCTCTTCATTTAGCACAAGTTCTTAGTTACATGCGCTTACTTAATAAGCCAAAAGGAATCGTGATTAACTTTTGCTGCAATAACATTTTTAAAGAAGGGCAACAAACAGTTGTAAATGAGCTTTATACCTACTTGCCAAATTGATCCGTTTTCCTATGTGTACTATGTAACTATGTTTCTATGTGTTTAATTTTTATTAATGAGCTATGCTGGATTTCAATCAAAAAGAGGTAGAAGTTAATAAGCCGAGTAGGAAGAAACCTATTTACCCCATCAATACAGACTTACGTAAGTATCTAGTGAAGTATGGTCGTGAGGTCTATTTGCCTATTCACTATGAGGATTTGCAACGCTTTACTTATTCCATCCCACTAAAAGATAAGACGGGGAAAGATGCCTATTGGGAAACCGTTTCTTACGACATGCGCGAATGGCAATACCTGAGTGAAGCCTTGGTGAAAGTGTATGCCATCCTTAAAACAGAAGGGGATTTCAGTTTTGTGACACAACTGGATGTAGAACGGATAGACTTTTGTGCTTTTGGTAATAGTCAGCCATTCAGAATAAGAATCAAGAACAGGTTTAATGACAATTGCGACCACTACTATATAAAGAAAGCAGATGCAAGCCGGGTGTATGGATTAGAGCTGGAACACCTGCTTTCACCAAACAGGATGACTTATTTCACCAACAACCAGACCCTGATAGAAGAACATATTCCAGGCATACCGGGCGATGAATTTATTAAGAATTATCTCGACCGCCCCGAAACCAATCAGATACGCTTTGCCAAAGAGTTTGTGAAGTTTAACGAACGTTGCTTTATGCGGTTGTTGGGTGATATGCGTAGTTATAATTTTGTTGTTGACATTACGCCTGACATTGAAAACATTGATTACGCAATAAGGGCTATCGACTTTGACCAGCAGAGTTATGAAGGCAGAAAGAACTTGTATTTGCCACAGTTCTTCAAGGATAATTATCCCTTTGTGGAGCAAGTGGGCAAAGTGTTGAACAAAGAATCTATTACGCAATACCAAGCAGAGGAACGGACAAAAGTGGTATTCAGATTGGCATCTGCATTATATCGGATGAAAGAATTGCTGGATATTATGTGTCACGACAACATCTCATCCCCCGAGAAGATAAGTAAACTGGCTTTAGATTTATCAGAACATTTTAAACAGAATAAGTTTCTACGTGCCAAAACAATGGGACATATTGTAAAAACGCAGTTGAAACAGATATTATTGACCAAATTGAAGATGGTTCCGAAAACAAAGATCCGGTTCGATGATTAATCTATCGTAGTCCTTTGCAAACCGCATTGCCAACGGTTTATTTACTGTGTTTGCCGATTATCGAATGCTTTTTTGGCACGTTAACATTTCGTAATTAAAACTTTACACGAAATTTGTATTAGAAAGACAGGAATAAAAATAAAGGTTATGAAAAAGATTCAAATAAAAAATTCAGTTGCTGCTACAGTTTTAGCAGTCGGATTATTTGTTACAGCTGCTTCCGCACAACATCGTGGGGGCAGTGGTGGTGGGTCGCATGGCGGTTTTAGTAGCGGCGTTGGTGGCTCTCACTACACAGCGCCAAGTACCAATAATAATAGCATTTCGAGACCACAAGTAAGTGGTAATAGCAGCAATAACAATATCTCGCGCCCACAAGTGAGTAATAATTCCAGCAACAATAATATATACCGACCACAAGTGAGTGAAAATAGTGGCTATAACAAAGGACGCTTTGAAAGTAGAGGTACGGCTCCCACTAATGTTGGCATTGGTCAGGGCAATGTAACTAGTGGCAGTGGCAATTATAACGACAATCGGTATGCAGGGCGTTCTGGTGGTAGTCGTTACGAGGGCTCTTACATGTCACGTGGTGGATATACTGTAAGGTATGGCGGCGGATATGGTCATCATGGATATGGCTATCGTGGATATGGTATTAATGTATTTAGTCCTTATGGTTTATATCCTTTTTACCCTACACTCGGCTTAAGACTTGGATGGCTTCCTTTTGGTTACTACGATTTCTATTGGGAAGGTTATCCATATTACTATTATAACAGTGTTTTCTACAGAAGGACTGAGGATAATCAATATGAAATTGTTGCCCCACCAATTGGTGCAAAAGTCAACTCAATTCCTAGCGATGCTAAGGTTGTGACGATAAATGGCAACAAATATTACGAATGCAATGGCACTTACTACCAAGAACAAGTGGATGCAAACAACAATGTGGTTTATGTTGTAATTGGTACCAATGGGGTATTAAATCAGCCGAGTACGCCGCAAGTAGTGCAAGAGCCAGAAGTTGGGGACATCGTTCCACAATTACCTGCCAATTCTACAGCTGTTTACCTGAATGGGCAGAAGTACTTTGAATCTCCCGACCATGTGTACTACCAGGAAGTCATTGAAAATGGTCAGACAAGTTATAAAATAGTTGGGAAATAGACTTTCCCGTATTGCAATTAAAAAGAGGCTATTCCTAAAAGGGTAGCCTCTTTTATTTAAAACATTTTTTGGATATTTGCAAAGAAAACAAACGCTAATGCCCAATCCTGCCAAGGTTCTTCTCTATTGTTTGTTACAACTTTGTAACACCTATTCATTTTCGCAAGCGAGGCAAACATTACTGCTTCCTAGTGAGGCAAAAACAGATAAGTCCACACAAGACTATCCCCATTAAACACCAAAAGCCCCTATCGTAACCTCAAACAAAGTGGAAGTCTTATTTCTATATGTTTTAATGTAGCAAGAACCTTATTTTTGCGCCCTAATCAGCCATTATAGAATAGATGGCAAAAATAAAACAACGATAATGGGAAGGATTTTTGAAGTACGGAAGGCCACGATGTTTGCCAGATGGGATAAAATGGCAAAGAATTTCACCCGCATAGGGAAAGAAATAGTAATAGCAGTAAAGGCAAGTGGCCCAGACCCTGCCACTAACCCAGCACTAAGACGCTGTTATCAGAATGCCAGAAGTGTTGGAATGCCAAAAGATCGTGTAGAAGCCGCCATCAAAAGGGCAATGGGTAAAGATACTGCCAACTACGAAGAGATTTTGTACGAAGGATACGCGCCTCATGGGGTGGCATTGTTGGTAGAAACTGCAACCGACAACCATGTACGTACAGTTGCAAATGTAAAAAGCCACTTCAACAAAGGGCATGGTGCATTGGGGAACAGTGGTAGCGTAAGCTTTCAGTTTAAGAAAGTAGGTAGTTTTAAATTGAAGCCAGAAGGATTGTCTTTAGATGATCTTGAGTTGGAATTGATAGACCACGGTTTGGATGAAATAGGAGAAAGTGTTGGTGAAAATGGAGAAGAAATATTGGTATTGCGTTGCGCCTTTGCCGATTTTGGTAGCCTGCAAAAAGCCTTGGAAGATAAAAACATCACACCAATTAGTGCAGAACTAGAATGGATACCTACCACCACTGTTCCTGTTACTGATGAGCAAGCAGAAGACGTTAGTAAACTGATTGAAAAGTTGGAACAAGACGAGGACGTGAACAAGGTATTTCATAACATGGGATAGTACGGTTATGAGTTATGAATTATGAGTCCCTGTAAACAGAATGGGCATCAGTTAACATCTTATCACTTATAATTCATAACTCATAATTCATAACTACAATGGACATTATACTATTCGATGGAGTTTGCAATCTATGCAGCAGCGGTGTTCAGTTTGTTCTTAAACATGATAAAAAAGCAATCTTTAAGTTTGCTGCCCTACAAAGCGAGGCCGGTCAACAGTTACTGACTAAGCACGGACTTGCTACCAACGACTTTAATTCTTTTGTTCTGATTGAAGATGACAAAATCTACTTAAAATCTACCGCTGCCCTTAGAGTAGCTCGTAAACTAGACACCTTACTACCACTACTTTATCTCACTATTATTATTCCCGCTTTTATAAGAGATTCTGTTTACAATTATATCTCCCAACACAGGTATGATTGGTTTGGCAAAAGAGAAGAATGCTGGCTACCCACCAGAGAATGGGAAGGTAGGTTTCTCTAATAACTGTCTGCAAAATAGGGCTGGATAAATGAAATGGTATTGTGACTAGCTATCTGGTGTAGCATGATTCTATATTTCCTCCTGCCACTCCTACCTAATCATGATCCCTTTATCTTTCTAAAAGTTATATTTATCCTCGCACCAGACAACTTGCTACGTTTGGGAACCTGATGCTTCCAGTTGTGTTGTGTAGATCCTTTCATAACCAAGAGGCTATTGTTGGTCAATAAAAAGTTGAGCAATGTATTGGCTATCTCTTTGTGCTTGAATTGAAAATTACGTGTCTCCCCAAAAGAAACTGAGGCAATAGTTGGATTAATACCAAGCTCTGGTTCATCATCACTATGCCACCCCATGCTATCGTTGCCATCACGATAGAAATTCAATAATGCAGAGTTGAATTGTTCGCCAAGCAAATGCTCAACAGTTTCTTTTATTTCCACCAATAACCCTGTAAAAGGTAAGGGTTCATTCAAAAGCCCCGAGTATTTATATGTTTTACCTTCATCCCCATACCAAGCTGTCAATCGTGGAAAATTGACCTGTTTTCCATAAATTTTCATCCCCTCCTGCTTCCACGCTATGTTCTTTTCTAGCTGATTAAAATATTCCAATACAAACGTTTCCTTCATCAGGTTTTCATAGAGAAATACTTCTCCATCGTAAGGGAGCAGGTTATTTGTAAATGACGGAGAGAAGAGTAAGTTCATATCTAACTAATACTTCATAAACATTAGTTGTTGCGAGCTATCGCCATCTACAACTACCAGATAATTCCCTTTAGATAAATAAGAAACATTTATTGATAGCGAGTTGATACCCAAACCCAATGAAGAAGTTTGTTGCGCAACTACCCTTCCCAACATATCTTTAACCTTTACCGTAACAGTTTCGGCCTTATTGTTCTGCAGGTGTAAGGAAAGATTATTGTGGGCAGGATTTGGATAAATAGAAATAGAAAGCGAATTAATCGGATTTATAGCAATCACATTGCTAAAAGAAGTTGCTCCATCCTTATCAACAATCATCAGCCTATAATAGGCTTTACCTACAACTGAAGATGAAATATAAGAATAACTAGTCCCTGTCCTATTGTTCAAAGCATTTACTTTATCAGTGACAACGAAGTTTTTACCATCATCACTTTTCTCAATTGCATAATAAGCCATATTATTTTCACTGGTAGTAGTCCAGAATAGCTTCGCTTTACCTTCTTTGTAATACCCTGTAAAGTTCTTTAATACGATAGGAAGTAAAATTGAAGCAGATGTTTCTGCGCACCCATTGGCATAATAAGCAGTTACTGTATAACTACCCCCAACAACTGCTGGATTCAAATAAGTGGCATTTGTCTCACCAGAAACAGGCACTCCAGCTAGATTCCACTGATAGCCAACAGGCGAACCGTTAGCAACAGCAGTAAGAGAAGTACCGTTTTGGATAACAATTGGAGGTGTAATAAAGCTTACATAACCTGGCAAGAACAAGGTATCAGTCAGAACTTTTAAGGAACTATCTACTATTTGAGAAGGAAGTGGCGACGCTATTGCTTTGGTAAGTGCCGGATAACTTGTGAATTTAATAGCAGTATTACCACTACCCGTGCTTTTAACCTTAAAATTAATCGAAAGTATGCTAGTTGTATCAGGTAGCGTAACGGGGACAAGGATATTGGGGGCAAACCACGCAATCAGGATATAACCATTCAAAGTGTCAACATTAACCATACTACTATCTAATTGAAGCGGATTATTCGCTCCATAGTTAACAGCAGAAAATTGTAGCATTGACGGATTCCACTTGATTGCACCCTGCACCTCCAATATACCTTTAAAATTCTTAATTCTCAATGGCACAGTGACTACTGAATCTGTAAGACACACATTCTTTGCACTATCAAGGTATATAGAGAACTGAGCATTCGATTTGGCGCAAATACCAAAAATTGAAAGAAGCATTACACACAGATATCGCTTTTTAGAGTGCTTTTCCATCAACATTTATTTAAGTACAATACTAAGGCATTTAATTACACAAATCAACTAGTATAGCAAAGTGATTTCCAACGAACAATTGTAATGCTGCCAAAGCAGAAAAAGTAATTGTTAATTGAATAGTGTTTAGTAAACTGATAAGTATTGTGATTAATCAAGTTAATTCTATAGTAAATCAGTTTAGAATCTTTCGTTTAGAATTTTAGAACCTGATGTAAATAAAAGTCCCAATCTCTTTTAAAGATTGGGACTTGTTTTAATCTGGTAGAGCGTACGGGAGTCGAACCCGTCATTCCTCCGTGAAAGGGAGGTGTATTAACCGATTTACCAACGCTCCTTGTCCGTTTTGGGAGTGCAAATATAGGGGGCTGGCACGAGCGAGCCAAAAAAATGTTTGCTTTTATTTTTTTACCCTTCTGAAACGTATTTGAATACTTACATTTTATAGTTTTACAGTGCTGTTCATTAATTATAATCTGACTAAAGTTTCTATTAGTGTCAAAGTCCCTTTTACAAGCGCTCGAAACTAATGAGTAAAATAAAAGGTAGAAATACCAAGGCTGAACTTGCTTTAAGGAAAGAATTATGGAAACTAGGATTTAGATATAGAGCGAATGTTAGAAAACTAAAAGGCACCCCTGATATTATATTTAGGAAACAGAAGGTGGTGGTGTTTGTAGACGGGGAGTTTTGGCACGGATATAATTGGGAACATAAGAAGTTGCTCATAAAATCAAATCGTGAGTTTTGGATACGAAAGATAGAACGAAATATGGAACGAGACATGGAAACCAATATTCATTACCTCACTAGTGGATATACAGTACTACGGTTTTGGGAATTTGAAATAAAGAAAGATTTAATTGGATGCGTCTTGAAAATAATTGAAGCACTAGCAGATAAGAGACTGATAGCAAGGAGAGGAGGCATTAAATAAAAAGTCCCACAGTAAAACACTGCGGGACTTTTTATGATATTATCATTTGACGACTTTACATCTTCTTGGCATCTTCAATAAACTGAGCCAATCCAATATCTGTTAGTGGATGCTTTAATAAGCCTAAAATAGAACTCAGAGGACAAGTGCAAACATCTGCACCTGCTTCTGCACACTTAACGATATGAAGTGGGTTACGGATAGATGCTGCCAGAATTTGTGTTTCGAAACCTTGAATTGCATAGATGTTTGCAATTTGAGCAATCAAGTCAACCCCGTCCCAATTTGTATCATCTAAACGACCGATGAAAGGAGACAGATAAGTTGCCCCAGCCTTTGCCGCCAATATAGCCTGACCTGCGCTAAACACAAGTGTACAATTGGTTCTGATACCATTATCGGTAAACCATTTTATCGCTTTGATACCGTCCTTAATCATTGGCACTTTTACAACGATGTTTGGGTGAATAGCTGCCAATATTTTTCCTTCAGCTATAATTTCATCATAAGTAACAGATAGCACTTCTGCGCTGATATCGCCATCTACAAGTTCGCAGATGGTTTTATAATGGTTCAAGATGGCCTCATTTCCCTTGATTCCTTCTTTTGCCATCAACGATGGATTGGTTGTAACACCATCCAAAATGCCTAAGTCATTGGCTTCTTTAATGTGAGCCAAATTTGCTGTGTCAATAAAAAATTTCATTAGATTGTAATTTGTAAGGTGATTCTTCTGATAGAGATTAGAATATTATATATGATCTAAAAAGAAAAAAATCGGCAGGCTACTTACATCGCACCGCTACAACCGTCTATCCTTGCTGTATTCCTACCCTGGGGAGTTTCAACAGGAGCTGGTCGTATAAGACCTGCCGGCTGCAAATGTAAGGGTTGGGTTTGTAACGAACAACAGTTTTTTACCTCAAATCCAATAAAAGTTTACAATCAACAGACATTGCAGTCATAAAACCAAAAGCGCCTCTCCTATCTTATATTAATACATCTAGACAAGATAAGGCTATCAAAGCATTAATTAAGCGTAATATATAAGAACAATCTGATTCAGTGTTTAGAATTTGTTTCGTCTGATTTACATGTTGAGATGTTCCCAATCAAGTAATTATAGCAATGATTAATGAAAAAGTTATACCGCAGATAGGAGGCGAGATAATATAAGCAGATGACCCATAGAATGTAATACAACTACAATTGTAAAAAAAGCAATAAACCCTTCATTCTTCTTAATATCTTTAGAAAGACCCAGATTATCTAAACAAATTTGCAACTAAACGCATGCACCTCCATTGGTTTGTAAAATAAATAAACTATAATTGCAGTTAAACCTATTACTAATCGGCATCCACTTACACAATTAAAATTATTAAAATGAAGAAATTATTTATTACCGTTATTACGTCGCTTTCACTCTTCTCAATCCCTAAAAAAACTTTTGCATGGGGAAGCAAGGGACATCAGCTGGTGGCAGAGATTGCATTTAAATACCTAGACGACAGCACACAGAAAGTAGTTAGGCATTACCTGAAAAGAATGAGTATTGAAGATGCAGGGACATGGATGGATGATATGCGCTCCAATAATTATTACGACTACATGAAAACATGGCACTATATAAATATCCCCAAAGACAGTACGTATAAACCATTGAGTGAAGGAAATATATTGACGGTTTTAAACAGCATCATTTTGGAAATGAAGCACAAAGAAAAATTAAAAGATAGCCAAATCAAACAAGATATCCTGATGGCTTTTCACTTATTGGGAGATTTACACCAACCTCTCCACAATGGATACCCAGATGACAGAGGGGGGAACTCAGTGCCTATCAATGCTCCTAGCTATTCTGGTAATCTTCATAGCTACTGGGATACAGAAATCATAGAACAGAAAAAGATAAACATTGATAGCTGCACAAAATTCTATTCAACTTATACACCCGACCAAATAAATGATATACAGCACATTGATCTGCTGAGATGGATGAATGAATCTCGTTCCTATTTAGGTGAAGTGTACAACTTTAAAGATGGCAAAATCACTAAAGAGTATCTAGATAAGAACATGGTTGTAGTTGAAAAACAGTTATTACTCGCAGGGCTTAGGCTAGCAAGTGTGTTAAAAGAAATATGTAGCTAAATCTTAGGAAGTTAATAGTTGTAGTATGAGTAACTTGTAAAGCTAAAAGTTCCCTCCGCAGCCACATTTATCCAAAATACAAAAGAGGCTATTAAGAAGTTTTAACTTCTCAATAACCTCTTTCTTTTTTAGCCCTAAAGCCTTTTATCTATTATATAAAATCTGGTAACTAGTAAGTTGCTTTCAGTTCTACCCTTCTATTCTGAGCCTTTCCTGCGGCAGTATTATTATCTGCAACTGGTTTAGCTGATCCATATCCCTTGGCAGTCAATCGGGCTGCATCAATTCCTTTCTTGGTAAGATAAGACGCTATCGCATCGGCACGCTTTTGAGAAAGTTTCTTGTTAATCTCTTCACTACCTGTATTATCTGTATGTCCTTCAATAGACAGTTTAGCTGTTGGGTTAGCTTTCAAAATAACTATAACTTCATCCAAAGGTTGCAAGGCTTTACTGGAGATTGTAGCTGTACCTGTATTGAAATAAACACTCTTAGCCAGCTCATTTATCTTCTTTTGTATTTCCGGGCAACCAGAGTTCTCTTTAGTACCAGGTACAGTTGGGCATTTATCTTCTTCATCATTTATACCATCACCATCCGTGTCTGGTATTGGGCAACCGTGATATTTAGCAATACCAGGTACTGTAATGCAACTATCCTCCTCATCATTGATGCCGTCACCATCTGTATCAGGCACTGGACAACCGTGATATCTTGCCACACCCGGCAACGTTGGGCACTTGTCTTCCTCATCATTGATGCCATCTCCATCTGTATCAGGTATTGGACAACCATTATACTTGGCTACCCCCGCAACAGTAGGACATTTGTCTTTACTGTCTGGAATGCCGTCACCATCAGTATCAACTTCTGGGATAGGTGGTGGTGGTGGCGCCACAACAACTTTTTCTGGTTTAGTCTTCTTAAAGATAGGGGCGGCATATCCAATTGAATAGTTTAGATTATCCAATATTTGATGATTTATTTCAAAATCATACACTGTCTGAATGTAGAAGAAAGTTCCTTTTCCAATATTAAATTCAAATCCTGCCCCTGTGTTAACACTCTCGTAGAAATTGCTCATGTTGAAATCAGAAATCCCTCCCCCCCCTGTCAGATAGGGATTAAAGAATACTTTATCTGTAAATAGTTTCAAATTTAACTGCGCATTCAGGTCTACAGCAAATTGTTCCGTTGTGGCAAGATTATTAGGGGTCGCTCCATATTTGGTAAAACAGCCTCCCAATGCCCCCTTAACATCCAAATGACTCGTAAGTCCTTGATAGTAATGAATATCAACACCCAATGACATATCTGATAGCTTGCCATAGTTATGATTACTCAATACACTACTAAACGATGTTGCGTGGATATTTACCGGCGTAACAAAGTCTTTCAAGAAAAAACCGAACCCTAAAGAAGGATCTCGGGGACTAGGAGATGATGTTTGTGCAAAAGAGAAAGCCATTATAAAAAAAGCAGCCGTAGATAAAAT
>Ga0208741_10000864_pt1 | contig 13254 bp, 10 predicted proteins | sample CryBogCBE03Jun09_FD_184576 | JGI IMG/M metagenome (GOLD analysis project Ga0208741, IMG submission 184576) | Freshwater microbial communities from Crystal Bog, Wisconsin, USA - CBE03Jun09 (SPAdes) | ecosystem: Environmental > Aquatic > Freshwater > Lake | place: Crystal Bog, Wisconsin, USA...
CTTATATACAATGTTATACACCCAATAATCGCCACGTGTCTGGTAGCGCCACACCTTTTTGCTGTTGGTAAAAATCAATACTTTGTTACCATCATCACTAAAAGAAAAGCTTTTTATATTGATATAAACACCAGATTTCTGGTCGGCAAGACTTTCTTTAGGTACAATTGTTTTCTTACTAAAGGAAGGAAGGTCTGTCTCTACTATCGAACCCCCTTCTACTTCATAATAAGCATTACCACTCTTAGCCCATTTGATGTCGCCCGACTTTGCTTTTTTGGAATAACCCATCGAAACTAAAAAGAGCAACGAAACGACAACTGTTGATATACGCATAAAAATGTTTTTTGAATGAACAATAAAAGTAGGGGATTAGTTGGATTGATACTTACTATCTACTCCAATATTCCTAATTCTACACCTAAAACCAGCCAATAACCAACCAAAACGCCAATTCCCTTGCTTGGTTCTGGCATTCCCTTACTTGGTTCTGTCATTCCCTCGCTTGGTTCCAACGTTCCCTTGCTTGGTTTAGCCGCTCACTCAAGCAAGGGAATCATTCACTGGCTTGGTTTCAGCATTCCCTTGCTTGGTTCTATCACTCCCTTGCTTGGTTTTATGCTCGACTTAAGCAAGGGAATGCCGAAACCAAGTGAGGGAATCACTCTTAAACCTATGTTTTCTATGTACCTATGTTACTATGTGTTAAACTCTTCTCCCTTTCTTCTCAGTACCTCTGTGTAAATAACTCTACGTCCTCTGCGGTTAATTTCTTCTCAGTGCCTCTCTGGCAACACCCCTATTTCCCAAACTTCTTCTTCAACATCGCCAACGCATCCACAATATTTTCATTCACCACGGGCTGCGGCGTAGGCTTACTTTGAGTCATATTATTCCTTGGCCTATTCCCCTTTGCAGGTGCTTCCTGTGTTTGTTTGATGGAAAGAGCGATGCGCTTGCGAGGAATATCCACCTCCGTTATCTTCACCATCACCTTATCATTTAGCTTTAAAACCTCATTGGGGTCGGTTATAAATGTGTGCGATATTTCACTCACATGCACCAATCCATCTTGTTTTACGCCTATATCTACGAATGCCCCAAAGCGTGTAATATTCGTCACCACACCCGGAACCACCATCCCTTCTTTGGCATCTTCTATTTTGTAGATACCCGCAAACTCAAACTGTTCCAGCGTACTTCTAGGGTCAAGTCCCGGTTTTTTCAACTCCTTCAACACATCCTGAATCGTCAATACCCCAATCTGTTCCGTCGCATACTTCTTTGGCTCTACTGTTTTCAACAGCGTCTCATTCCCCACCAATGTCTTCACATCAACACTAAGGTCGGCGGCAATTTGTTGGATAATAGGATACGCTTCTGGGTGAACCGCACTTGCATCCAATGGGTTATTGCCATCCTTTATCCGAAGGAAACCTGCACATTGCTCAAAGGCTTTACCCCCCAAACGAGGCACTTTCAATAGTTGTTCTCTGCTGGTAAACTTGCCAATCTCGTTTCTATGTTTGATGATATTATCTGCCAACGTCCCGCCAATGCCACTCACATAACTCAACAAATTCTTACTAGCCGTATTTAGATTAACGCCCACTTGGTTCACACAACTCACCACTGTTTGGTCTAGTTTTTCTTTTAATCTAAACTGATTCACATCATGCTGATACTGTCCTACGCCAATACTCTTCGGATCCAGCTTAACCAGTTCCGCCAATGGATCCATCAATCTCCTCCCAATACTCACCGATCCCCTCACTGTAATATCTTCATTGGGAAACTCATCCCTCGCCACTTCCGACGCCGAATAAATGCTCGCCCCATCTTCATTCACCAAGAAAATAGGAATGTTTAGGTTGAGGGATTTAATAAACTGTTCCGTCTCTCTTCCTGCCGTTCCATCGCCAATAGCAAACGTTTCAATCTGGTATTTCGACACCAAATCTTTGATGATATATTCCGCTTCCACCTGCTTATTCCCCTCGTGAATAAAAATCAGACTCGTCTTCACCAATGCCCCTTGTTCATCCAAGCAAACCACTTTGCAACCAGTACGATAGCCGGGGTCAATAGCCAACACACGCTTGCTTCCCAACGGTGCACTCAGCAACAATTGCTTCAAATTCTCTGCAAAAACATTGATGGCCTCTTCGTCTGCCTTTGTTTTTAAGGTAGTCCTGAATTCCGTTTCCAAACTAGGATGCAACAATCTTTTATAACTATCTTTTATCGCCTTTTTCACTTGTTCCACCGAGCTATTCAGGCTTTCTTTGATATAAATATCCTCTATCAATTCAATGGCTTCTTCCTCCACTGGCGCAATGTTCATCCGCAGGTGACCTTCCAGGAATCCCCTCAGTATTGCCAATATTCGATGCGAAGGAATCTTGTGAATAGGCTCACTAAAGTCAAAATAGTCTTTGTATTTAATCGCTTCCTGCTCTTTTTCTGGCAATACCTTACTCTGAAAAGTCGCAGTATCTTCAAAACATTTACGCAGTTTAGCACGCACCGTCGCATCCTCATTCACCTGCTCCGCAATAATATCTCTCGCGCCTTGCAACGCCTCTTCCACACTTGTCACCTTATCGTTCAGGTATTCCTTAGCCACCGTTTCCAAGTCAGCAGGCACTTGAGATAGTATCAATACGGACAATGGCTCTAGTCCATTTTCCCTTGCAGTTTGTGCTTTAGTCTTTCTCTTTGGCTTATAAGGAAGATAAATATCTTCTAGGTCTGTTATTGTAACTGCTTTGTCAATCAGTGCCTGTAACGCATCCGTCATCTTGCCCTGCTCGGTAATTGTCTTCTCTATGAACGCTTTTCTCTCCGCAAATTCCGTCAGCGATTTCTGTTCATCCTGTATCTGTTGAATCTGGACTTCGTCCAATGCCCCCGTCTTATCCTTCCGGTAACGGGCAATAAAGGGGATGGTGCTACCGTCCGCCAACAATGCCAATACCGCTGCCACTTGCGTAGCCTTCACATTTACTTTCGCTGCAATAATCTGTTCAAATTGATTCATATCCTTTCTTCCTTTTTATAATTTGGGGAGCGAATGTAAGGAAACAGTGAGGATGAATGATTGGCTTTGGGGGGAGTTGAAAATAATGGTTAACAGATTGTGGGTATTAGCGTCTTTGCTTAATATCTAAGCTTATAAGGTTACATCACGCTTCCATTGTATGTTTGGGAAAGAAGTAACAGATTGAGAAAACTTTCTTTCTTTTCTTTTTTTTTCAACAAATTAGAGTGTATGATTCAAACATTATATTCCTTATTTCTGACTTTGCTTCTTCATAGCAAACTTAACACCCTTACTTTTGTTTCTTTCTAAAAGGATATTATTATGCAGTTAGCAGATTTGTACAAGAAAGCCTTAGCGTTTGAGTTTTTGAGTGTGGAAGAAGGAATGTTTTTATTTGAGCATGCCCCTCTTACAGAGTTGATGTTTGTGGCGGATGAGTTGAGGAAGATTCAAGTGCCCCATGGTAAAGTTACCTGGCAGATAGACAGAAACGTAAACACCACCAACGTGTGTATTGCCAACTGTAAGTTCTGTAACTTCTATCGGATACCCGGCCATGCCGAAGCATATATTACAGATATGCCTACTTACAGGAAGAAGATACAAGAAACTATTGCCTGGGGAGGCGATCAACTATTACTGCAAGGTGGGCATCATCCAGAGCTTGGCTTGAAATATTATGTAGATACTTTTAAAGCCATCAAACAAGAGTTTCCTTCCATAAAACTACATACACTCGGGCCACCAGAGATAGCGCACATCACCAAACTAGAGAAGAGTACCCACGCAGAAGTACTTAAAGCATTGAAGGATGCGGGTATGGATTCTTTGCCTGGCGCAGGTGCAGAAATACTAATAGACAGGGTTCGCAGATTGATTAGCAAAGGAAAATGTGGTGCTGATGAATGGTTGGAAATTATGCACCAAGCTCATAAGCTAAACATTACCACAAGTGCTACCATGATGTTTGGTCATGTGGAAACATTGGAGGAGAGGTTTATTCACCTTGTCAAAATAAGGGAAGTGCAAGCCAAGAAACCTGCTGATGCCAAAGGCTTCCTTGCATTTATCCCTTGGACTTTTCAAGATGTAGATACTTTATTGACTAAGATTCGTGGGGTGCAGAACCTTACTACCCCCGAAGAATATATGCGCATGATTGCTATTAGCCGTATGATGTTGCCCAATATCAAGAACATTCAGGCGAGTTGGTTGACGGTTGGCAAACAAACTGCTCAGCTTACTTTGCACGGTGGTGCCAATGATTTTGGCAGTATTATGCTAGAAGAAAATGTGGTAAGTGCTGCTGGTGCGCCACATAGGTTTACCTACAAAACCATTCAGGATGCGATCAGCGAAGCAGGCTTTGAACCGCAACTACGCAATCAGCAATATGAATGGCGGGAAATTCCTCAAACGATACAAGAACAGGTGGTTGACTACTAGTTTTAAGTTATAAATTTTGAGTTATAAGTTATAAGTGAGATACAATAGCAAAAAGCATTAAACAAAAATGATGAAATTAGCAAGCAATAAAATATTAATAACAGGTGGCGCAAGCGGCATTGGACTGGGACTAACTAAACGATTCCTTGAAGAAAACAATACGGTGATTATCTGTGGAAGACGAGAAGATGTTTTGAAAGAAGTGGCAGATAAATATCCATCGGTAATTACTAAAGTGTGTGATTTATCGGTAGAAGCAGAACGTGTTGCCTTGTATGAGTGGGTGGCAGAACACCACAGCGACCTGAATATATTGGTAAACAACGCAGGAATACAGCAATGGATGAATGTAACTGATACGGATTTCTATTCAAGGGCTAAAGTAGAAATAGCTACTAACATAGAAGCTCCGTTGCACCTGACTTCGCTATTTATCAATCTAAAGTCATTGAATACCATCATCAATACAACTTCAGGATTGTCCTTTGTCCCTTTAACAAAAGTGCCTGTCTATTCAGCCACGAAGGCATTCTTCCATTCTTTCACTTTATCGTTGCAACATTTATTGAAAGCAAGAGGCATTGAGGTAATTGAAATTATTCCACCAGCACTCAACACCGACTTAGGCGGAAAAGGTTTGCACGATGATGCACCACCAGTAGGTGCCTTTATCGAAGCAATTTTCAATCAATTGAAAGAAGGAAAAACAGCATTAACCTTTGGATTCAGCGAAGCAATGTCAAAAGCAAATCCGGAAGAACTGAAAGTTGTTTTTGGTAGGATGAATCCAAGCTAGTTATTTTCAAATTACAATACAATGTCGTTTAGTTAAGGATGCTTTCCAATAATACTCCATTAAATACGGGGTGTCAGCCTGAGCTTGTCGAAGGCATATAAAGAATGAATGAACCTTTATTATATCTGGTTTCGACAAGCTCAACCTGACAGTCGTTCCCTTAACTAAACGACATTGAATTACAGTATCTCCTTCAAGCTATCCTCCACGGCAGCAATGGTTTTATCCAAGTCCTCATAACTAAGGGCATTGTTCAAGAACCAACTTTCGAAGGCACTTGGTGGAAGATAAATGCCACGATTAAGCATGGCATGAAAGAACTTTTTAAACAGTTCATTATTAGCAGCAGCAGCACTTGCAAAATCTGTAACAGGATGTGCACTAAAGTGAATGCTAATCATAGAACCAAGGTGATTGATGGTATATGGCGTACCCGATGCCTTCAAAACTTTATCCAATCCTTCTTTTAGATATAGTGTTTTAGCATCCAGTTCTTGTAGTATTTCAGGATTGTCTTTCAGGATAGAGAGCAAAGTATAACCCGCAATCATTGCAATTGGATTACCACTTAAAGTGCCCGCTTGATACACATTACCCAACGGAGAAACTACTTCCATAATGTGACGCTTACCACCAAAAGCACCCACAGGCATACCCGCGCCAATCACTTTTCCATAAGTAACAAGGTCGGCATCAATATCTAGCTTTTCTTGTACCCCACCCAAAGCGAGTCGGAAACCCGTCATTACCTCATCGAATATCAATACAATATTATGGTCGTCACAAATTTTTCTAAGCCCTTTCAAAAAACCTTCCTTCGGTAAAATACAACCCATATTACCTGCTACAGCTTCTACAATTATCGCAGCAACTTCATTAGGATTGTCCTTTACTAATTGCTCTACAGCTTCCAAATCGTTATAGGCACAAGTGAGGGTATCATTAGCAACACCGGCAGTAACACCTGGCACCGCCTGAATATTAAAGGTAGCCAATCCACTACCTGCCTTCACGAGAAAACTATCGGCATGACCGTGGTAACAACCCTCGAACTTAATTATTTTATTGCGCCCAGTATACCCTCTCGCCACACGCACCGCACTCATGCAAGCCTCGGTTCCACTACTCACCATACGAATAAGGTCAACATTAGGTGCCATACTTTTTATAAGCTCGGCCATCTTTATTTCCAACTCGGTAGGCGCACCATAAGAAGTAGAATACACGGCTTGTTCCTGAATGGCTTTGATAACAGGCTCGTAGGCATGCCCTAAAATCATAGGGCCCCAAGAGGCGATATAGTCTATATACTGGTTATCGTCGGCATCATACAAATATGCTCCCTTTGCTTTTTTAATGAAAAGGGGCGTTCCACCCACACTTTTAAAGGCACGAACTGGAGAGTTGACGCCGCCCGGAATAGAATCCTGTGCACGGGAAAAAAGAGCCTGACTAGTAGTAATATTATTCATTGTGAAAAGTTGAAAGTATTGGTGAAATTAATTAATCAATCTGATAATATCCTTCGCAAAATAGGTTGCAATCAAATCGGCACCCGCACGTTTGATAGAAGTAATGGTTTCTAATATTGCCTTATCCTCATCAATCCAACCCATTTTGGCAGCCGCTTTTATCATTGCATATTCGCCACTGATGTTGTAGGCACTTACTGGAATGTCAACCGCATTCTTCACCTCACGGATAATATCCAAATAGGAGAGGGCGGGCTTCACCATTACAATGTCTGCACCCTCTTCCACATCCATCAGGGTTTCTTTTACGGCTTCCAAACGGTTGTGATAATCCATCTGATAGGTCTTTTTATCTCCAAAGCCTGGTGCAGAATCTAGTGCATCCCTAAAAGGGCCATAGAAGCAAGAAGCATACTTGGCACTGTATGCCATGATGCCCGTCTTGGTAAAATTATTCTCTTCCAATGCCTGCCTGATGGCTGCTATACGACCATCCATCATATCGCTTGGCGCAACAAAATCAGCACCAGCCGCAGCATGACTAACACTCATATTTGCCAAAACATCTATTGTAATATCGTTTACAATCTCACCATTTATTACTACGCCATCATGCCCATCTGAGGAAAATGGGTCGAGAGCAACATCTGTCATCACCAACATTCCCGGCACTGCATCTTTAATGGCTTTAATACTACGTTGCATCAATCCATCAGGATTAATGGCTTCAGTTCCATATTGATTTTTCAGTTCGTCTTTGCACTTCACAAATAGTAAAACACACTTCAAACCCATTGCCCAAAGCTCTTTCACTTCTTTGACTGTATTATCCAGACTATACCTAAAATACCCTTGCATGGAAGCAATTTCTTCCTTAATACCCTCTCCTTCTACAATAAATAGAGGAACTATAAAATCATTTGGGGATAGAATAGTCTCCGCAACCATGCTTCTGATAGCTGGCGATTGACGAAGGATTCTGTTTCTGCGAGTAAGTATCATTGTATCTATTTTATAATAAAAATGTGTTTAACCATTGCTATAATTCGTTAGAACATTACCATTTCTCATTAACGAACTGCGACGGTTCGTTAATGAACAGTCATTACTCCTTAAGGAAATGTTCCTGTTCATATATGAACTGTCTCAGTTCTTTAAAGAAATGTCATAATTCATTAACGAATTGTCATTTTACTTATATTAACTTCTTCAGTTCCTTGAGGAATTATCCTTGTTCGTATACGAACTGCGACAGTTCGTTAAGGAATTATTGATTTTTTAACCTAAAAAATTCCTTGGATGCAAGCATGCTTGCAACAATTTATCTTCTTCACTCCCTTCTACTGGCTGATAGTTATATTCAAATCTTACAGTTGGAGGCAAGCTCATTAAAATACTTTCAATTCTGCCATTAGTTCGTAGGCCAAATAAAGTACCTCTGTCGTGAACCAAATTGAACTCAGTATATCTACCACGGCGTATCTCCAGCCAATGTTTATGTGCTGCTGTGTAAGGAATATCCTTTCTTTTGGCAACGATAGGGATATATGCTTTATTAAAAGCATTCCCACAAGCCTGACCAAAATTCATCCAGAAGTCAATAGCCTTTGTTTCTGAGGGACGCTGGTAATCATAAAATATTCCACCAATACCCCTGCGTTCATTATTGCGATGATAGTTGACGAAGTAATCATCACAATGTTTTTTGAAGGAAGGATAAAATGTGTCATCAAACTGATCACATACGTTTTTATAGGTCTGGTGAAAATGAATAGCATCTTCATCAATCAGATAGTAAGGCGTTAAATCAGTTCCCCCACCAAACCAACGGTCAATTACTTCCCCCTCGTCATTATACAACTCAAACATCCTATAATTGCAATGAACGGTGGGTACAAAAGGATTAATGGGATGCAACACAAGACTCAGCCCGCAAGCAAACCAAGACAACTCCTTGCCAATCAACTCAGCAGGAAGCTTCAATTGATTACGCATGGCATCAGTAACCACGCCTTCAACAGCGGACGTATTTACCCCCCCTTTTTCAAATACATTTCCATTGGCAATAACCCTTGTCTTGCCACCACCACCTTCGGGACGAACCCATACATCTTCCACAAAAACGGCTTTGCCATCTTCTGCTTCCAAAGCTGCACAGATATTATCCTGAAGAGAATGGATATAAGTAATCCACTGTTGTTTAATGCTCATAATTACCCCAACCCTAAAGGGAGCTGGAACCTTGCTTATGATAAATTATTTCTATAAATGTACACCTAAGGTTCCCCTTTAGGGGTTAGGGGTATATTCCTTTACCGTATCCACAAATGCCTTAGCATGATCCACTGGAACGTGTGGCAAAATGCCATGTCCCAGATTAGCTACATATCTTCCCTTGCCAAAAGCCTGCAACATTTCGGTTACTTCTTTCTGAATCACAGGAATAGGAGCTAGCAGTTTGGCTGGGTCGAAATTACCTTGAAGGGTAATGTCAGCACCTGCCATTTGTCGGGCCGTAGCGGGTTTAATGCACCAATCAATGCCCAATCCTGCTGCACCAGTTGCTGCCATTGCATCCAGACTCTGCCATGCACCTTTAGCAAAAACGATCGTTAATACTTCATCCTTCAATGCTGCAACAATCTGACGGATATAATGTAAAGAATAAGTTTCAAAGTCGTGCGGACTCAATAATCCACCCCAACTATCAAATATCTGAACCACATCTGCACCTGCTTTAGCTTGCGCTTTTAGGTAAGCGATGGTAGTATCGGTAATCATCTGCAATAAGGTATGTGCCAGTTGTGGTTGAGTGTAGCAGAACTCTTTTACTTTGTCAAAAGTCTTAGAACCCTTGCCTTCTACCATATAACATAACAATGTCCAAGGTGCACCAGCAAAACCAATCAAAGGAACACGACCGTTTAGCTCTTGTTTAATCAGCTTGATAGCCTTAAAAACATAACCCAATGTTTCTTCAACATCAGGAACACGTACTCTTTGTAAGTCTGCAACAGTCGCAATTGGGTTAGGCAATATTGGGCCTTTGCTTTCTATTAATTGTACCTCCAAACCCATCGCTTGAGGCACAACCAATATATCAGAAAACAATATTGCCGCATCAACGCCCACAATATCTACAGGCTGAATGGTGATTTCGGCAGCCAACTCGGGTGTCTGGCATCTCTCGAAGAAGCCATACTTATTTTTGATAACCATGTACTCGGGCAAGTACCTTCCTGCCTGACGCATCATCCAAACGGGTACTCTTTCGGTAGGTTCGCCACGTAATGTTCTTAATAATAAATCGTTCTTTATCACTTGTTTAGTTATGAGTTATAAATTATTTCTTGAGTAAAATAGTTAACAGCCTTCTTTACCAGATTATCTTTTTCAGGTGTATACGCTTTAACAACGGTATTGTGCGAATAGTTGCTGATTGCCTTTGCTGTTGTATTTCCAATGGCGAAAAGAATAGTGTTTTCAGAAACTTTATTGACTGAAAAGAAACCATCAACAGCACTCGGACTGAAAAATAAAACAGCGTCATAAGCCTGAGTTACTTCTTGTGGTGTTACAATAGTTTCGTAAACAACCATTTCTTCCAAACCAATCTGATGTTCTTTAAGTAACTGAGGCAATTCATCTCTACGGATGTTCCCACAAAAGAATACGGCCTCTTGTGTTCCATTAGCAATCATCCCTTCTGCAAGAGAAAGCGCATCTTTACCAGTTCCTTTAATGCTGTCAGTACCAAAATAATCTTTAATAATAGTCTTCGTAGTGCCGCCCATGCAGTAAATATCCCAAGTTGGTTTAACCCCTTCCAAACTTTCTATGATTGCTTCGGCGGCATTCATGCTGGTAAAAACAATGGTATTATTTGTTTGAGCCAAAGTCTTTATTCTTTCTTTTTTATTTTGATTAATAGAAACAGTGGTCTCAATAAAAGGAAGACACTCTATCCAAACATTATGTGTTGCCGCTTCTTGTAGCAAGAATGCATCTATCGGGCGGGTGCTTAATATATTAATCGGCTTATTTGGCATTATTGATACTCTCTATTATGGCTTGTCCGCCCTGTTCTAAAAGAGATTGAGCCGCTAAAGCCCCACCATTTTCAGCATCTTCAAAAGAGATAATCTGTTCTACTTCGGCTTTTGCAGAACCATCAGTTGCTACCACATTGCCTCTAAAATAGATTGCATTGTCTTTTACTTCTGCCAGAGCACTGATTGGTGTTGAACATCCACCTAGCAATACCCTGAGAAAATCTCTTTCTATCTTGGTGCATAGGGCAGTATCCTTATCATTAAAATGCTGACAAGCATCAAAACTAAAAGTATCTCCATTTCTGCTAACCACCATAATAGCACCTTGTGCGGGTGCAGGCAGCATCCAATCCAAATCAATACTATTTGCGGGGCGAAGATTAATTCTTTCCAATCCAGCAGCAGCAAATATTGCCCCGTGCCAGTTACTTTCCTCCACCTTTCTAAGACGGGTATTTACATTTCCCCTCAAATTCTCTATGGTGTGATGTGGATATCGATGCAACCATTGTGCCTTGCGGCGGATGCTGCTGGTAGCAATAACTAGGGGTAAGGCATAAGGCGTAAGGGATAAGTCTGTAGGATTTTGTTCAGTATTTTCTTCCTTATGCTTTGTGCCTAACGCCTCACGCCTAACAAGTATGTCTCTATAACTCGCTCTTTTCAATACCGCACTTTGTATAATGCCTTTGGGAAGCTGTGTAGGTACATCCTTCATAGAATGCACTGCAATATCAATTCTGTCATTCAGTAAAGCTAAATCAAGGCTTCTGGTAAATACTCCTTGCACACCCATTTCGTATAGTGGCGTAACCAAATCTATATCACCCTCACTTTTTATATAAACCAATTCTGCTGAATATCCATTCTCTTTCAAAAGGTCTTGAACAAGCGTTGCTTGCCAAACAGCCAACTGACTTTCGCGGGTGCCAATACGAATAACTCTTTCCATAATTGTAGCTGTTAGTCTCCCTTCAGGGATGGAAGGGGGCTAGTTAGCACTAATTGCAATAAACTCATTGATAGCTTCGATAAAGTTGCAGCCACCCTTATTTTCTTTGCGCATGTTTTGCGCCATGTTGTTAATCACTTTCTGAATGCGGGTGTTGCAATCGCAATTGTTTGTTGCGTGATGACTATTAGAATAGCTGATAAATAGGTCACATTCTTGCATCGCAATTAGCTTGCTTTTCACCGCTTTAATCACAGGCACATTCTTGCGCATGGCGTGCCATTCGTTAAACTCTGCAATGTGTTCTGCAATAATTGCCTTTGCTTTAGGCACTTCATCAATCCTCATCTGAAGGGTGGCATCATTTATCTTAGACAAATCATCCACGTTCACTAAGGTAATGTGTGCCAGTTCTTTACAGTTAGGATGGATATTGTTTGGTATTGATAGATCAATCAATACCTTGTTATTGCTATTAAGAAATTGTGCTTTATTAAGAATTGGAGAAGCTGCATTGGTGGCAACAATTATTACATCGGCAGCCTTTATTTCGTGTTCTATCAACTCATAAGAACCAACTCTAAGGTTCAGTTCATCGGCCAATTCCTTTGCCTTATCTTCCGTACGGTTAATGAGCGTTATGTTGGTATTGTTCAAGTAATCAACCACATTCTTACAAGTATTTCTACCTATCTTACCTGTACCAAGCAACAATATTTTCTTGTCGCTGATATTTTCTACGTTGTCTTTCAAGAATTGAATGGCTGCAAATGAAACTGAAACAGTACCTCCACTGAGTTGTGTATTGTTCTTGATACTTTTAGATGCTTGGATAACCGAGTTTACCAAACGTTCCATGTAGCCGCCGATAGAGCCATGTTCTTTTGCAAACTTGAAGGATTGTTTTATCTGACCAATTATTTCGTAGTCACCTAATATCTGAGAATCCAACCCAGCACCGACAGAGAACAAATGTTCTATTGCTTGTGCACCTTTTTTGATGTAAGAAAGTTGATTGAATGTCTCTACACTGCCCGTAGTTTTGGAACACAATAGGTTTACCAATGCTTTTGCACTATTAGCCAAACCATAAATTTCGGTTCTGTTGCAAGTGCTTATCACCATTAATTCGGCGATTCCTGCTTGCTTAGCGTCGGCTATCAAAGCGAGGTATTGATCCGTGCCAATAGCAAACTGTCCCCTGATTGATGCTTCCGTCTTTTTGTAGTTAATGCCCGCTGCGTAAAAGTAAAGTTCCTGCATAATCATAACCATTTAGGTGGTATCTCTCAATTTACGCAAAAATAGCCGTTGGGGTTTTCGCAGAAATCCAATATTAGTCAATTCACTGTCATTTTTGTGTCATGTTTAATGACAAAGCATGTTTGTAGGTTACTACATCGTTTTCAAATGGTCAATCATAGTGATAAATTGAGATCTTTTGGGCAGACTTATTTATTTTTGTTTGAACGATAGACAAAACTTTCCAAATG
>Ga0208741_10000865_pt1 | contig 13250 bp, 12 predicted proteins | sample CryBogCBE03Jun09_FD_184576 | JGI IMG/M metagenome (GOLD analysis project Ga0208741, IMG submission 184576) | Freshwater microbial communities from Crystal Bog, Wisconsin, USA - CBE03Jun09 (SPAdes) | ecosystem: Environmental > Aquatic > Freshwater > Lake | place: Crystal Bog, Wisconsin, USA...
ATACAACAATTATTTATTGAAATTGATTTATTGGGATTTTATACAACTCGTGTTTGGTTTGACAATTTAACTATTGATAGTTGTGTTTCATTATTGTATCATCTTGAGAAGATGTGGAATTATAGGGCGGGATTTAGCCAATTATTGAAATGCCAAATATGTCCTTATTTTTCGCCATTATTAACAATTATGAATGAATATAGATTATTATATAAAAGAAGACTATTAACACCAGAAATTATAAAAAATTTATGTGTAACTGCTATGGAAAATATGATATATACTGGAATTGATAATGAAAGTAAACATACTGGTGCAGCGCGTGTTTTAACATGTTTAACTTATGTTTCTTCGCCTGCACGAGGAGAATTATTTTGGTTACATGAATCAATATAGTCAAATTATAATTTTCACATAAAAATATCGAACGAATAAATAGGTATATTCACCAACTGTTCATCATATTATAGTATAGTTATGGTATAAAGTTGGGATAAAATTCAAGTAAATATAGAAAATATATATATACACAAAAAAAATTTTAGGAAATATATCCAACATGCAAATCCAAGTATAAAAAAATAAATACAATTTGCGTTTAACTACTTAAAAAAGAAACATATTATAATGTATATAATCCATAAAATGGTTAGAACTGCTTCTAAAACTGTTGTATCTGCTCCTATTGCCATTGTCCCTGTAGATGTTTCCCCCGTTGAGACTCCTTCTATTGAAAAGCCTGTAAAGAAGGCATCTGTAAAAAAGTCAAAGGAGGTTGTTGCTCCCGTAACTGAAGTTGTTTCTGAACAAACTCCTGTTGAGAATACTATCGATGCCCCTGTCGATACTGCTGTCGATTCGGAGACTGATGTTCCTATATCATCTAAACTTTCTGACTTCGGTGGAAAACTTCAACAGTTGAATGTTCTTTTCGCTACTATTAAGACTGAGTTCAAGGCTCTCGAGAAGTCTGTTTCGCGCGAGCTTAAGAACGCCCACAAGTCTTCTTCTAGAAGAAAGAAGGCCACTGGAAATCGTCAGCCTTCTGGTTTCATCAAGCCAACTCTTATCAGTGATGAGTTGGCTACATTTCTAAGTAAGCCAGCTGGCACTGAGTTGGCAAGAACTGCCGTTAGCAAGGAGATCAACAATTATATCCGCACTAACAACCTCCAGAACCCCACCAATGGAAGAATGATCAATGCTGATGACAAACTCTCCAAGTTGCTTAACCTCAAGACTGGTGACCAACTTACTTACTTTAATCTCCAGAGATTCATGAAGCACCACTTCATTAAGCAGGTACCAACTCCTACCGCTTAAACCAACTAAAATTTCAATACACACCCATAGGGGGTGAAGATTGAAATTTCGTGTGAAATTCCCGCGAAGATTCCACAACAAAAATAAAAATAAAAATAAAAATAAAAATAAAAATAAAAATAAAAATAAAAATAAAAATAAAAATAAAAATAAAAATAAAAATAAAAATAAAAATAAAAATAAAAATAAAAATAAAAATAAAAATAAAAATAAAAATATAATTATATTATGAAATATAATTATATATCATATGTGCATAACTATATCCACATGTTGGTATTCATTAACATCTAAATTTGATAAAAGTAAATATTTATCATGGATGAAGAACTTTTTACCTTATGTGAATAATTATTATTTGGTTCTATATACTGATATGAAAAGTTATTCGTTCATTATTGAAAATTTCCCAGATATTCCGAGTAATCCAAATATTTTTATAATTAAAAAAGAAGTAGAGGAATTTTATAATTATCAATATAAAACATATTGGGAACGTAATCATGAATACAATTATCTTTTAAATAAAAGAACGGAATGGAAATTACACATGTTATGGGCAGAAAAAATTCATTTTGTAAATGAAACCTATCAAAAAAATCCATTTGATACAGATATATTTGCATGGTGTGATATTGGTTATTTTCGTGATGGTAGGCCTCCTACATCATTTATGAACAAGGATGTATTAAAACAAAAAATAAATGAAAATTATATATATTATGCATGTGTCAATAACAATCGCGAATATTTAGATTATTTATATCAAATTGTTCAAAACAAAAATGAATTAGGATTAACAACTACAATGATACCAACTAATCAATATTCCATAGCGGGTGGATTTTTCGTATTATATGGAAATAAAATAGACTGGTGGAAAACCACATTTGACCAAAAACTACGTTTATATTTTGAAAATAAGCGTTTAGTAAAAGATGACCAAATTATAGTTTTAGATTGTATATTCTCAAATATAGAAAAATTCTATTTATTATCTGAATCTGACAAGGTTCCCGAAGATGAAAGATGGTTTTTATTCAAACGATATTTGAAATAGAAAAATGCATAAAAACTGAATATTATATTATATCACGTGTAGAAATGATTAGTATATTACTACCAATCTATAATGGATTTCAATATTTCCGCGAATGTCTTGAATCTATACAAAATCAAACTTATACTGAATGGGAATTATTAATAGGAATTAATGGTCATGAAGAGAATTCGGTAGTATATAAAATGGCGAAAATGTATGAATTAGAAGACAAAATAAAAGTATATGATTTTCATATGTTAAAAGGCAAAGTTGATACATTAAATACATTAACTAAAGAAGCAAAATATGATTATGTGGCATTAATTGACGTTGATGATATATGGAATACAGAAAAATTATTTATTCAAAAAGATTTTCTGGAAAAATATGATGTCATAGGTTCGAAGTGTGTTTATTTTGGTGAATTAAATAATATAATTCCTCAAATTCCTTCAGGAGACTTCACTGAATTCGATTTTTTTAGTGTTAATCCAATAATTAATTCCAGTGTTATTATTCGAAAACAATATGCAGTATGGGATAAACAACACGAGTGGTTGGATGATTATGACCTATGGTTAAGATTACGATATAAGTTTAAATGCACATTTTATAATTTAAATGAAGTATTAGTAAAACATAGAATTCATTCAGATTCTGCGTATAATTCAAAAGGTAATAATTTACATGTTAATAAATTATTAGAACATTGGCGAAAAAATATGTAATCTTCAAAATGTGGTGTATGACACATATGCCACACGTCACGTTTTATTGACAATCAATTATACAGTGTATAATGTAGTCATAAAATGCCTATGGTATAAAATGACATTTTTTGAAATCTATATTCGTTTTTTTTATTACATTAGTGAAAATTCAATATAAAGAAAATTGTATATGTAATATATCGTGAACCATTAGTGTCATTGTAAATGATGGTTCATGATAATAAGCATGTGTCTTCTAGTGGTTAGGATGCGATCCTTATAAGTTCGTGACAAGGGTTCAATTCCCTTCATGTGCAAAATAGTAAAATTGTAAAAATATTACTTGTTATTATTATACAAATGTGTAATAATAACTGTTCGTTAAATTCAACATTCAGATGTAAATATGTAAATGTATATTGAAAATGATATAAAGATATATTTAAATATACAATATAGTAATTTAAATTTCTTTATCCTAGATGGAAAATATTAAATTCAATGTTATGGATCAAGACGACATAATGGTGGAAGAACAATCAACACCTAATATTTTGAGACAAATTCCTATACAAGATACGCAATCTATTCAACCTTTACAATCTCAACCAATTATAAATGAAGAAGATATTATACGCAATTATATTGCATTAAATAAACCTAAAATTTGCATTCTTACACCATGTTTTGCTAGTCTATGTTACGTAAATTATGTCAATTGTTTATTGAATACGATGGAAGTATTCCGTATGTATAATATTCCGGTGAGAATAGAATTTTGTAAAAACGACAGTTTGGTTTCACGAGCAAGAAACAATTTGATTGCACGTGCAATGAATGACCCAGATGTAACTCATATTATATTTATTGATAATGACATTGCATGGAGTCCAATAGACATCATTAAATTGATGTTAGCGGATAAACAATTAATTGGTGGTTTATATCCAATTAAAAGGTATCATTGGGATCGTCTAAATACCGACGAAAACGTAATAAAAAAATGGGTCGACAAGAAAAACAATTCATTTTTAAAAGACCGCATAGATAACGAAACTGCTATTCAAAATAATTTATTGCGTTATAATATCAATTATTTGAATAGTCAATTAACTATAGAAAATAATATATGCAAAGTAAAACATTTAGCAACTGGTTTTATGATGATACAACGCAATTTAATTGATAAAATGTTTAAAGCATTTCCATCTACAAAATATACTGATGATGTAGGATTTTTACAAGGAAAAGAAAATGATTATGCATACGCACTTTTCGATTGTAGTGTTGAATATGGACATTATCTTTCTGAAGATTGGACATTTTGCGAGAGATGGATTAAAATGGGAGGTGAAATTTTCGTAGATGTCACTATTAATTTGGTTCATACTGGTATTGAAGATTACAATGGAAGCTTCTTATCCACAATTGTGTAACACAACCAACTTAGTCAAATAAAAATATTATTTACACCCTTGAACATTTAAAATGGCACGGTTAGTGCAAAAAAAAGAGGTTCAAAGTTGGGTCTTTTCATTCCCGTGTAAATTTTGATTATAGCCACTCTTGAAAATGGCTTGAAAAGTTCATCTACATAAATAACCGGGACGGCTTATTTGTTTCACCGCATTTTCGGCTATTTTATAGATGTTTTTTGCTCCATTACAATCTCTGTTCCAAAAGCCATTGCAGGATTTACACCTTAAAAGCCCCCAGCACATTTGTTGATTGTTTCGGTATGGTTTGGGATTTTCTACCATTAAAAAATTCTTACATTCACCTCCATTACATTGCGAACATTTACAACTGCTACGAAATTCATCTACTAAATAGGTATTATAACCACATTTCCGAAACAAACTACGCATTCCTTTTCCTTTGGTCGGTTCTTTGTATTTCATTTGTTGTCGTTGTTCCCAGTCCCCAAAAGCAATAATGACATTGTCAGGTGTTCCAAATTTCTTTTGAAAATTGAGTATCATTCGTTGTTCGCTTCGTTTGGTATTCAAATACCCGTTCAATTTGAGTTTTCTAAACAAATATTTTTCATAAAAACTCATTAATAAATAGTTTAGTTCGTTTTTCTTTTGAATATATGCTTTGAATTCGTCTATATTCAATGATTTTCTATTGTAATTAGATAATTCGGTTTCATGTTCTATGATTGTTTTTCCGTTTATTTTTTCTTGTTTTAATTCCAGTATCAATTTAGAAAATTTCTTACTTTTGGTTTCTTTGCGTCGTTGGTCTTGTGAATAACGAAATTTATCCGCATCTTTTTCCTTCCCATCTACACAATAAATTAAATCACTTTTTCCCATATCAACAGCAACAATTTTCTTGGTTTGTAATACAGAATAATCACTTACTTCATCAATATATATCTCTTTTTCTTTGTATGTTTGGTTAGGTATATGTTTTCCAACAAACTCGTTACGAATAAACAAAATTGTCACACTTACGCCATCAGTTTCTATCATATGATGAAATTTATAATTGGGTTTATGAAAACATTGTCGTTCGGTGTTAAAGAAAAAATCCCAAATTTTATTTTCATTGATTTTCAGATTTCCTTTGGTAGTATATTCACCCTTTCCACCTTGTTTCTTGGTAAAAAGTAGCATTACAATGGTCGTAGTATCTAATCGTATATGTTTCGGTATAATATCGTTTCTCATAGGAAATACATTTTTGATTTTGATTTGTTGTTTTTCAATCTGTTTCATCATAAAAATCATACAAGGAAAATAATCTTGCGGGTGACATTGAATATCATAATAAATACTTTGTTTTTCAAATTTGGGTTTTACTGGCATTATTTTCTTTTTTTGTTCATTAATCCAATAATGATAAGAAGAATGGGATTTGTATTCGGTGGTTTCTACATTCAAAATATCATTCTTGATTTTTCGTAATTCAATGTTTAATTTTCGTAGTTTGGTTTCTTTTTCTTTTTTAGTAAGTGTTGTTTTGGATTTTATTTTTTGGGTTAAAAATTGTTTTTTCCACATCACATTCACATATCGTTCTACATATTCCACAAAATGAGATTTAATGTTGGTTTCATACACAGTTAAAACGGTAAGTTTGAGATAATCCAATACGGTATTCAGGTTGGTATAATTCAATTCTTCGTTTTGGGTAAGCGGTAAATAATGTTCTTCAAAAAAAGCAATAAATTTCTCTTTTTCTTGTTTGGTAATTTCACTTGCGGGTTTGCCTCGTTTTTCGGTTTTTTCACCACAAACTACCTTCATAATGGTGTTAATGAATTTGGTATCTATTACAGGCAATGTTTTATGTTTTTCATAATAATCTAACAAATATAACTTCATAAACATCAGTGTATGAACTACAATTTTGTGACATTTCATTACGGCATTATTAATTTTAGGTAAGTGTATTTCGGGTTGCTTCAAAATGTGTTTGATGGGAACTTTTACTGCTTTGAAATAATCAAAAGTTGGTTTATCTGGTGGTTTTGGTTGAACTTCTTTTTTGGGTCGTCCCATTATAATATTCCTAAATATTATTATTCTACTAAATTAAACGAAATACTCTTTAAGTATTTTTTGGAATAAATATAAAGATATTTATAGTTATATATGTAACTATAAATGCCATATATATTGGAAGTTCAACGCTTTGATAGTGATGGACATTTACAACACCCTGAATGGAATGGAAAAGCGGAGCATATTGGGTATATCAATAAAATTTTTAGAACCAAATGGGATGCATGTCATTATTACGATAATCAATTTCCTCATATGCGGTCATTAAACGCTCATAATACTTGGATTAGTGATTGGGAACCCAATACACGATTCCGATATGTAGTTCGCAAATGGTATGGTGAATATTTGAAAATATCACCTTTTCCAGAACGAACTATTGAAATATAATATTATATAGGAGTAAAAAAATATTTAATTGTTCTAATTCGTTTCCCTTCTTTGGTAAAATGAAATTCCTTATTTGTAATATTGTATATAGGTTTGAGTAAGTATTTGATTATACAAAAATATGGACGTTTCGTTTTATGTGGTTCGCTCACACCTACCATATCATTAAAAGAAAAAAATGTGCGTATTTCAGGTATTAATCCAATTATTTTTTGTTGTAATTCTGCATTATTATCTAATTCATACAACACCAATGGATTATTATGTTCCAAATCCAATATAGTAATCAATTTATTTCTAATTTCGGTCTGTTGTTTTTCATATAATTCACTTTTTAACCGCATTATATAAGTTATAGTTATGTTATTATAACATATATAATTTAATCTTTATATTTTTTTGGCTTACATTTTCGTGTTGATGGTTTTCTGGAATATTCCAATCCGTGTTTTCTTCCATATGAATCTTGAAAATAATTCTTATAATTATCTGGTTTGATTTTTTCTAATGATGTAATGACATTTCTTCGCAATTGTTGAAAATTATCTACATTACGATATTTCTTAAGGTAATACTTTAGTTGATTAAAGTATTGTTCTATTGCATTTGTTTTCGGGGTATAGGGGATTGAAAATAGATATTGATTACCACTTCTTAATATGGCTTCTTTGATAAGGTCATTGTGGTGACTTCTCGCATTGTCCATAATTATCAAATGATTTTTGTATTTTCCAAATATATGCTTTTCAAAAAACTTTACCATTCGTTCTTTCGTAGTTCCACCCTTATCATAAAATTCATATCCTATACGCTTTGAATTATTGATTGCCACTAACAAAGTAAATTTTTGAAATACAAAATTTTTATTCGTTTTGATAACACATCGTTTTCCGATAAAACAACGACTATATGAAGGCATCAATAACGCTCCTACACTTGTTTCATCTAATGAAATAATTTTATCCATTGGATATTCCTTTACCTTGTTGTAAAAATCATTCAATTCTTGTTCTTTATCAGTAAGATTTTTCCGTCTTTTGTCAGGAAAATGCTCGTGTCGTGTCCGTTTGCGTGTGCGGTTATGGTTACGCACTATTCTACCTAAATGTTGAGGTGAAATATCAAAATCTTTGTATTTTTCTTTGAGTAACATAGACAATTCACTCATCGTATATTGTTCATTTTTATCCAATATATTCAATGCAGTTTTTACTTGGTCTTTCTTGACTTTGTATGATATTGCATTTTTTGGTTTTCGCTTAAGATTTTTTCTTGTTTTGTGTTGATGAATCCATCTTTTTAGTGATGATTTTTTGCACCCAAATATATTACAAGTTTTATCATAACCATCATCGTTATTGTTATAGTAAGTAACCGCCGATAATTTGTAATCTTCGGTTTTTTGTTTCATTGCATATAATTTGTAGATAAAAATACTAACCGTGCCATTTTAAATGTTCAAGGGTGTATAATATAAATAATATTTTTTATATTTCGAATACAATTTTAATTATATTATATTTTTACTATTTATAATATGCAATGCATAAATTTATCGTATTTTCAACGGAACATTGGTTCGCATAACACTAAATAAATTATATATTTTATCAAAATCCTTGTTATTCACAACAAATTCTTCCTTTGTTTTCCATGTTTTTTCCGTTTTATGATGCAACATCCAATAGTAAAAGGGATATTTTACATTACGATTATGTGTATTTCGATTTCCGTGCAATGATTGCGTTTCTTTTTTATAGATTTTAAACCAATAATATAATGTTTCAAAAGAACGAATACATTTTGTTTGATAATCAGTTCCACCCGTCATAATAATCATTTCACGGAATTCTTGCATTGTCATTTGCAATTCCAATAAAATACGCGTTATATCATAATGATATAACATACCAGTATTAATATCTAAATTTCTCAATATATGAGGACAACCATAAGCGAACATATCAGTATCATCACTTAAACAAGCAAATGCACGACCTCTTGAAACATAATAGGAACATAATGGATCTGATTCAATAGGAGAATCATAATATTGAACCTTGTTATAATCCATAATTTTTTTTATTTCTGAAATATCTTCACGTTTAATTCTTACACTTTTTTTATATAATTCTTCTAATAATTCCCTTTTCATTTCTATTTCGTTGCATGATAATGTGGTTTCTTCCGTGCTTTCGGAATCTGTAGTTTCATTTTCCAATTCTTCTCTTATTTTATAAAATTCCATTCTTGCTTCGTATCTTTCTTGATGTCTTTTTTCCATCATCTGTGATTTTTCTTCTGGTGGTTTTCCATCAAATATGAAAATTGGAATTACGTTGTTAGTAATAAAAAGACTTATCATGGAAGCAAATTTCGGTAAAAGTGTTCCCTCTTGTTTAAATTGGTACATATAAATACTTGTATCTATCACTATCACTTTACCAGCATATTTACTAATATGCCTTTGTGTAATTGCGTTTACTGTGTTATTGAGTAAAAACTTGTTCAAATTTTTTATTCCCATTTTTCTGTCTATTGTAATGTATTATAACCCTACAAAATTGTTCTGATAACGTTTTAATGTTGGTTTAAAGTTTCTATGTGGTTATTTATAATAAATAATGACGTGTTCTTAAATCAATTTTTTCATTCATATGTTGTTCACATACCAAAATAAATATAATAATTGTGTAAGTATTATATTTACACAACAATGGAAATTGTTCCTGAACCCGAATTATATTCTCCAACTATAGATAATGTTGGTAACTATGTAGATTCTATACCAAGTTTTCATAACTTGTATAATGGATTGCGTTGTCCATGTGGAACAAGAAAAGATAAAGCATATATAACATATTCGCAATTTTCCGCACATACAAAAACAAAATTTCATAAAAAATGGTTATCTGATTTGAACAACAATAAATGCAACTTTTATGTAGAAAATAAACAACTGAAAGAATTAGTATCAGACCAACAAATCATAATTGGACGATTGGAAAAAGAAATACATAATAAAATTAGCACGATTGATTATCTTACACAGGAAATAATCAATCTAAAACGCAATAACGAAGTTGGAAATTTACTTGATTTTGATTAGAAATTACAAAACCATCTTCAATGTATTCATTTCATACCCACTTCTGTCAAACCCTACATCTGAATACCATGCCTCCATGTATTCCACATTTGACAGATATTTTCTGTCTTTATTAAAATCTATTAAAAACTGTGTATAATTTATTACGTTTTTTTCTGTTTTTGTGAATTCCAATATATTTCTTTCGTTATTGATTTCACACCACATAATAAACTCATTAATGTGACAGAAGTAAATTGACTTCCATACTAAATATGAAAATATTGGTGTTGTTTCTGTCGTATCAAATCCGCGTTTTCTTCTGTCATTCCCCAATTCTTTATATCGTGGAATACGATAATAGGACAATATCTTGCATTGTTGAAATATCGTAAAAATATAATCATGTTGGTACTTTAATTCAATATCTTTTAATAATGATGCGACAGAAGTAGCAGGTGATGTAAAATACATTTGTATTATAATATTCCATATTTCCGCCCATGTTTCACAATATGTTTCATATAACTTATAATCAATTCGTGATATATTTCGAAATTCTGAATATAAAATTTCATTGCTAATTTGTGTCGTCATTCTCGAAAAATCCATTCCTAAATTATGAAATGTCTCATGGATGAACGTTTTGAAAAAGTCCTCCTTTCTGTAAATAACTAATTCTTGACAATGAACTGTAAATGCCGTATTCATATGCATTTCTTTTATTTTATCTCTTTTTGATGCAGATAATGACGAAGGTAACATTTTTATATGGTCTGTCATATAGATAAAAATTTCTATAACATCATTACAATCAACAGTGCTATATTTGGTAATTACATGTAACCATAATAGGATTTTACTTATTATTTCTTCGTTATTGGTAGGGATAGTTGATTGTGGATAATATATCTGTAACTTGAATGTTCGTATTTTAATGTTGGTTATGGAAAATTCATATTGTAAATAGATACCTCGTTTATTTTCGATTTCTTCTCGAATAACTTTAGGAATATGAGAATATAATTTCGGATATTTTCTGTCACCCATTTTGCGGTCTAATATGGTATTTTTATTGTCACGATTCGCTTGTTGAATATCTTTTATGAAACTAGTTAATATAAATTTTGTTTTAGATGTAAATTTCGGAATATTATGTTGCATGTTTGTATGAAATGTTTTATCAATAAATTTATGAAGATATACAGAATTTTTTATTGATTTTTGCATTATGTTAAATGATATATTATATGCATAAAAATAATATTTTCATTTCATTTTCATGACCCCATTTTGTAAAGATAAATAATTTTTTATATTATTTCAAAATAATATAAAAAATGGGTGTTTTTACACCTTTTCTCATTTATACCATTGAAGATTACAAACCGCACCTGCGGTTTGTAATCTTTAAGGGAATTGCCCACGAAATTTATATCCGCACCCTTAAGGGTGCGGATATAAATTTCGTGGGCAATTCCCTTAAAGATTACAAACCGCAGGTGCGGTTTGTAATCTTCAATGGTATAAATGTGCAAAGGTGTAAAGGGTGTAGAAGAACCATGTGTCCCCCCTATTTTTCATGAATCAACGAATGACGAACTTCCATTAAAATTATATCAATTTCGGGTGGATTTTTTGCGATAAATTTCTGTAATTTCGCTGGATTCGTTAAAAGTAACACCTTTTTCAATTTTGCGTTTTGATGAAATTTCGCATATACTGCGTTCTTGCGATATTCCAATTTATTTTTAGGATAAAAATCGGAATCCATTTGAATATTTTTGGGACGCAATATTTTATCCTTAATTTTCCCAGATTTGGAACCAGCACCCTTTGCCAATTCTACAGAAGAAGAGATTTCATTACCACTGGTTAATGAAAACAATCTATAGAAATCAGGGTGCGTCTTCTTAAATTTACATGCCTGATAATAATGTTCGACAGATGCCCATTCTAAATCATCTAATTTGAATTTATCAATCCATTCGTCATCTAACATCCTGCGCCAATTTTCTTCTTTTTCTAATGCTACAAAATCGGGTATTCTGTCAATAGGTATGGATTCTCCATTTCCCTTTCCGGGCTTCTTGTTTTTGTCTGAAAGCGCATAGAATTGAAATACAATTTCTTTATTATATAATACTTTTTCATTTGCCACCAAAGGTTCGTTCTCGTCTTCTTCTGTTGCTACATCATTACCTTCTTCATCGGTCAAACCATATTTTCTTTTCAGGTTTTTATAGTCCGGAATCAAATGAAAAATACCCGAATTTCTCTCTAAACATCTATTCAATACAAATACATGAATATCATATGGGATTTCATCAAATGTGAAAATTGCATGTTCTCGGTAGGTAACGAGACGGAAATGGTCACCACTATAGGAAGTCATAATATAATAATCTGGTTGGAATGTTCCCTTTTCCATTAGCGATTTATCACCTTCTCCGCATATAAATACGCCATTTTTATCATCGTTTTTAAATGATTCTTCTGAAAAGAATATCATCTTTATATTTAATAGACGCTCCAAAGTAGAAATCGCCCATGTATCTGCCCAAAATTGACTTGTTCGGATATACTCTTTCATCTGTTCAATTGTTCCTATATTGCGCATGAAACCAACAGAATCTTCTAAAAACTTTTCTTGATTTGCTTGATTTCTAACTAATTCCTGATATTTTACTTTTATTGTAGTAGCATCTTCCACAATCTTTTTCTGTGTATCCAAATCCTGTGTTTTATCTTTACGTTTTTTCAATTCCGCAAGTATCTTCTTGTTTCGTAGAATTTCCTTTTTTGTTTCTTCAATTCCACCTTCCAATGATTTGTATAATTGTTTATAGTTTTTGAAAACTTCTTCAGTCATTTCTTGGCTGACTATCTTTCGCAATGTCTCGACAGAAGTTTTCTTACCTATCTGTAAAAATGCATCACGAATCACATAAAAGAAACAATCACCACCTGCATCATTTTCTATAATATCATAATTTTCATTATGTGTGAAATTCACTATCCATTTATGTTTGGATGATTTCGAAAAATCTTTCTTTATTTTATCCGCAATTTGTTTTGTTTCTTTTTCCAATTTCGGTTTCATTTGAAAGTTTTCTACATCTTCAAATATCATATCCGTTTCTGTCATTGATTCTTGTGCTTTCTTTCTAGATATATCACTT
>Ga0208741_10000867_pt1 | contig 13234 bp, 6 predicted proteins | sample CryBogCBE03Jun09_FD_184576 | JGI IMG/M metagenome (GOLD analysis project Ga0208741, IMG submission 184576) | Freshwater microbial communities from Crystal Bog, Wisconsin, USA - CBE03Jun09 (SPAdes) | ecosystem: Environmental > Aquatic > Freshwater > Lake | place: Crystal Bog, Wisconsin, USA...
CTTTTATTGAATAAATTTTAAACAAGCTCTTAATAAAATATTTATGACAAATGAAAACGTCATCAATAAGGCGATATTGGTGAATCATTTTTCAGGCAATGCAACACCTCTTCAAAGGAAACTGATTGAAGAATGGTTAGCTGAACCCGATAATATAGAATATTACTACGAATGCCTGAATGAATGGGAGAACAATAACGCACAATTTATTGCCAACGATACACTGGCATTAAAAAAGGTTATTGCAACAAAGAATAAAGAAGAAAAAATTAAACAAAGCGAATCTACTATAAGGATGTTTGGAAGACGGTTTGCTGTTGCTGCAACCATCTTGCTAGTTGTTGGCGTTTCATTGTTTTTAGGTAAAGATGCCATCATATATAAAAGTATTGAAACAACTTTCGGAGAAATAAAGCAGGTAACACTGCCCGACGGTAGTATTGTTACGCTAAATGCAAACAGTGAAATCAGATTTTCTAGATTCAACTTCTCAACCAAAACAAGAGAAGTAATGCTTAATGGGGAAGCAGATTTTTCCGTTGTTCACACCAAAAGCAATCAAAAGTTCATTGTAAAAACAGATAACAACCTGCATGTTACGGTTTTGGGTACGCAGTTTTCTGTCTATGCCCGGAATACCAATGACAGGGTTGTTTTGAGGAAAGGAAAAGTAGAACTGGATTACGTTTCCGATGACAAAAGAAGTAAACAATTGATTCTTAGACCAGGTGACGTATTTACTCAGAAAATTGGAGGCGGCGAAACATTGGCCCATATTACTGATACTGAAAAAGAGGTAATTTGGAAAACGCATGATTTTTTGTTTGAATCTACTTCCTTATCTGAAATAGCAACTATGCTAAAGGATAATTTTGGAATAAATGCCCGTTTCCAGAATCAAGCACTCGCATCCCGAAAAATATCTGGCTCCTTTCATGCAGAAAAAGCTGAGGAGTTGGTTGATGCCATCTCTCAATTGCTGGACATCAACTATAAGATACGTAATAATGTAGTCTACTTTTATGAGTAGAACCTTTTGTACAGAATTAATAATTGTTGAAAATTGCTTGTCGTTATGAAGAATATGAAAAATATTTTAAGTGCATTGTTTCTATTTAGTCTGATAGTTGGTACAGATTTTAATGCTATTTCCGCTCAAACAAATGCTAATTTACAAACCAACAGTATCCTAAAAGGTGGCGATACCTCCCCAACAATGGTAAAGCTTGTTGATGTACTAAAAAGTTTTAAAACGAAGTTTGATACAGATGTACTATTTGAAGACAAGTCTATTGAAGGCTTAGTAGTTTCATCGGATATCATCAATCCAAAAGAATCAGTAGAAGTAAATCTAAACAACTTGCTCAGTTCTTTCTCCCTTAGCTTTAAAAAAGTAAAGGATAAGACTTATGTAATTGTAAGTAAAAAAACAAAAAAGTCAACAAGCACTTCAATTACCAATCCTTTTAAGGTTGAGTTAGAAACTCCAACTGAGATAACAACTACTGCTACAAGATCAGCCCCAAACGATGTTGTTATTACTGGAGTTGTACGAGATGAAAAAAACGCATTTCTGCCGGGTGTAACCATCATGGAAAAAGGAAAAGCTAATACGGTTGTATCCAAAAATGATGGTTCGTTTTTAATAAAGGTCTCAAGTACTTCCTCTGTACTTGTTTTTTCTTATGTAGACTACCAAACCCAAGAAGTTTTTGTGGGTACTAATGTTACGTTGAATATTTCTTTAAAAGCCGGGGTGAAAGAGTTAGACCAGATTGTTGTAGTTGGATATGGCACCCAAAAGAAAAAAGATATTACTGGTGCAGTATCTTCCATAAGTAAGGATCGGCTAGCTGATCTACCAAACTCAAATTTCGAGCAGGCTTTACAAGGTGCCATGCCCGGAGTAAGTGTGTCCACTACCAGTGCAAGCGCAGAAGGGAGTGGTAACTCAATTTTAGTAAGGGGTAAAAACTCAATTCATGCAGGAACAGAACCACTCATTATTTTGGATGGGATACCTTTTACAGGTAGCATGTCGGAAATAAACCCCAATGATTTAGAGAGTATAGATGTATTAAAGGATGCCTCTTCTGCTGCCATCTATGGTGCAAAAGCTTCTGGGGGAGTTATTATTCTGACTACAAAGCAAGGAAAGAAAGGAAAAGTATTAATTACTTATGACTTTCAACTTGGACAGTCTCAAGCAGCTGCTACACCAAATTTAATGAATGGGCAAGAGTTCTATAATTTTAAGATCAATAGAATTAATCCTTCTGCGAATATCACTCCAGCTGAACAAGCTGTTTATAATAGCAAAAGTTGGATTAATTGGGAAGATCTAGCTTTACGTAAAGGCATGAGGGCGCAGCATAGTATTTCAATATCTGGTGCAACTGAAAAAACAAAGTTCTATTTTAATGCTTCTTACTTGTCAGTTGAGGGTATTGCAAAGGGAGATCAATTTAAAAGATATTCACTCCGTTCAAATGTTGATTACAAACTGGCATCTTGGATCTCATTGGCTTCAAATACTAGCTTATCTATAATTGATAGAAGTGGTATTCCAATAGATTTTGCTGGAACCTCTAAATATTCTGGTTCTGTTCAAGCAACCTTTTTTAACCCTCTTACAACCCCATTTAATGCGGATGGTTCTCTAACGGTTTCCGCTTATCCATACGATTCACTTTATGGCAATCCACTTTCACCTACTTTGGCAAGTAACAATGATATGACCTATAAAATGTTTACTGGTAACAGTGTTACTGTAAATGTTCCTTACATTAAAGGGTTAACCTATAAGTTCAATACAGGTGTAGAACTCTCCAATTCTGTTGCCAAAACATTCTATGGGGTGAATACCTACTATGGCCTTAATAATGGAGGGGCAGCCATTGACTATTCGATGATTCATAGAAACTTTACTATAGAAAACATTATTAACTACAATAAAGAATTTGGAGTGCATTCTATAGGAGTAACTGCTTTGTATAGTGCACAGAGTGAAGATGAAAATGTAGCACAATTTACAGGTACACACTTTGGAGCTGCTGTTTTAAATAGTAATGGCACTTATCTTGATTGGACTGCGGCCTCCAACATCGTATCTGCTGCTGCAAATGATACTACTACTTTCAAAAAGAATACCCTATCGCAAATGATAAGATTAAATTATGGTTATGACAGCAGGTATTTGTTAACTTTCACAGTCCGTAGGGATGGATTTTCCGCCTTTGGAACGAATCAAAAATATGGAGTGTTTCCTGCAATTGCAGTAGGTTGGAATATAAAGAAAGAGCATTTTATGCAAGATGTTGATTTTATAAATGTACTTAAATTCAGAACCTCTTATGGAATGAATGGAAATTCTAACATCACTGCATATACTGCTTTAAATAATTTGGTTAACAGGCCTTACCTTTCAGGTTCTGGGATTGCTTTGCAAGGTTTTGTACCTTCTGTGTTGGGTAATGATAAACTAGGTTGGGAATCAAGTAAAGTATTCGATTTAGGACTAGATTACACACTCTTAAATCAGCGTATTTCTGGTTCTATTGATTACTATAACAAAAGTTCTAATAATTTAATTCTTAAAAGATCCATATCGTCCGTTCAAGGATTTACTTCTGTTAAAGAAAATATAGGTAAGGTAGATAACAAAGGAATTGAATTGAATTTAAGTGCTTTAGTAATTAAACAAAAAGATTTCTCATGGTCAGCAAGTGGAAATATTGCCTACAACGATAATAAAATACTTGATTTATATGGAGATGGCAAAAGTGATACTGCCAATAAATGGTTTGTAGGAAAGCCTATAGATGTTGCATTTGGATATAAATATGCAGGTATATTTCAGATTGGTGATAAAGGAATGAATGAATATGCAGGTGCACAACCTGGTTATGTAAAAATAGCTACCGTTGGAAATGACACTGTTTTGACTGCCAATGACAGACAAGTAATTGGTAATTTACAACCTAAACTGATTTGGGGGATATCCAATACTATTAAATATAAAAACTGGTCACTGTATGTATTTGTGAGAGGGGTAGGAAATGTAATTAAGGAAGATGCTTTACAATATGACAATGTAAATAGTGACGTTTCTAAGAACACCACAGTAAAAACTTGGTGGACACCTACTAACCATTCTACAACACATTGGGCAAATGACGGGAATGCAAATCCATCATCTTATGCAGTTAAAGTTTACGAGAATGCAAGTTTTGCCAGACTACAGGATGTAACACTTTCTTATGAATTATCTCAAAATATTATCAACAAGTTGGATATTTCCAGAGTAAAGCTTTATATTTCCGGAAGAAACCTTGCACTTATTTCTTCTTTTAAAGGAATTGACCCAGAGCTAAATAGCCAGTTTAGCATTCCAAATCAGAGAGAATTCGTAATAGGCTTAAATATTGGGTTTTAATTTATATTTTTAAGACTTGTGAAAATGAATAATATGAAAAATAACTTGTTATATACAATACTTGCTATTGCTGTATTGAGTTTTGCTGCTTGTAAAAAATCCTTTCTGGATGAGACTCCTATATCTGTTGAATCAGCACAGAGTGTATTTACTACTAAAGCAGGTTTTGAGGCTGGATTATATGGCATTTACGATATGATACGATTAGAACGTGCAGGCGTTATTAAAAGTGCTCCTGCCAATGACCCAGAAAATGAGCCAATGCTTATTGGGGTAGACAATGCTTATGGCAACAGAATTTCTACTCAAACAACTATTTATGACTATTTTTCCTACTTAAATTCCAGCAATGCTACAGATCCTTATAATTCTGCTAGATGTGCTAACTTTTATCAAATAATTAATGCTGCAAACACCATTATTCAGCAAGCAAACTACTCAAATGTATCACTTTCTTCAACGGATAAAAATCAAATTTTAGGTGAAGCAATGATTATGAGGGCTTGGGCATACAGACACATCTCTTTTTTATGGGGTGCAATGCCATTGGTTACTACGCCATCAGGTATCAGAACAAATTGGGTTAGAACCCCAGTTGCACAAATAAGAGCTCAAATAGAACAAGATTTGCTGTTTGCTGAAGCAAATTGTACAGTAGTACCCGTCTCTGAAGGGCGTTTTCCAAAAGCAGTTGCAACACATTATTTAGCTGAACTATATCTAACAGAAGGCAGATTTGCAGAAGCAAAAGATAAAGCATTATCACTTGTAAATGATGGAAGATATAGCTTGGTTACTTCAAGATATGGTGTAAATATGTCTCAACCTGGCACACCCTTCACAGATATGTTCATTAGTGGCAACTCATTATATAGTCAAGGCAACACTGAAGCAATCTGGGTAATACCAAATAAGTATTATACTTCCGGGGCGCAAGATGGTTCTGCTCCAAACATTATGAGGAGATATTGGGTGAGTGCGTATGATAAAATTAATGGGTCAAACTACTATCCAACTGTTGGTAGAGGATTAGGCAGAGATGCTGCTACAAGCTATGCTTTATCTCTTTATGCTTCAACAGATGATAGGGGCAGTAATTACGCATGGCATTGGAAATGGCCTTATGCTGCACCAAGAACCGATTCTTTGCCTACAGTTTATGCTTTAGATAATACCTCAATTGACACACTTGCTCAAACCAATTGGCCTTGTACTAGCAAATGGGATTGGGCGGACCCAACGTTGGGAGGTGGAAGTGTTTCTGGGGAAAATTACAATGGGAATGACCAGATATACTTGCGTTTAGGAGAAACCTATTTATTTTTGGCAGAAGCTTACTTTAGATTAGGTGACAACACCAATGCTGCGAAATATATCAACGTTTTAAGAACAAGGGCACATGCCCCAAAAATAACTGCTGGAGATATTACACAAGACTTTATTTTGGATGAACGCTCTCGCGAGTTATTTTCTGAAGAGCACAGAAGATACACCTTATTAAGAATGCGTGATACTCAAAATCCTTTACTACCTGCTTGGTACACCCGCACTCTAAAATATAACCATGTTGCTGGTACGCCTGTTCCTTGGGCTGCAAACCAAACACCTCACATCACTTTAAGAGATACGTTATTGCCTGTTCCACAAGATGTAATAGATGCAAATCTTACATTAAAAATGCCTCAAAACCCTGGATTTTAGTTCAATTTGTCACGTTACCACTTAATAAAGTGAGTGCCGTAAACATCAAAAAGATTGATTCAATTATGAATCAGTCTTTTTGATGTTTAATGTAAGTCAGGAATAAGGAACAAAGTCATTTTTTGATTCTTGCAGACGATATTTAGTTCAAATAACAAGTAACAATAATTACTACAGCACTACAGGTTTGTAATTAGTTTTCCAAGATAATAAAATTCACCGATAACTAAGGGTATTTGCCCGTGACAATGTCCTAATAAAAGAATCTTTTTAATGCTGCTGAAACACTGAATTAATGTTCTATGATTTAAGAAATTTGCAGCTTCGAGATTACGATGTGTTGTGTTAGAATAAATCCTAAATTTTTTATAGATATGGCATGAGTATTTGTGCTTATAAATTAAATATATAAATAATTTATAAGTTACACATTATCAATTAATTCTTTTTAATTCTTAAGCAGCACTACACAACATAAGAGTATCAAAGGGATATACAAAATAAATTATGAAAGTTGTAAGTTTTAGATCTACGGTAATTGCTTTTATGTGCTTAATTTTTTTTATAAGCATAGGCAATGCTCAGCGAAGTACAGGCTTGGGCATAAATTATTATATCGATTCTATCAACGGAAATGATGCTAATACAGGTTTTTCTGAAGCCTCAGCCTGGCAATCTTTAAGCAACGTAAATAAAACCACGTTTAACCCTGGAGACTCAATACTTTTTAGATGTGGTTGTACATGGTCCGGCATTACCCTGCACCCTCTGGGTTCTGGCTTTTCTGGAAACCCAATTGTAATATCGAAGTATGGAACAGGAGCACTTCCTCAGATTAATGGCAATACCGCAAAGTCTCAAACAACACAAGCTGTCTATTTAATTAATCAAGAGTATTTTACCATTTCTGATTTGGATATTACTAATAATTATCAATCTATTAGTACCAAGACTGCCGTAAAATATGGTATATATATATTGGAAACCAATTTCGGAACAGCGCATCGCATCACACTTCAAAATCTACTGATACATGATGTGTTGGGATCTTATTATTCTAATGTGAATGCTGGTGGGATATTCTGTAACATAACCGGTTCTAGTAAAGTAACAATTTTTGATAGTTTGCTGATTGATCATTGTAAAATCTATAATGTAGACAGAACTGGTATATCGAATGCTTCTTCCTGGTCTCCCGGCAGATCCATAACTAATGATAAAGGATGGGCTCCTTCCACAAATTTGGTGGTACAATATTGCGAAGTGGATAGCAGTGGTGCCAATAGTATCATTATACGGGAATCTGTTGCCCCCAAAATTCAATATAACAAAATCTGGAAAAGTAGTATCCGTTACTCAGGCAATTCCATCTTTGTATTTGATTGTGATGATGCACTAATACAATACAATGAAAGTGCCTGTAATGTATTTAATTCAGGTGACGCTGATGCTAGTGCCTATGATGGTGATTATCGTTGTCATCGAACAGTTATTCAATATAACTATAGTCACGATAATGACGGCGGTGCTTGGGTCATCGTAAGTGATCCTGCATTTTCAGGCACTTTCGACGACAGTTGTATCATTAGATATAATATTAGTCAGAACGATTGTCACTCCAATTCATCACACGCAAATGCTATTTGCAGAATTGATGGTAACATAACAAATACGACCATTTATAACAATGTAGTTTATTCCAGCAATGATTGCATAAACGTAATAAACCACTGTGCTTGGGGAGGTAGTCCTACTGCCACACCCCAGCCAGACAATACAAGGTATTTCAACAACATTTTTCAAATCAATAAAAATACTGCCACTTTCAACTTTGGGGCAAGCACCAATACTACATTAGACCATAATGTATTTTATTACACACCACCCTATACAGGTGCTTACCCACAAACAGATGCCAATGTACTTACATCCAACCCATCGTTTGTGAGCCCTGGTTCTGGAGCATCTGCTTATAATCCTGATATAACCTATAACTATCATACGCTAGATGGATATAAACTACAATCTGGTTCTCCTTGCATTAATAGTGGTGTAAATGTGGCGGGCTATACCTCAACAGACTTCTGGAGTAATATAGTGCCTGGTACAACGGGGAAAGCGCCATGCCGTGGTGCTTTTGAATATACTTCTGCAATGCCAGTTACATTAATCAGTTTTAAAGGAGATTCAAAGGGAAGAATTAATCAATTAAATTGGGCTACTTCAGAAGAAATTAATAATAAAGGATTCGAAGTACAACATAGCAGAGATGGTAAAATATTTACAGACCTAGATTTTGTGGCTACTAAAACGGCTACAGGCAATTATCTTGGTACGATCAATTATTCTTTTACAGATGCTTCTCCTTATACAGGAACTAATTATTATCGTTTGAAAGCTTTTGATAAACAAGGCAAAACCACCTATTCTTCAGTTGCAGCTTTAACTAATCAAAAAGGTTTAGTACCTTCTATCAGCGTTTATCCAAACCCAATTTATAAAGGGAATCATTTATCGCTTGAAATAAAGAATTTGCCACAAGGAAATTATGAAGCGGTTGTTTTGGATATGAAGGGAAACAAGATTGCCTCAGAAACTATTGCTTATAACGGAGTGGATGGTACTATTCAATTAAATACTTCTACAATACTTATAACAGGTGCGTATTTGGTTCAGATGACAAATGGAAACTTTAAAGTCTTAACCAAAGTAATTATAAAATAAGTAAAAGGTTTAGATAGGTACATTTTAATATAACTTAATAAATAATTTGCAACAATGAAAAAGCTTGTTTTGCTAAGCAGTTGCCTCTTCTTTGCAATTTTTTTTTCAATAAAGTTAAATGCCCAACAAGGTACAGGTTCATTTATTCTTACAGATGGTGGATTTGAAGGAGAGCCAAATGCTTCTCTAGCTAACTCATTGGTAAATAATGTACCAACTAGTTTATGGAGCAGGTGTACGCCACTCAAGTGTGCTAATATACACGGCGTATACAAATTAGGGTCAAGAACGGGTAATTATTATCTTGGCCTCAATGATACATTAGCAACTGGTGTAGCCAATGCAATTTCTCCAGCATTGGCATCAGGTGCTGTACAAGGCGATCAGCCTTATATTGTTCAATTCTTTTATAGAGCAAAAGATTCTATTAATATGCCAAGTGGTCAACTTACAGTAGGTGTATCTAATGCGAGTGGCACTTCGGCCAAAATGACGCCCTTTATCCCTAATGCAGTAACTAACCCAGCGGTTTGGTTAAAGTCTGCCACACCTGTAGTTTCTACAAGTGGTAAAGCCCCAGGTAATGGTTTTATTGTATTTGGACTGTCGGGAGTTGCTAATAACAACAAAAAGCCAATCGCAATAGACGACGTAGTAATCTATGCAGGTACTACTGTTGATTCAGTTGCCCCAGCTATTGCAGGAACCGTTTCGGTTGGTAATGCAACTTCCTCCACTTTAGATGTCTCTTGGGGAGCTGCTGCCGATGTAGATGGGGGTGGTTATATGGTGGTCAGGTATCCTGCTGACCCAACTGGTCAGCTAGATCCTAATCCCAATGGAATCTATGCAGTAGGTAATAAACTAGGTGCTGGTGTGGTGGTGTATACGGGTGTGGATTCTTTTTTTACAGATAAACAATTAACTGCTGTTACGCCCTATTACTACAGAGTTTATACGGTAGACAAGGCATTTAACTATGCCGCATCTGTAGTTGGAATTGGCGCTACCAATAATGGCAAGGCATTAACGACCTATTATGTAGATTCTATTGCAGGTAGTGATGCCAACGATGGGCATACTCCTTTAACCGCCTGGAAAACGATTGCCAAAGTAAACAGCATCACTTTTGCACCAGGAGATTCTATTCTATTTGCTGCTAGTTGCTCGTGGTCTGGTACTACACTGCATCCGCTGGGTTCAGGGGTTTCAGGCAATCCAATTGTTGTATCTAGTTATGGTACAGGAAACCTGCCTATAATTAATGGAAACACAGCTACTTCTCCCAATGAAAATGCGGTCTATCTGTATAACCAGGATTATGTTACAATCAGTAACCTGGAAATTACAAATGACCACCATATTGAAGCTGCTAAAGACTCTTCACTTAAGAAAGGGGTGTATGTGTTGGCTAGTAACTATGGTACTATGCACGGCATTACTTTACAAAATCTGGTAGTACATAATGTATTAGGTTCTTATAATGTGAGTGTTTATACGGGTGGTATCTTTTGTAATATCACTGGAACAGGTAAAGTAACCACTTTTGATAGTTTGTTAATAGATCATTGTAAAGTGTATAATGTAGATCTGACAGGTATCTCTAATGAGTCCTCTTGGTCTTATCTACGTTCAATTAACAATGACAGTGGCTGGTATCCGAGTACACACTTTGTAATTCAAAACTGCGAAGTAGATAGTATTGGCGGAAATAGCATCATTGTAAGAGGGGCTGCAAACCCAATTGTACAATATTGTAAAGTATATAAGGGTAGTTGGAGATATACAGGTAACTCCATCTTTGCGTTCAACTGTGATGACGCAACCATACAATACAATGAAGTTTCGTATAATAAATTTAATACCGGCGATCATGACGCTAGTGCTTATGATGCAGATTACAGGTGTCATCGTACCACTTTTCAATACAATTATAGTCATGACAATGACGGAGGTGCCTTTGTTGTAGTTTGTGATCCTAATTATGCCAATACCTTCGATGATAGTGCCCTTATAAGGTACAACATCAGCCAGAATGATGCCCATAAAGCAGGTGGTAAAGAAGGTGCTGCTTTCAGGATTGATGGATTGGTATCTAATACCCTTATTTACAATAATACCATTTATACAAGCACCGATTTTACCAATGTTATCTATCATTGTGCTTGGGGTGGCGGTACAAGTGGTACATTACCAAACACAACAAGCTATTACAATAATATCTTTTACCTGAATAAAGCTAAGGCAGGGTTCACTGTAAACTCAAGCAAAGGGAATACATTTAGTCACAATACCTATTTTTATAGTGGTAAGTTAACAGGTACACACCCTACCACTGATGCTACTGCATTAACAACAGACCCCTTGTTTGTGAATCCGGGTAAAGCTGGTTTAGGTATTTCTACAGTAGATGGCTATAAGTTACAATCTGGTTCTCCTTGCATTAATAGTGGATTGTTATTACCCAATCATTCATTTGTAGACTTTTGGGGTAACCCTGTTCCTGGCTCTCCCGGACTTCCCCCATGTATCGGTGCTTTTGAATATTCGGCTACTTTACCCGTAAAATTGGTTGGTTTTAAAGCGGAGAATGTAGGTGGCAGCAATCAATTGACCTGGACAACTACAGAAGAAATAAACAATGCGGGCTTTATGGTGCAACACAGTGCAGATGGCGACGTATTTACGGATGGACAGTATATACCTTCTAAGATAATAAGTGGTAATTATTCAGGGGTGATTAAGTATTCTTTTACAGATGTTTCTCCTTATGCAGGAACTAATTATTATCGTTTGAAAGCTTTTGATAAACAAGGTAAAACCACCTATTCTACAGTAATAGTTTTAACTAATAAAAAAGGTTTAGTACCTTCTATCAGCGTATATCCAAACCCAATTTATAAAGGGAATCATTTATCGCTTGAAATAAAGAATTTGCCACAAGGAAATTATGAAGCGGTTGTTTTGGATATGAAGGGAAACAAGATTGCTTCAGAAACTATTGCTTATTACGGAGTGAATGATACTGTTCAATTAAATACTTCTACAATACTTTCAACAGGTGCGTATTTGGTTCAGATGACAAATGGAAGTTTTAAAGTCTTAACCAAAGTAATTGTAAAATAACGTGAGTTCGGGATAAGAATATGTCCCCCTAAAATCACTGGTTATTCTACCTGAATTCAATCCAAAAGTGAGGCAAAAGAGTCCAAAAGTGACACGAATCAATCCAAAAGAGACGCGATTCTTTCCAAAAGCTTGCCATTTAATAGATAAGCTTTTAGCAGCTTATTAAACGAATCCTGCCGTTTATGATTTCAAGCTTGCAATTAAATTAATCGTAAGCGCAATCACAAACGTATTGAGGCTAAAAGAAAGTAAACTATGCAATAAAGTGATGCGCCTGAACTTGCGGCTTCTTGTTTCTACGTCAGAAACCTGAAACGTCATTCCTATTACAAAGGCATAATAGGCAAAATCTAGATAATCGGGACAATCCTCTTCTGGAAAATGAAGCCCTCCCTCTATCTGGTTAGGATCGTCGCCTATATTTCCATAATAAATCCGCGCATAATGGAAGGTAAAATTAGTATGCACCATCACCCACGATAGTATCATACCCAAAATTGCAACTGGTAAATAGATTGATTTGGGGGCACCCGCCGTATCGCCAGAAGCCATCAACAACAAAACAGTAACCATGCTTGCAAACGTGGCTACAAGCACGATAACATAAAAATAGAGAAGGCTGCCATCTTCTTCTTTGGCCACAAGGCGTATTTGTTGTGGCGACCTTGTAAAAACAACAATCCAGCTGGTAACAAGCATCGAAAAAGCAAACACATCCCACGCCACCATAATGTGTAATAGCCTGTTTAGGTGTGTATCTTTTACAAAATAATAAGCTATACCAGCCAAAATAAAGCTGAGAATCAACTTTTGAAAAGGATGAATACGAAGAAAAATGTTATTGAAATTGATGGGTGCAGAATCCTGTATCATAATGTGAAAATAGCGAATGATTGCAAATTTATGCGTTCTATTGTGTGAATAGAAAACAACATGTTGATTGTGAACCATCATAAAAACAATTATTCAAGGAAAGTCATATCCTCTTCGGTAAGCTTTATTTGGACAGCTTTTCTGTTTTCCTCAAAATGTTTTAACGAACTTGTTCCGGGAATAGGCAATATCCAAGGAGAGCGATGCAACAACCAGGCAAGATTGATCTGTGCCTCGGTTGCATTATACTTTTGGGCTATTGTTGCAATGCGATTATCCTTTTTTCCCAATGAATTGAGCAATGAAAAGAATGGAATCAATGGTATTTCGTGTTGTTCGCACAAGTCTTGTGCGAACAACACGAAATACCAT
>Ga0208741_10000871_pt1 | contig 13201 bp, 33 predicted proteins | sample CryBogCBE03Jun09_FD_184576 | JGI IMG/M metagenome (GOLD analysis project Ga0208741, IMG submission 184576) | Freshwater microbial communities from Crystal Bog, Wisconsin, USA - CBE03Jun09 (SPAdes) | ecosystem: Environmental > Aquatic > Freshwater > Lake | place: Crystal Bog, Wisconsin, USA...
CACTACAAACGGTGTCTAATATTGTGTCGGCATTAAGGAAAGAAGGGGGAATACCACCATTACCCGAAGATTTTAATAAGGGTAAAAGGGGAGAAGAAAAGCACCAAGCGTTACATGATGAATGTGAAACAACGGGGATTCCAAAAGAAAGGGTCACGCATTACTGGTGGAAAACTAAAGATGCTTCCATATTCGTAAAATGCGAACAAACCCAAGAAAGCGACATTTTAAAATCAATAGAGGACATAATAACCGAAAGATTAACCACTAGAATAAAGATACCTTCAACACCTAACGAAACTTGCCAAAAAGCCATCAAAGTAACCATATCAGATGCCCACGTTGGATTAGACCCAAACCCGAACGGTTACGGAATTTACAACTACAAATACAATGCGGATATATTCTTTCAAAACTTAGATAGTGTCTATGATTCTGTTATAGCAAAACATAATCAGTTCGGTAAATTTGACACTTTATTTATTGATGATTTAGGGGATGGGTTAGACGGTTGGAACGGTTTAACGACTAGAGGCGGTCACGACTTGCCACAAAATATGTCTAACGTTGATGCGTTCAAGACCTTTGTAACGGGCAAACTAAACTTAATCGAAAGGCTTATCGCTGCCAATGTTTCCGATAATATAGAGTGCCGTAATGTTTCCAACGATAATCATAGCGGCGACTTTGCAAGGATAGCCAACGAAACTATCAAAATGATATTAGACAGGATTTACGGCAACGGGCAAATAGGTTTTAAAATACTTAATAAGTTTGTAGAGCATTTTTTTTACGGCGACCATTGTTTTATTCTTACACACGGTAAAGATGAGAAACAAAGAGTTAAAAATCTATCGTTAGACCTCACACCAGCGATAGTAGAATTTTTTAGAAGCTACATTGACTATCACGGTATCAACTCAAAGTTTATTCACGTTGATAAGGGGGATTTGCATCAATTAGGATACAAGCGTTGTAATAAGTTTGATTACCGTAATTATATGTCATTTGCGCCGCCGTCCTTTCATAGTAGTCACAACTACAACGGCTCATACAGCGGCTATTCAATACAAGTGATAGATAAGCATTCGGCAACAGTAAGCCACGAAGATTATTTTTTTGATTTGACTAAATTGTAAATTATGACCCCAATAGAAAAAAGACTACTAGAATGCAATATAGCCCCAACAGAGCCGCTAATTAACTTGCTAAAGAATATGATGGCAATAGGTTACGCCACCGCTTGCATGGGCATATCCACCACCACACTAGAGGACTTGCACAGTGAATGGTTTAGTGAAGAAAAGAAGAAAAAAAGTGAATGAAATAGGTATCAGTGGTGATAAGTATTATTTTTGCTAAAAAGAAAAAATGAAAAAATTTATCTCATTTAGCGGCGGTGTTGAAAGTACTACAATGTGCATTTTATACGGTAAAGGCGCAACCGCTATCTTTTCAGATGGGAAATCCGAACATAAAAAAATGTATGAGCGGCTTGATTTAGTAGAGCAAAAACTGAAAGAATTGCATAACGGTGATTTTGAATTAGTAAGATTAAAAGCTACTGCAAAATACAAAGGCGAATACTATGATAGCTTAGAAAATTTAATAGTTGCTCAAAAGTTTATGCCTAGCGGTCAAACAAGATTTTGCACACGACAATTTAAAATAGAGCCTATTGATAATTTTTTAAGCCAGTACGATGAAGTTGAATTAATGATAGGCTTAAACGCAGACGAAGAAAATAGTAGAGAAGGCAATTGGGGGTTACAGAAAAATGTCAAATACACTTATCCTTTAGTAGATGAAGGCTTAACTCGTGACGATTGTGAGGATATTCTTAACTTACATAACCTTCATCCTAATATGCCTGTTTATATGCTTAGGGGGGGGTGTCGTATGTGTTTCTTCAAATCAGAAAAAGAGTATAAAGCTATGTATCATTTGAGTAATGATGAATTTAATGAAGTAATGGCTTTTGAAGAACAGATACAGGACAGGAGAAAAAAGTTTTACTCAATAATGGGTAATGGCAAAAGTTTAAGACAATTAGCAACACAATGTAAAAGTGAAATGTTTACAGATGTACAAAGCCTTTACGATGATTACAAAAAAGAAGGCAAAAGTTGTGGCGCATTTTGTAGGAGATAATTATTAACAATTAAATAAAAAAACATGAAAATTTATTATGCAAGACCGATTTCTCTTTACGGTTCAAAACAAGAAGAAAGAGACTTGTTAGAATTAAAAAAAATTCCCAATGCAGACATCGTAAATCCAGACAAAAAAGAGTTGGCAGAAAGGTATAAAATTGAAGGAATGGATGTGTTCTTGCAAGCCGTTACAGATTGTGATGCTTTAACTTTCCGTTCTTTTCAAGACGGCTCAATAAGTGCTGGTGTAGCAAAAGAAATTGATAAAGCTAAGGAGTTAGGTAAGTTAGTATTTGAACTGCCTACAATAACAAGTAAACGTATTCTTTCAGTAGAAGATACTAGAGAATATTTGAAGTTATTAGGTAATAGATAACAAATTATCCCGATATGGTATAGCTAAAAATGCAAGTTATTGGTTATCAAAAGGGCGTTACCCCGTTCGGGTACGTTTGAAATTTCCACCATAAAGTTGAATAACAGCCCCTATTGCCGCCAAAATACAACTTTAAAGTTGTCACGCAAAATGCTTGTAATACTTGACATATTATTAGTAAACGCCGTAAGTGATAATATAATCCTATCAACAAATTACTGCGAAATAAACGCTTAAATGTTGATAGATGTTGATAGAAATGTTGATAGAAATAAAAAAGCCCCCACTTTCGTAGAGGCTTTCGAGCGTGATAATCACATTCCGTTTTTGTTACCATAAGTAACAGGCTATACCATACTATGATATAGGGGGAACAATGCAAAAATAAGCTAATTTCAATAATTAGCTGCATCGTTATAAGGTAACGTGCCTAAATCTATTCAGTTAACCAATTCCTTCACCCTTTGGGTAATGAGGGGCGAAGTTACTAAATAATACTCACGCCGAAATATCTGCCATTAACTCCCTAATAATTAGGGAAGATAGGATTTTGTAAACCTGTAATTGAAATGTCAGAATAAATTTCAATTTCTATTTTCACACGTTCATAGAAATCATCTTTACTATTAAATTCATCACATACTATTTTAGCTAATAATTTAGCATTTTCTAGTTTACGACTAGGGTAATGTGTATCTGTCATAAATGAACTGCCTACATACCCATCTACATAAGGAATAAACTTTTTAATTAACTCTTCTGCCTTTAAAAATTCTTTTGTCATTTTATATTTTTTTTAGTAACCATTTATAAAAACATTTTATATGCAAACTAGCAAGTGCAGGATGGTCTTTATACTTAACTTTTTCTTTTGTCAATTCATTAAGTTTTTTGTCTATTTCTATTGCAATTTCTGATATATTGCACAATTCCATTGCATTTTGCTTTTCCTCAATTCTTATTTCATTTTCAACTTTTGCTAGTTTAAATTTTAATCTATCAATTATATTTTTATTTAAGATTAATGCCATATTATCTAGCATATCGCAATACTCTTGATATTCACTTTTCATAAACTTTCTTTTTTATTTAATCAATTCAAACATCGCACATCCTGTATTATTTGCGCCTATCTTCTTTAGCCCCGTAGCCGTATTATTAGCCCTTTGTTTAGCGCAATACTTTAGTTTATTATCATGCCTATGGGTAATGAGTGGTAAAAGTACACTATCTTTGCCTTATGAAAAAACTATCTTTATTTATCGCATTATTTATTGCGTTGGGGGTTAGGGGGCAACATACGATTGAAATTAAACACAAGTACTATACGGTGCAATTTGACACGGTATTTTGCCAGGGGATACTAAACGACTATTGGCAAACAACGGCGCATTATAACGCTTTAAAGACTACTGCTAAAGTGGATAGAAAAACGTGTGCAGCATTTACGCAAGACCCTTTAGTACCTAAACGCTTTCAGATAGTATCGCAAGTAGATTATAACTCTTATAACAAAGAAAACCCTACACATAAGATAAATGTCGGTCATATCGTACCTTTTGAGGCAATGGCATTTGACCCAATAGCAGCGAAAGAAACAATGTACTTTGGTTCAAATACTAGCTTTCAAGATGGTTTTGAAAATCAGCACCAATGGGCATTTACTGAAAAGGGGGTTCTTGATGATGCTGCTACAATAGATAGTATTCACGTTTACACGGGGGTTCTTATAAGTCTTTCGCATCCTAAGAAGTACCACAATATATTCATAGGGGACTACTATTTTAAGATTGAAATAAAAAAGGGTGTTGTATCGGCGTGGTTAGCAGTTAACGATAGCAGTAATACAAGCACAAAGCCAAGTGATGCAGCTATTTCTATCGACAAACTAAAGGCTATTATATTACAGTATTACCCTCGTTTACAGTTGGGGTTTTAGCCTAATAAGTATTTTATCAATAACTAAAATTGCCGCTTCATATAATTCTAGCCTATAATAGCACAATGTGATATTAATCATAAACCAGTGTGCAAGTGTCATAACTTTAATTTTCTTCTGGTGATTTAATTCTTTCGGGATATATTATCTCCCAAAAACTATCGGGTAAAAATTCTATATTACTATGCCATAACTTATTAGTTGCACTATAATATCTAGGATAAGCATGAGGCATCCAATAGTTTTTAACCCAATACCATCCGCTTTCTCTTGTCATAAATTAAAAATTGTGTTTCTGATAAACTCATCAAAGCCTCTTTTTTATAGTATGCTTCTTGCTTTGGGTTTGTCTATAAAGCCTTAGTGCGTTCTGCTTATTCAATGAGGGGATATAAACACACCCATCATTTTTGATTAAGTCATTAATACCACTATAATATTTACGGGCAGCCTTATGAAAACTAATATCTTTATTGGAGTTAAGTTTAGTTATCATTTTTACATTTTAATTGACTACTATAAATTTCATCAGGTGAATGATTCCAATCATCATCACACCATACTTCTTTCTTATCTTTATCAATTTCTATAATTGTAAGTTGCACAGGAAATTCCTCCATTACCCATACTTTCTGACCTATTCTTAATCTTTCTAAAATCATTTTTTATAAATTTAATGTTGGGTGTTCATCACAATCTTGCATACCGCCTTCTTCAATTTCTTCACGTTTATCAAATGAATTATGCACTATAATCATTTTGCCGTTTTCAAACCAAACATTCGGGCAGCATTCACAAGTACTATTTTCATCGTGTTCTTTTAAATCGTTTAATGGTATTACGTTTAGCATTTGTTTAATTGGTTTAAATTTTTTTCACGTTGTTGCCTTTTCAGTCTTTCGCTGAATGTTTCTTTACCTTTTTTGCGCCTAACGTTTCTGCTAGAAATAGTGATGTCGTTTCCACTACTTGCATTTTTTTTAATTTGCAAAAACATAGCCTCTTGCTTTTCTGCATCTTCTTTACTGTAACTCATAATTTTTCTAAATTTAACATACGTTTATAATTTTTTATTATCTTATTAAAAAATGAAATTGCTTTCAATTCTTTAACCCCACATTGCTGCCTAAGATGATAATCAGGGCGTTGTAGTTTTATTTTTTTCCTCATAAAATTGTTCTAAAATATAAGAATGTCCGTTTTCTCTAAGGTACGATTTTAAATTTTCATATTCATTATTTTTTCGCAAATCTGCAATTAAAATGTTTGATTTTTTTACTAAAGACTTATTTTCAAGTAATTTGTTTTGCAACTTCTTTTTCTTCCATAAGGGAGTTTGTGCGGAATTATATTGATCAGCCATCAAATCCCGTTTTTCTTTTAGTTCATTACTTATACTATTAATGTATTGCTCGATGTCGGTAGATACTCCTATCTTAATTATAGTGGAAATATCTTTAGGATTGAAATAATTTATTTCACAAATAGACTTTGATAATCTATCCGACATTTCATTTATTGCGTCTGCTATTGTTTTTAATTTCATAAGTTAGTTTTAATAAACAGTGATTTAATAATATGCTTAATGTTGCCCTTTTCATCTTCTGATTGTTGAATGTTGTTCATAATGTGTTAATTTAAAATGGCAAAATACAAAGTTGGCGTCCATTTTTCCAATGTACGGTAGCTGATAATAATCCTCCGTTTACATCTTTGCGTTTTTCTTCCAACCATTCCCTATCTACTACTATCATCTTTTCGGGAAGTTGGGGGTTAATTCTGTTTGCATATTATATAACATTTATTTTAGATTCTCTTAAACCACTACAGTTACAATTAGATAACAAATCTATATGTCTATTATAGAACTCTATCAAGTTTTCTTCTGTGTCAAACCTCATAAAATAACGCCTATCACCACTAATCCTTCTATGCTTTTGCTTCTTGTTTCTTTCATATCTCATATCTATTCTCCAATAGTGAGCCATGTTTTTACTAAAAAACATAGACTTTTCAGAAATATAGTTTTCATAAAGTTCTTTTAAAAAGAATGTATTACTAGAACGTAATGTAGGTAAGAAATGAATACACTTCGTAGCATCAGCATTACGTTTGTAAGTAACCTCTTTTACCCCTTTTTTACAATAAGCGTTTATCATCCCTACCATATTATAGACCTCTGAATGATAATTAACACAATTATTGCATATAACTAATTCTGGTTCTTTTGACATATTGCGTATGTTTTATCTGGTGAAAGATTGTGTGATTGTAGAAAAGATTTTAAGGATATATAAAAGTCAATATCGAAAATATAAGTATCTTTTTTGAAATCTTTGTATAAATCATCTCCAGCTTCTGTATGTAAATAAAAGTCTTCTATATTTATATTTTCAAACATATCCTCTGTAATAGTGTCGGTGGTGCAGAGGAAGGTGTAGTTATTGTCTTTGGGTAGTTCAATATACTGCATAGTGCTTACACTATATCCTTTAGGTACAGGTGGCAAGTAGCATAAATCACCATCATCTACCGTTATATGTTCACTATCTTTTACTATTGGCACAAATATGTAACTGCCTTTACTCGTTGTTATTTGTTTCATAATTAGGGGGTTTTAGGGTTTTCAATTGGTAGCCAATATTCAGCATTAACGACATTGTATTCAGTATCTTGCCAACAAGTTGATATACCTTGTGAAGATTCTGTTTTGCTTACTAATTTTGCTTTGCAAAAATCAAATATTTGCTCTTTTTTAGATTCAAAAAAATAACCAACTAAAACATATTTTTCAAAACTTGGTAATTTATCTTTTACGCTTATCCATTCCATAATCTTCTATTAGTTATTAAATACGGGTTAATATCCAATGTTCTAGGGTCAATAGCTTCTATCCCAAACACATTTATACGCCGTGAAAATAGGTATTGGAAGAGGGCAAGTTGGTTGGTTGCAGTATAAGAACATCCCTCTAATGATTTAAAAAAGGAATTATAAGTACTAGAATACCTAAATAACCATTCATTGCCATCAGCAACCTTCCATGCAATAATATCCCTTAATATCTCATACTCCTCTCCCTTATACGTCCCCTCTATCTTAGCCAACTCCACTAAAGGTATCTCATACTTACCCTCGTGGTTGATTGTTTCGGTGAGGCAGGAAAGAGGGTATAGCAAGGGAGTGATATTAAGTAACGGGTTATTTATGCAATGAAATAAAGAATTCAAAGAGGATAATTTGTAATTGATTTCATCTACCCATTTATATTTAACCTTCACCCCACTATTCAAATAGTGGGTTAGTTCGTTATTTTTCATTTGTCAATAATTTTACTGTTGATTCAATTACTTCGTGTCTTATGCAGCCGTGTTCAGTTACCACAAAATGTTTATTTATTACGCTATCATAATGATAATAGCCTAATATTTTAGCCTTAGCATCTCCCACAATAGTAGCAGTTACTAATAATTCTCTTCTAGGGTTGTTCATTTGTTATCTTTTTAGCGTTAGATAATGCGGTTCTTGCAACTACAACACAAGCCCAACTATCGGCTTTACTAGAATCACCATACTGGTCATCAGCGTGTTGTTTATTCATTTGTATTATTTTCTCCAATGCTTCCACCAACTCACTATGGCTTTCAGCGAGTGGGGTGTAGTAGGTGTCGAGGATGTAGCTTGCGCCCATCCTAAAACTATTTTCATCATCAATAAATACATCTGATTCTATTTCTTTTTGTATCCCTTTCTTAATTTGTTCTTTTGTCATTTCTTTTGTTTTAAAAGTTTAGTAACTTGTTCTTGATAACCTTCGCTTATTTCTGTACAAAGTTTCACCAATAACTTAAAATACTTTTGTTCTGTTTCGGACAAATCATCGTAGTGGTTATTGTCCATTTTTTCAAGACTATCTTTCAAGTCTGCGTATGTATTTTCGAACATACAATGGTTCATGTTAGACATTTCCTAATACTTTTTTTGTGTTAAAAATCCCCTCTCTTAAATAAGTCTTATGCTTATCACTACGGGGGTGTTTTATTAATCTTTTATAGCGGTCTAATTGCATTTGCATCAGTGCCTCGCTAGTCGGTATCCCGTCACGCTTTGCGATGAAGGTGTAGATTGATTCTGCTGTCATGTCCTAACACGGTTTTATTTTATTCCACAATTCTAGTTTCGCTTCTAGTATTTCGGCTGGAGTGGCGATAGTGTCGTTATATACTGGGGTTCTTTTTTTAGGGGCGATGTGATGTACTATAACATCGTAGCGATATTCATTACCTTGCCTATCAGTTGTGTAAGCAGCGAATGAATGTAAGTCTACTGTTATTATTACCGTTCCCCTCGAATCCTTAATTACTTTCTCGTGTCTCATTGTTTATTTTATTTTAGTGGGTGTGTAATTAATAAAAACTTGAATACTTGATTAAACCGTGAAATTGTACAAGACCCCCCATAATCTCTACCATCAATAGTATATTCTATTTTGCCATTTTCTTCGTAAAATCCTTGCGGAGTACCATAGTCGCTTCTTTTCATTTTTATGAATAAAGAATTACTACCCTTATTCATATCGTTGCACCAATTTTTAAAGTCTTTTAATGTCTTTATAGTAGATGGCATTTTTATTATTTCTTTCTTATATGACATTTTTCTATTTTTAGTGGATGATTAAATATTACCTTCTGCTTTGGCGAGGGCGGATTTGACTATATCATATTGAACCCCACCGCTAAGGCTAAGATTAAACACAATAGACTTCAATGCTTCATACATATCCTTACTTGCGGCTAGTAAATCAGCATCGGATTCATTATGTACTATTTCGGCAACACATTCGCCGTCTTTACTCCAATGTATCTCAAACCATTCTTTACCGTAAGAATTTACCTTGTGTTTTTTCCATTCCCCTTGTGTGTGATTACTTTTCATTTTATTTCTTTTTTAGTGTGATTAATTCAACGGGACAAAACTAAGGGAATAAATTCATATAACAATAACCTTCGTAAAAAAAAAATAAATATTTATATAAAAGTGTGTTGTATTGTAAAATACTGTACATTTGCTGCATCAAATAAATATTATGATAACAGGACAACAAAAAGACAAGGTAGTTGAACTACTAAAGAGTATTAAAGATGATGTTACCACCGAAGATAGAAAGGTAGCAGAGGTTAAATGTAAGATGCACCAAAGTACTATAACTAAGTATCTAGTGCGATTAGACGTATCAAACGAGGACTTAGGTATTAAGTTATATAGATGCCTTAAAAATCGTATTGATAACCGTAATACTCAAATATATTCATTACTTAACAATTAAACCACTTAACAATGATAAAAATTAACGCTTTGTGGGTAGTGTTTATAGTGATATTAATCATTGCTATAATACAAGGTATTACAGGTATTAAAAATGATACTTTTTCTGCGATTATGGGTGTTGTTTTGGGTTTATGGATAATTTGGGCTTTTGTTGATTTTATCATATTCCTATCCCACCACATTACAATAACTTTTTAATAATTAAACTAAACAAAAATGGAAAAAGTAGATTTCACAATTAAGGGAACTAGATTACCAGTGATACCCGTAGGAACTAAAAGTTCAAAGGGTACTAAATTACTGCAAGCTATAGTAGAAAATTCCTATGGGTTAAATGTTGATGGAGATATAAAGATAGGTGAAGAAGATTACTATATGACTTTCCCCCTCTCCACCATCGAAGCCCTCGCAGAAGAACAAGGTATGTTGTATGAAAAGGAAACTGAAAGAGATTGGACGGGGGTGAAGTTTAAAAGAAAAGATGACCATTATGGAACTACACTTATAATATTTGGCAAAATAGGTATAGGTGTTTATGAAACACAAATTAGTACAGGGTTCTTATTTTCTAAACATCATACACAAGCACAAATAGACGAAAAATTTGCTAACGGCACTTGGATAGAAGTAAAGGAAGAACAACCCACATTACAACTTTCCCCCTCTCTTCGTGACCTATTAGAAGATGCTTGCGACCACGAAAGAAACATCCGTAAGGGTTGCCCTATGTGGAAAGGAGTTGATGAAAACGAACGCTTGGAACAGGTTAAACAAGAATGGGCGAAGTTGAGGGAAGTGGTAAAGAAATTAGATAACATTTTAAATGAGAAGAAATGACAATAGTATATTATTGGGTAGGATTAGTTACATTTTGGTTATGTTTCGTAGTAGCATTTATAATGTTTATTTATTGGGTAATAGATAATACAATTTGTAAACTTTATGAACAAGATGCAATATTTAAAAACTATTTTAGTTATTGCAGAAGTAAAGGTAAGTTCATGTTGTGGTGTCATATTGAACGCCAAAAAGAACTAAATAAAAAAGCAGGAGAAAATAAGATTAATTCACAATTAAACAAATAAAAATGAAACTTACAGTACTTTTCAAGGCTAAACGAGTAGATAACGGCAAATGGGTAGAGGGATTCTACGAGTACAATAAAGATGATGATATGCACTTCATCAGGACTTATGAGGATAGGGAAACGATAGAGGTTGTCCCCGAAACGGTTTGCCAATATATTTGGATAACCGATTGTAAAGATGTAAAGATATTTGACGATGATATTAGGAAAGATAATGAAGGTACTGAATTTAGAATTTATCGCACTTTTGGCGGCTTTATTATTAAGGCTAGATATTGTATGAGTGATATTAAAGACTTGGTATCTGGAGACGAATTAATATTCAAAAGTTTATCCGACCCACAAATTGCAGACTGGTTAATAAATGATACTATTCACGTTTACAACATTCACGACTAACCCCCTACCCATGCTACTACTAACGATTGCCGCAATGATAGCCTATACAATTAAATGCTATGTGACGGCTGTAAGAATGCCAGAGGATATGGATATTTAAACAAAGTAAACGTAAATAATTATGAAACACACCTTCCCTCTCGGTCACAAATTCGGGGGTAATAAAAAGAAACCTTATAGGACTAAACAAGTAGGAGTAAGAGTGCCAGAGAGCATACATAGTGAGGTAGTTACCCTAGTTAAGAAATATGTTAAAGAAATGTTAAAGTCAAAAGAAATATTGTAAATACTATTATTTGTATTCAAAATATACATATCTTTGTCCTATCAAATTAAAAAATAGAAAAAATGAAACAAGCTACTTTAGAAAATAAAAAAGTTTTAGTAAACAAAATTTTAGTAAAGATTAATCAAGTATCTGATAACAAAGTAAAAGTTAATACTTTTTTTGATTTAATTTTTATGTCAAATAAAGAATTATCAAATTTAGCTAAAAAAATACAGGCTTTATAACCCCCTCACAGGGCGGCTAATCACCGCCCACTAATTTACTAAAATGAAACAACTACAACAAATAATACACGAAGCAAAGACACAACTACAACCACCGCCAAATGTGCAGATAATACTTATACTAGCATTAGCACTGGCGATATTGTTAATAGGGAATAAATTTTAATCATAAAAAAAGAAAAAAATGGAATTTAGAAAAGCCAGTAGGCAAAAAGCAAAAATTAGATTAGGACTATCAGCCGTTAGCGGTGGTGGTAAAACTTATTCAGCGTTAATAATAGCCAAAGGATTAGTAGACGATTGGGGTAAAGTAGCCGTTATTGATACTGAAAATGGAAGCGCAGACCTTTATGCGCATTTAGGAGACTTTAATGTAGTACCATTAAATGCACCATATAGCCCCGAAAGATATGTAGAGGCGATACATTTTTGTGAAAAAAATGGCGTTGAATGTATTATTATTGATAGTATCGCCCACGAGTGGGAAGGAGTAGGTGGCGTATTAGACTTATGCGACCAAATAGGCGGTGGCTTTCAAAATGGTTGGAAAGCTATGACACCTAGACACGAAAGATTTAAGCAGTCAATACTTCAAAGTAAATGTCATATTATTACAACTGTAAGGCGTAAGCAAGACTATGTTTTGCAAGACGTTACAAACCGTAGCGGTAAGACAGTTCAAGCCCCCGTTAAGGCAGGAATGAAAGAAATTACTAGGGAAGGTTGGGAGTATGAACTAACGGCTAACTTAGAGTTAGATATTAGACACTATGCGACTGCATCTAAAGACCGTACGGGGTTATTTATGGGTAAAGACCCTTTCATCCCAAATGAAGAAACAGGCAAGTTAATTAAAGATTGGTGCGAAAGTGGAGTTGAAGCACCAAAGCCTTTACCTATTAAAAAAAAGCTAACCGAAGCGAAGTATCAACAAGCACTTTCGGGAGTAAAGAACGGCGCAACGTTGCCAAATAGCGATGTTAGTTTTTTCACGTTCTTAACTACTGAATGCGAATTAACGGAAGAACAGTTACAAGAAGTTGAAGCAGCATCACAACCTATTTAACTCACAAGGTGCAGCCTAACAACTGCACCCATAAATTAAACAAAAAAAATGAGACATTTTAAATTAACATCAGAAAGTAAAATAAACGCATTTGGCGTTACATTGTTTAGAGTTGAATTAACCGTTGACTGTAAATGGGGGAAAGCAGGGGATAAAGGCGGGTGGGTTGAAAGTGAAAAAAATATACACCCCTCTTTTGATTGCGAAGAAAAAGGCGTAATTAGTGGCAATGCTGAAATTAGTGGCAATGCTGTAATTAGTGGCGGCGTAATTAGGGGCGGCGTAATTAGTGGCAATGCTGTAATTAGTGGCAATGCTGTAATTAGTGGCGGCGTAATTA
>Ga0208741_10000872_pt1 | contig 13187 bp, 17 predicted proteins | sample CryBogCBE03Jun09_FD_184576 | JGI IMG/M metagenome (GOLD analysis project Ga0208741, IMG submission 184576) | Freshwater microbial communities from Crystal Bog, Wisconsin, USA - CBE03Jun09 (SPAdes) | ecosystem: Environmental > Aquatic > Freshwater > Lake | place: Crystal Bog, Wisconsin, USA...
AGTCTAAAACTCGGCATGACTTTGTGTGGTGTAAGTGTAAATCTATTTTTGTTGATGGTGGTAACGACTATTTTAGGCGAGGTGGAGATCCTAAAGACATGATCGACCTTTCTGTTTATTTGGATGATAAAGAAAGTGAATCATAAATGAATCAATAGAGGCTTAATGCAACATATATGATACAAAGAAAGGCACAAAAAAATGGTACGATTTTGTATAGGTATTGGGATGTTTTTATGTGGGATTGTAATTTTAATGACTGAAATCATAAGGGGAATAAAATGACGCAACATCAAATAATTGTAAAACTGGCTAAGAAACGCTGGATAAGCCCACTAGACGCATTTTTAGAAGGTGGTGGTATGAAGCTATCAACTAGGGTTGGAGAACTGCGTAAGGCAGGTTATACCATTGTTGATAAATGGCATAAATCAAAAGAATACAAACTTTATAAATGCATAGGTGAACCAAAATGAAAGCACATTCACATTCTAAATATTCAAATAACAATCCACCTTACAAAGATAAGAATTGGGTTTACAACGATTCACGCAATACAGTTGTAGGTAATACATTTACGAAACATGGATTACCATACAAAGTAGCAAAAATTATAAAGTTTTAATATTTCCGCATATTAGGCAATGGCGCATCTTTCTGATCTGAAGGATGTGCCTTGTCAGCAGGTAAACTCATGTGTTTGTCTAGCTTCTTTTCTAAACGCACTAATTCATTGTGTTCTTTTTTCTCATGCTCACGTTCAACTACATAGTGACCTTTTTTAGATTCGTAATGTTTGCCATCAATTTTAAAGTTTGCCATCTATAAATTCCTTTGCGTTGTTAAGTACATCTTGACACCTGTTTAACCATCCTTGACCAAATACACTAAATGTTTTAAGTGATTTATAAAACTGTTCTTTTTGCGTAGTAAATTTTGTTAGTAATCTGTCAACTGGAGTAATGTTTAATGCGTTTATTACATTAGGGCCAATTACACCGTCTGGCACACATCCTAATGACTGTTGCAAAAGACGTACAGCTCGACCAACTCCCATATTAACCGCAGCATCAAACAATAAATAATCTAAGCCAATAGGCATTTTGTCGCACCCTGCTGATTCCCAATACAATGCTTTATAAAATGGTGCTACATCTTCAACGGTTAATTTTGCCATCTCGCCATCTTCTACTGGCCGTTTAATCCATGTTGACCAAGCATTGCGAGTAACCCCACGCATTGTTTCCCCACCTGGATCAGCAGGATTATTAACATATAACCCTTCTGATTTAAGTACGCAAGCTAAGGCTTTATCAAAATTACTATCCATTTGTCGGGGTACTCTGATGCAACATTTCTGATTGTTTTTCTGAATGGGCAGAACTACCAAAATAGAATCCAATAATACCTGTCCACGCTGTACCTAAACTACCCAACATAATCATTAACTCGTCTGATTTTTGTGCAATACCTAACATCAATGAAGATAAAATGCCAAAAAATCCAAATGTAACCAATAAAGCAAGCAATGGTGGTACAAACGATTTAGTAGCGGACTGCATATCCCTTGCTGATTTACGATCATCTGTAGCAAGTTTTTCAAAGTCTAAACCTAGTTGTTGCGCTTGTGTTTGTAATTGAATCTCGGCTTGTTTAATAGACGCTAATTGATCGGCAGTAAGTTTGCCTGACTCAATCGTAGTCTGTACGTCTTTTTCATCAACTCCAAGAGCTTTAGATATTGCTGTTACTGCTAACCCTGCTAATGGACCACCAAGAGCTGTTGCTATACCAGGTGCGATTTGCGCTAACCAATCCATATCAATCCTTTAATAAAATAATTGCCATCATGCACACTAAGGCAAATATTAACCATATTTTAAACACTTCATCATCCACGCACAATATCCTTTTTGGTACGTTCTTTAGTTATTGTTCGAGTAATCTTAAAACGTATTGGTTTGGGTTTTTTGGTTAATTGACGTATTTCCCAATCCAAAAACAAAATATAACCCCAAATAAACAATTCAAAAATAAATACGGTAAACCAATATTTTGTCCAATTCATACCACGTTAAACCAATAAAGCAAACAAGTAACAATAAAAGCAGCAAACCAACAATAAAACTGAACACGTTGTACATCTTTTAATTTATGGCCGTAATACTTTGCGTTTTCCTTTTGTTCCTTTTCAACAATGGCTCGTAATTCTAAAACTTTTGCCCATTCTTTTGCGCCATACTTTTTTTTGAAATCTATTTCAGCTTTGTTTTCTGCAATAATGATATTTTTTTGTGACTCGTATTCTTGTATTGCTTTATAAATTAATGAATTTTCTTTTGCTTCATCTAATGCATCATGTCGTTTTTTGTTTTGTAACTGTTCTTGCGCTACTTCTACTCCATCATGCTGTATGTTTTCAATTGTTTTAGTTAGGCTTTTACCAGCTTCACGAGCTTGGTTTAATCCTTCACTTAATGATTTTGCGCTTTCAGCAATTGGATTTGACACATTATTTACCTGCAAATAAATGTGTTACATATCCAACAAACGTACTTAATGCAGATACAACCATCATACCAACCCAGAAACCACCACGACCTTTATTAGCCATAGCAAGTAATTCTTTAATGTCTTGTCGCATTTCAGTCACTTCTTTTTCCATAGCTTCGACTTTTTGCCACATTACACCTATTTTAACTGGGTCAATATCAGACATATCCATACCTATGTTTTCATAATAAATGCTAACGCATAATACGGTGGTAAAGTATTAATAGCAGTTCCTGATCCACCAGATGCAACGGTTGTAGCTACAGTAATTCCAGTAGTAGCTGTAGTAGTTGGACCCATAGTTTGTGTTTGATAATTAGAAGCTAATGGTGTATTGCCACCTATAGCGGCAGAAGTATATGTAGAACCTTGTTGATTATGGAAGTGACCTGGATCTGTAACAGTTGACGTAGCATTAAAGTTTACGTTTGGTAAATTTGTTTGTCCTATTGTTATTGAAGATGTGCCACCTGTTTGTCCAACTGAATAACTATTACCTGCGCCTAAAATAAATGAGTTACGCAAATCTGGTGTACCATTTGCGCCATTACATAATACCCAACCACTAGGTATTGATCCTACTGATCCTGACCATATTGCAATTAATCCACTAGGAACAGTACCAGTTACACTTGGAGCTTGTTGTAATATTCCATAAAGATTATCGTAAGTTTGTATTTGATTATTTGCAGAATCTGTTAAAACAAATTTATATGACAATCCTTGCGTTAACCATATTTCAGTTTGTGGCCTACCATCCGTTCCTAAAGTAATAGGATTGGCATTAGAAATAGTGCCAGTAACATCAGTATAAGTTGTTAATGGAGTAGATGAACCTGCTTGATAAGTATATAAATACCCACCATTTAAAGGCAATCCTGTAGACGTAAAGAATTGAAATCCGTTACCAATTGGCGATAATAAAACTGACATTATTTTTCCTGTGGTTGTATAGATTGTAAATAGGCATTAAATGATCCTGGTGCAATTTTTCCTAGTTGTGCTTTTTTAGGTAAATTCAACATATCTTTTATTGCTTGGTTTTTTAATCCTTGTTCTAAATATTGGCTTCTAAGTGCTTTTTGAAATATTTTAGGAGCAACAACACCAGCTAACCCAGCTTCACCTGCTTGTTGTAAATCACCTGTATATAACCCAGTAGCAGCACTTGAAACAACACCAGGTAATAATAATGCTGCACCTCTAGCAATAGTTCCGCTATTAGGGGTTTTATCTTTTAAAAGCATATTACCTGCTTGCGCTAATTCTACTAAATCTTGATTGCCACGACCATAAATAGATGCGCCACGATTTGCTTTTTGACCCATTACGTTAGCTAATCGAGCTGGACTAATATTTCCACCGCCTTCTTTATCAATTGCACCTTCTATCGTTTTCATGTTTCTAAATTGATTTCTAGCAGTAGAAAACGCTTCACGGTCAACATCTGATAATGAATTATTGATGGTATCTAATAATTCTGTTCGTAATTGTCTGGCATGATACGCAGTTGTAGAATCTGCCGAACTTGCCAATCTATCTAAATTTGTTTTTATTTCGTAAGCAGTTTGACCAGGAATTGTGCCATCTGATTGAACATTTTTTACAATTCTATCTGCAATTTTTCCAACAGCAGTAATTTCAGAATCATTAGCAGCTTCTTGTATTTTTGCAATATTAGCTACTGATTTATCAGTTAACTTAACATTATTGTTATCTAGTATATTTTTAAATATCCCATTAATACGTTTTGCAGCAGCTCCCATTACATCAGAAGTTGCCGAATTAGCATCTGCGCCAATTTTTTCTAAAACAGCTTTATTAAATGCCGATTGTTGTTCTGCAGCAGCTTTTTGTTCAAATCCTGCAGTTAAAGGATTGGTATCTAAAATTGTTTTTGCACGAGTAAGTAATGCAGAACCTGTTGCTTGTGCGGCATCCAAAGGTATTCCAGCTTTTCTTAATACATCTACAGCTTGTTTTAATCTTGGTTCTAATGCCTCTTGAATTGGTTGTCCAATACGGCTAATGCCTGACGCAACCGCTTCTCCAGCTTTCCCTAAAGCCCCACCTGCAATAGTATTAAATGCACGGCTTTCTTCAGGTAATGTAGGTTGCAATGCGCCCGATACTGCGCCCATAGCTCCTGCACCTTTAATTAATCCACCGCCTAATGCTTGTTGTGCAACTTGACCTGCAACATTACCAAGCATACCTGGTGTTGTTTCCATTAATGGCGCATATTGCTCACGTTCTTTTTTAATTAATTCAGGTGTTTCTTTTGCAGTTTGTTCTGCAGTTTTGTATCCATATTTTTCTTCTAATTGTTTTACTAATGGTAATTTTTCTTCAATTGCTACCGCTAATGGATCAATTACTTGTCTTGCGCCTAAACCTATATCTCTAAAAGATTTTTTAAATCCTTCTAATGCTTGTTGAGATTTACTCATATTAGCAAATTGAGTAGGCAAATCTTTTGTTACTTCTTTAGCGGAAATAGGCTCATCAATAATTACTTCCGATGGATTAATTTTTACACTTGATGGCTTTCCATCATATTCAACTTCATCAGGGTTTATCTGTGGCATTGAATACTTAACTTTTTGTAAGTAATTTTTTGTTTCTTTGTAAGTTGGTTCTATCCCAGCAAGCACAGCTTTAGCTTGGCTTGTCCCACCGTTATAATGGGCTACAGCAGCCTGAAAACTACCATAATGTTTAGTAAGGTCAGATAAATATTTAGCTGCTCCCTCTGCAGAACTAATTGGATCATTTACGTCAACATTGTATGCTTTAGCTGTAGCTGGCATAAATTGAAAACGACCAGCAGCACCTTTTGGACTTACAGCTTGATCTCCACTATTTTCAGCTCCTTGTATAGCGGATAATGCGCCTTCAGGCAAACCATATTGTTTTTCCAAAGATCCGTAAAGGTTATCCATTATTTCAATTCCCAAGTTTTTCCGCCATCACGACTGATTACAGGTTTGCCTTTCCAATTTCCTGTAACTGTTTTACCACCAACAGAAGATGGATTTTCTTTTACACTTTCAGCTTGTGTAGGACTTAAAAACTTTTCACGAATATGTTGTTGCGCTTCACCAATATGCGTATCAGGATTTAAAGATCCAGATTTCATTTTATTTAATAAAAAATTTTGTTCTTCAACAGGTATTTGATTTTGTTTTTTTGCAAAACCAATAAATCTATTTAATGCTCGTTCATCAGTATTTATATCTGGATTATTTTTAATATAATCATTAATTGAATTTGCTGTAGATTTGTCAGACAAACTACCAATACTTGACGTAACAACTTGAGCAATAAACTTATTAAATGATTGTGCCGCTGATAAATCTCCACCAGCCACTTTATCAACCAATGCTTGAGGCGCACCGACAGCTTGAAGTTTTTGTGCAATTTCTTGATATGTTTTAGTTCCTGCACCTGGTTTAAATTTACTCATCAAATCTTGTAATTCATTTAATCGTGTATCAACTTGAGTAGCACTTTCAACTCGATTAGTTAAATTTTTAGTATATTCATTTAATGCGCCAACTCCACCGCTTGTAGGATTGGGATTTGCTTGTGGTTGACCAGGTATGCGTTGTTCACCAGTCAACGTATTAGTAACAACTGTTTGTCCAGCAGCGTTTGCGCCAATTTGTTGTGCAGGTCCTTTATATTCTTGAGCAGCTTTAGCAGCAGTTAATCTAGTTTGATCGCCAGGTTGTGCATATTTTAAATTACCAATGTACGCACTTGCTAAATCTTGTATATTTTTATCACCAGGATGCTGGTCTGCCCAACGCTGTACAGATTCAGCATATTTTTTTGGATCATCAATACCTGCGGCACTCATACCACCTAATAAACTACCTAAAGAACCACGTTGCTCATCAGTAAGTCTTGTTTTAGCAGACGCAGCAGTTGATTGATTTTGTGCTAAATCTGTATATTTTTTAATGTATTCAGCACCTGTATATGGCATTACTGCATTTACAGTTTTAGTAATTCTTGGCACATCAATATTGCCGTTTTTATCTAAATAATTACTTGGATCGCTAAATAATGATTGTGCAATTTTACGTTCTTCATTTGCTTGTGTTGATTTTTCTAATTCAATACCAGTAATTTTTGATTGAGCTTGTGCTGATTCAGATTTTGCTTTTTGTTCCTCAATCATTGAAGGATATAATTCCTTCATTTTATTTAACTCGTAACTTGATTTGCTTAAATTAAGCATATCCGCCAAACTCATTTGTTTAGGAGCTTGAATATTTCCGTAAATACTTGTATTTGCTTGTTGGACTTCTGCCATGATTTATCCCTTTAAGCTATTTCAAACGGGCCAGTTATACCAGGATTGGGTGGCCCTACAGAACCAGGATTTGAATATGTGTATCCTGTAGAATTATTACCAAGCAACCCCATATTAGACAAAGGATTAGCATTTGATTGATTCATTCCATACAATGCACCTGCATTACCAACATTCCCAACAGCACCACTAATTGCATTGGCTTGACCTATTTGACCAGCGGCTTGAGCATTACCTATGCCTTGTGTAATATTTGCCACATTTGTACCTGTGCCAATTTGAGCATTTGCAGCACCAGTAGCACCAGCCATTCCAATTCCTGCAATTCCAGCTAATTTATTATAAATATTAGTTTGTTGCGCTTGATAATTATTAAATGCATTTTGATATGCGCCTTGTGCATAATTTTGACTAAATGTATTTAATCCTTGTAAAGCATTACCACCAACCATTCCACCTGTTGCATTATTAGCCGCATTAGTTGATTGTTGACCTTGTTGTAATTGAAAAGCATAGTTAGGAGCTAATTGGGAATTTAAGTCAGCATTAGAAAATTGTGACGTTAAGTACGGCATTTGCTGGTTTAAAGCATTTACACCTGTTTGACCTAATTGTTGATATGGAAGATAATTTTCAGAGGCTTTTTGTCCAGCAGCCAAAACTTGTTGTTGAGCTTGTAATCCAGCTTGAGCTTGCGTATTTGCAGCATTTTGCGCCCCTTGAGAGGAAAAGTATCCACCTATTAAAGAACTTCCAACAATAGCTGTAGCTACCCATGTCATAATGTATTCTCCTTACCCTCAATTATAAACTTTTTAATCTCATTATTAAAATCAAAAAGTGCTAAATTATCAGGTTCAATCAGTTGTTTTTCTATAACTTCTAAGTCTTTTTCATCGGTTTTATGTATTGTTATACCAATTGCATCAGTTAACGCTAAAGTTACTCTTTTTGTGCCAGCTTTAGATTCCACAATATCGCCAGCGTTTAATGTTTTCATACCGTTTTCAGTCCATGCCATAATTTGACCGCTTGCACATAAAAAAATATGATCTTCTTTATGTATTTTGCCAACAATCAATGTACCAGCAGGTCTAAAAACTTTACGACAATACATACCACCGCTAAAATAATGATCTGTTTTTAATTCTGCCTGTGGCATTACACTCATTTCTGTTTGTAAAGCATTAATTTGCTCACGACTTGGCACAAAATGTTCAATAATTTCAGACATTGTAATAAGGCACTTTATATTGTTGACCGTTAACCGTTACATTCATAAACCCAGCAGGATTAGCTGGTAATGTTGCCCCACCTGTAGATGCTGTATTTGAGCTACTAAAATTTAAAATATTTAAAAAAAACTGTTGCCATGCACGATTTGGTCGTTTAGTCGTAACATCCATAAATTCAACTTGCGGATAAGGGGTATTAGGTTGATTAATGTAGTTCAAGATTCACCCTCAGTAGCTTTTAAATTTGCCGACACAATTACAGCTTTTATTGGATCAGTTACAACAACTTCAAATACTCGATCCCTTGCCGTTCCCAATCTTCTCCAAATAGCACGATTTTTGTATTTACCTAATGCACCGATGTTTACCCAATGTTCATTACTCCACGTTGAACCACCATCATTTGACCATCTCAACATAGCCTGTGGTTGATTTGTAGGAGTATTTGCATTAATGGTTGATAAATTACTTAAATAAATTGTTGCATTAGCAGGAACAATATATGTTTGTGATGGAGCAATAAAAAATGGAGATTGAATATTTGGAACATTTACTGACAATCCAGTTGTTCCTACACCTGGCTGAAAATATATTTGTAATTCATCAAAATATTGACGTTGATAATCAGTAACTAAATGTGGTGTTCTACGCAATCTGCGTATTTCTTGACCATTATCTGTGTAATTATTTTGATCTAATTGGTAAATAATGCCATTTTCAAAATCACCAACTAAATTTAAATTTTGAAAATTTGCCTGACAATTACCTCTGTGTCGGTGGTAAACATTGTAATTATCTACCCACAACCATTTATGCCACATCTGTGTAGAAAAATCATATACCCACGTTAAATCAAGCGTAGGAAAACTTAAAACATAACATTCATGTCCTTCTAACTGATAAGTCCATGCTCTAGCATCTTCTACATATTGGTCAGTTAAACTGTTTTCTACGGCATGAGTAGATATTCTTTCTGGAAAATATCCGTTCATCATTACTACTTGCGATTGACCACGAATATTTTTACTTAAATAAGCAAAAGAATTACCTAGTCGAGCTATTGAGTTTTGAGCTACTATGCCGTGCTGACTTGAAGATCCTGGAATACGTTGAAATGGAAATGGAAATGTTCCTGCATCTGCCCATACTTCAGATGTTGTTTCACCTAATAAATATACTTGCCCATGATCTGCAATAATAGAAACAAGGTTATCTGGCCCTGTAAACTTACTTGCAAATGATAAAGCAGGAGTTATTGGGCTTAAAATATTAGATGCTGCCCATTGTTGCGTATTTGGATTATTAAAAATAAAGTAGTTATCAACAATATCAACAACATTTGCACCAGAAAATGCCCCATCTGATGTTGGCAAAACACTAAAATTTAATCCATACATTGTTTCAGATGCTACAGTTTGAGAATTACTTACAATATATGTTCCTGTGCCACCAATGCCTGTACCAAATGTTAATGTAAGTGTTAAACCTGTACCTTTTCCAGAAGTTGATGTGCTTACAGGATTAGATGGATTGCTTGTGTAATTTCCTGAGTTTGTAGTTGTTAAACCAGTAACAACACCACTAGTTACGCTAGAAACAATATATGTTGCAGGAGTATTGCCATAAACTCCACCTTGAGCTGTAATCGTATCGTTAACCGCATAACCTGTACCGCCTGTTGCAATTGCAGTTGCTAATACTGTTCCACCGCCATAAGATGTTATAACCGTACCTGCTGCTATACTTGTTCCTTGAACAGTTTGTCCTGCGTAAATTGTTCCAGATGAAACGGCAGTTATCGTTAAAGTTGTACCACTTATTGATCCTGTAAAAATTGCACCTACCGCAGAAGTATTAAAAACTTCAGATGGCTCTGTTTGTGTAAGGTTAATTGTGTATGTACCAACACCGCCTGTACCTGTGCCTAATGCCGTTATGACGGTTTCATTACTTACACTTAATCCATATAACGATTGCCCTGCTGCAATAGTTCCAGATTTCATTAATGTAACGGTTAATGTTGTTCCCGATACTGAGCCAATAAATTGTGCAGATGCTGGATTTGAAATTCTCCATGTATAGCGATATGTTCCATCTACAATGTAAACATTTATTCCATTATCTGTAATGCCAACTATTCCTGTGTTTGTATTTAATTGACCTACCAATGTAGGAGTCAATGTTGATGTTATAACGTATACATAATATCCACAAACAACAACCATATACTGTCCACCAGATACGGTTCTCATGCCTCTAATTTCAGCAGTATTTAATGTAATTTGTGCAGTCAATCCTGGTGTTGGATATAAAGCTACTACACCACGTTGCCCAGCTTGTTTTGTTGGATCTATTTCTGGTCGAAAATTAATGCACTCCTCGCCATTTACATAAATAGAAGGAGCTACATAAGAAGGGCCAACAAGTCCGAAGTCTGCCATTATCTAAAGAAACCCCCACTCAAAATCCAGCCCGCATCACGCTGCCGACTACTTAACATCGCATCTTGGAATCTAGCAGATTGAATCGGTTTCATATTAGTGCGTTTTATAGTAGCTTTTGCTTGTGATGCATATGCGTTAATCATCCCTATTTGCGTTGCAGATGCTTTGCCATACATAGGCATTAGACGTTCAGCTAAACACCATCTGAGAGCCATTGAGTAACCCTGTGGCAATATAATTGGGTCATTGATAGTGTTGTAACGTGCAAATAATGTGTCTGCAAATATATGCATTTCACCTTGTGATGGATTAGGCCATACAAAAATGTTTCCTAATGTTTCGGTTGGTTGGTAATAAAGAGCTTTGGGCCACGGGCCAGCAAGCGTTTTTAAACCAATCATTTCGTAATCTTCTACGTTAAGAATTGCAACTGGATAATCGAGGCCACCATTAGTAATAGGCTGATTATTACTGTATGTATTAATACGCACAAAAGCACTATTAATAGAAAGGGGTCGCTGATAATACGAATTAATTGTTGTAGATGTAACAGTTTGACTAATGTTAAGTGTATATGTGCCAACTTCATTGATATTTCCCCCAGCACCAGATTGAAATGCTACGATAGTTGTGCCGTCTGTAATACCTGAACCATTAAGAGTTTGTCCTAATGCTATTGCGCCACTTGCTATTGCTGTAACCGTTAATATATTGCCTGATATAGAACCTGTAAATACTGCCCCAATTGTTCCACCAGGGCCAATTGTATATTGTGTAACACCTGGTGATATAGGATAGATAATTTCTGTTTTATAAGAAACCATCATTGATTCGTTTGACCATTGATCTACTATGTCATTTAACATATCAAAAGCATCTTGAGCTGCTTCAGGTGTTGGAGTTTCACCTGCTTCTAAAGCACCAATGTCTTTTAATGCACGAGAAATTATGTCAAACGGTTGAGCCATTAATTACTCCAAGGCAATGGTGTATTTGATGGGGATACAGGTGGGTTCTCCAAGCTGTTAATCTGTCCTTGTACGTTTGCTTCGTAGTTAGCAACGCCTTGTGCTCCTAATGCTGTTTGTACCCAGCCAATCACAATAGCCTGCGTTAAGTTAGCATAAGGTACAAAGTTAGGGTCAGATTGCTCTACCGTAAACTGTGTGTTGCCACCAATAGATGCGGTTTGTGTTCCGTCTGTGCCAGTCAAAGTCCACAATGTATTGACTACATAGTTTGGTTGATTTGGTACGTTAGGTAGTGTGTACATGGAATTAATTGTCCAAGTCCAAGTTGTTACTGTTGCCATTTAATTCTCCTATTAAGGGTGGGTTGCTTTGTATGCGTCAAATTCTGCTTTAAGTTCTTGGATTGCTTTTACTAAGTATGGTACTAAGTTTTGGTTTAAAGATAACATCCCATCATCACCTTCGCTAATTTGTGCTGGTAGAACAGTTTGATATTCTTGTGCAATAAATCCAATGTCATGCTTGTTATCTTTAATATAATCAAACTCCACTGGTCGTAGAGCTGAAATAACATTTAATCCTGATTCTAAAGATATAATATTTTTCTTTATACGAATATCAGAAGTAACTGACCATAGTGTTGAATTTGCCCCATTATATGCACCTGAAGTACCTCCAATAAATGCTGTATTAGAACCTTTACCTGTAAGACTTGCGCCTATAACAATTTCATTTGAAGCGGCTGAACTAGAACCGTTTGCAGTGTAACCGATTGTTATGTTATTGTTACCTGTTGTATATATGTATCCAGCCTGATAACCTACTGCTGTGTTATTAGATGCGGTGGTGTTGTTATATAAAGATTGAGTTCCTAACGCAGTATTGCTTGCACCTGATGAATTATAAAGCATTGACTGAAAGCCAACACCAGTATTTGCGTTTGCTGTAGAAGCAGAAACTTGACTACCTGAACTTTGACCAACAAAAGTATTTTGTGAGCCAGTAGTTACGAGATAACCTGAACTATATCCTAAGAAAGTATTTTGTGTTCCAGTCGTATTTGAATACCCAGCTTGATAGCCTACTGCTGTGTTATTAGATGCGGTGGTGTTTGAGTAAAGAGCATTTGTTCCTACCGCAATATTATAGTTTCCAGAAGTATTTTGATATAAAGCTGTAAATCCTAATCCAACATTTGAACCGCCAGTTGTATTTAATTGCAAAGATTGTTGCCCAACACCAACATTATTAGTTCCGCTTGTGTTTGAGTTTAATGATAAATATCCAACACCTGTATTGCTTCCACCACTTAAAGAGCCTGAACCCAATACTGCATAGCCTAAAGCTGTATTGCCGCCAACACCATTAGCACCCTTACCAACAGTAAGACCTGATATAGTAATATCATTTGTAATTGCAGAAGATGAACCGCCTAAAGCAATAGATGTGCCACCAATCGTGATAGATGAATTAGTTAAACTTGAGTTACCAATATTAGATAAAGTATTGCTTGAGCCACTAATTGTCTTATTTGTAAGCGTATCAGTTGTTGCTCTGCCCACTAAGGTATCTGTAGATGTTGGCAAAGTTAAAGTACCTGTATTGACAATGCTAGAAATAACAGGTGCAGTTAAAGTTTTGTTTGTTAAAGTATCAGTTGTAG
>Ga0208741_10000873_pt1 | contig 13176 bp, 15 predicted proteins | sample CryBogCBE03Jun09_FD_184576 | JGI IMG/M metagenome (GOLD analysis project Ga0208741, IMG submission 184576) | Freshwater microbial communities from Crystal Bog, Wisconsin, USA - CBE03Jun09 (SPAdes) | ecosystem: Environmental > Aquatic > Freshwater > Lake | place: Crystal Bog, Wisconsin, USA...
GTATAAAACCTGGCATATTGATGGCCGGTTGGAAAAAGGTTACTATGTAACTGAGCTGATAACCGACATACTCAGCGGTGGCGGCTCATCAAGGCTTTTCCAGGCGTTGGTGAAGGAAAAGCAGTTGTTCAGCCAGATAGACTGCCACCATTTTGGCAGCATCGACAAAGGTTTGGTGGCCGTGGAAGGCAAATTGGTGAAGGGGGTTAAAATGGAGGACGCGGAAGCCGCCGTGGAAGAAGAGCTGGCCAAGCTTAAAAACGGGCTTGTGGCAGATGCCGAGCTGCAAAAAGTAAAAAACAAAACTGAAAGTGCCTTGGCCTTCGAGGATATGAGCATTATGAACCGTGCAAACAGCCTAGCCTTTTACGAGTTGTTGGGCGATGCCCAGCTGATGAACAGGGAGCTAGACAAATACAACGAAATAACCGCCGAAGACATCCAACAATACACCCGCGCTATTTTTACAGATAATAACAGCAGCACGCTGCATTATTATAGCAAGGCGTAGGCGTTTGTCCAGTACGGTGAAACTCGGGGTATGGGTATTACTTCGCAGGCAGGGTGCTGTCAGGCACGGCCAAGCTGCCGGTTACATGGGTAAAACTTATGTTTTTAAATGCTTGGTCAGAGGTTAAGCCCACGCTGTTAATGTTGTTGCCTTGCTGGTGTACATGGGCGGCTTTATCGGTATAAAACATTTGCCTGTTGCGGTCCCACCAAAGCTCGTTGGTGCGCAGGGTATCGCCTGTTAGGTTATACACCAACACACTGTCTAACATCAACACTTTCCCCAGTTTTTCGTAGTTAACGGCGTATTTGGCAAACAGGCGGCTTCCAACGGCGCCGGTGCTGTCGGTAAAAAACTCCACCTTCACGCCTTTAGGGAAAATCATCTTGGCCGTGTCCTGTATTTCGTGCTGCATAAAAGGTGCGGTTAGCTTGGCCTTTAGTTTTGAGCCTTCGCTCATATAGGCCGTTATATTGCTCGCCTCTTCTTTGGCCGCTTTTTTAATGCCAAGGTCGCGTACCTGCTGCACATCGTTGCTACAGCCATAGGCATATAAACAGGCCGCCAATATGGCCGTGTAAATAATGCTGGTTTGTGTGTGCCGTTTAATCATTATACGCTTTAAAAACCCAAATATCGCTTAAACAAGCGGCAGGGTGGCCGCTAAATTATTTCAGTTTTGTTATTTTTTACGGTTTATCCAACCGCTTGGTACCCATAATAGTTTTTTTGGCGTTTTTCGCCAAGGCTAAGCCTTTGTAAAGTTTCCAAAGCAATGTACAAACTGCCACTTTTAGCCGTCATGTCTGCGTAGCCAGGCATCTTAAATAGTTAAAACTGCTGTCTGGTAATTTGGGATATACCTGCCTCCGCAGGTATGACGCGGCAGCTTTTCCATTGCTTAAGCTGTTTGGGCAGTGGAAACTAGCGCCGCCGACAGCATCTTTCTTTTATCAGCTCGCTACCCATATAACTGAACTGCTTCGTGGCTTTAGACGTCATGCCTGCGAAGGCAGGCATCTCAAAAGTTTAAGCCTGCCTGTTAATTATTTGGGAGATACCTGCCTCCGCAGGTATGACGTAGCGATTTTTCGTTGCTTAAGCTGTTTGGGCAGAGGAAACTGGCACTGCCGCACTATATGTTTTTTACCATTGTTCTACCCATTATTCAGTTCGCTTATGGCATACAGGCCTTCGTATAGCAAGTGTGGGTTGCCAACAATGCGGCCCTTAAGGTGGGGCTCAAAAAAGGGCATGTCGCCACCGGTAAGCATCACCGTAAGGTTGTTGTACCTAAGGGCATATTCGTCGGCAATGCCGTCAATTTCCTTGGCCATACCCAGGATGGCACCGCTCAGCAGGTTGGTGCGTGTGTCGTAGCCTATCAGCGGAAAATTCCAGTTGGGTGCAACCAATGGCAGCAGTGCCGTGTGTTCGTGCATGGCTTTCAAGCGCATTTCAAGCCCCGGCGAAATGCTGCCGCCCAAAAACTCACCAAATTTATTGACAAAATTAAAAGTGATGCAGGAACCCAGCCCAATAACCAAGTTGTGTTTGCCCGGGTGCAAATGCACGGCGGCAGATACCAGCGCAAGCCTGTCGGCCCCAATAGTTTCGGGCTTGCCCACAGGGGTGGTTACCGGTAATTTGCTGGCATAGGTAAGCTTATGAAACCTGCTGCCTTGCGCCAATACGGCTTCAATGCCTGCATCGTGGTTTATTACCGATGACAGTATTGTTTTGGCAGGCCGGTATTGCTGCACCAGTTTCTCCACGGTTTCAGGCAGGCCGTCTTCCATCACCGCCAGCGACTGGAAGATGCCGTCTTCAAATACGGCATATTTAAGCCGGGTATTGCCAAAATCGAAACAAAGCGTTGTTTGCATTGGTATAAAAAATTAAGCGAAAATATGTGGTATGGCGCAGTTTATGGGGTTGCCCCGTAATATTTTGTGGGGTTGCCGCCCGAACAACCTGCGAGGGGCAAACAGCCTGGGGGTTAATTCATCAAACTCTTGTTCACCAAGTTGTGGGCAATGTGTATAAAATGCTTGGGCACATACAGCTCAATATCGCCAAAGCTTAGGTAGTTGCTGTCAAGTTTGTTCAGTACATACACCTGTAAATGGTTTTCTTCCAGCATGCCTTTTACTATACTGGCCTCGGTATAGTTTTGGGTGGTGTACAATTTGCTCCAGCCTTTCATTATAATGCATTGTTTGTGTGGTCACTGGTAGGGGCATCGTCAACGGCGTGCATGGCAATCACCACCTCGCTTTCCTGTTGAAACAGCTTAAATAAAAATTGCAGCGCGGCCATGGCACCCACGCCCATTAACAAAATAGTGGTAGCGGGAATGTTATTGGCAACAGCATCTGCGGCCGGCGACACCGCTTTTTTGCTGATGGCATACATTTCGGTAACCACAAACGCATTGTTTAAAAAATGTAGGGTTATGTTAAGCCATAGGTTTTTGCTGTAGTAATAAATAAAACCCAATATGCCACCCAAAAACACCCTTACCAAAAAGCCGTAGAACGAGCCATGCATGAGGCTGAACAACACCGCCGTGATGAGGATGCCCGTAAAAGCATTGCGGCTAAGGCCGATGATAACCTTTTGCAGGCAGCCACGAAACAGCATTTCCTCCGCTACGGCAGGCAGCAGTGCCAGCATAAACAAAGCCAATACATATTCACCGCCCGAGCGTATGGTGCCCAGCATCTCGGCCTGCTTGTTGTATTCGTCTTCCCAGTGTTTAAAGGTGGTGGCCAGGTTTTTGGTGAGCGGTATGTTTTGGTTGATGATTTCTAACGCGCCCGACACAAAAAACGACGCAAAAAACATCACCACCACCAACAAAAGCTGTTTGGTGCTGATAACCGTATTGAACCCCAAGTATTTGGCTGCCCCCGCGCGGTTAGTGAGAAAGGAAAACAGCGCTGCTGGTAAAATAAATAAAAAGAGGGTACCTACCACCTGCAATAGGCGGGTAACATCAACGTTGGTTAGGGCGGCAGGGTGGTTTTTTGCACCAGTTTGGGTAAGGGGCATTAACACATGCTGCACCCCCAGCACAGCAAAAGAACCAAAAATAAAGCCCGCCCCAGTTAACGCCAATAGCAACGCCAGTTGTGACGCGGGGGAAAATGTTTGCCTGTCAGTCATACCTTTCATGAATAAGAACGTAAATTTGCAATTCTTTTTTTGCCTGCCAATAGTAATGGACAACAAAAAAAGGAAGCGTTATTGGTTTATGGCTTTGCAATTTGGTAGGCTGCGTAAGCCCGCTGTAAACCAAAAATTATTTAAATATGGTGAAGATAGGAAACATAACATTACCACAATTTCCCTTGTTGCTGGCGCCGATGGAGGATGTGAGCGACCCGCCTTTTCGCGCGGTTTGCAAAACCAACGGGGCCGACCTGATGTACACGGAGTTTATCAGCAGCGAGGGGTTGATAAGGGATGCTATTAAGAGTAGGAAGAAGCTTGACATATTTGACTATGAACGCCCTGTGGGGATACAAATATTTGGGGGCGATGAAGATGCCATGGGCCTGAGCGCCAAAATTGTGGAGGCGGTTGACCCCGATTTGGTGGATATAAATTTTGGCTGCCCCGTAAAAAAAGTAGTGTGCAAAGGCGCAGGTGCGGGGGTATTGAAAGATATTAAATTAATGGAGCGCTTAACCAAAGCGGTGGTTAATGGCACCACTAAGCCAGTTACGGTAAAAACAAGGCTGGGTTGGGATGCCAACAGCATAAACATTGAGGAAGTGGCCGAGATGTTGCAGGACTGTGGCATTAAGGCACTGGCCATACATGGACGCACCAGGGCGCAATTGTATAAAGGCGAAGCTGATTGGAGCTGGATTGCCAAGGTTAAAAACAACCCCCGCATTCAAATACCCATATTTGGCAACGGCGATATTGACAGCCCCGAAAAAGCCGTTGAATACCAAAATCGCTACGGCGTTGACGGCATAATGATAGGCCGGGCGGCCATAGGGTACCCCTGGATATTTAATGAAATCAAGCATTATGTAAATACCGGCAGCCTTTTGCCTGCCCCCACCATACACCAAAGGGTGGATGTTATAAAAACGCATTTGGCCCGTTCAATTGAGTGGAAGGGGCAAGTATTGGGCATATTGGAAATGCGCAGCCACTACGCCAACTATTTAAAGGGCTTCCCTAACATAAAGGAGTTTAGGGGTAGGTTGGTTACCCTAAATAGTTTTGAAGAAATTTGTGCAATACTGGATGAGGTAACCAAGTACTACGATGGGTATGTGGTGCCACACCAGCCGTTTGCGTTTAACAAACCGCAGAAGGAAGAAGTATGCGCTTATTAGTGTTAAGCCTGCTGACTGCTTAAGTCATTTGCTTCGGCAGGTTTGTTTTTTTATGCACTTGGTTGTTCTTTCAATGCCAATGCTGCGGCAGCCGCGTGTTTTTTCATCACCTCCTCGTATAGGTTTTGGCTTTCGTGAGTAAGTTTGTCAAACTCAATGTTCAAGCGGGGTATCAGTTCCATCACAATGTTTATTTTACCCTCTATGTCCAAAAACTTGTTCAGCACCACCACTTTCTTTTGCTCCAGCACGCACCACCCACTTTGAAACGTACCACGTTCGTACCGGGTAATATACCCTGAATCACCCAAAATATCTTCCAGTTTATCCAACGTTGATTGTGTGTATTTCATCCCTTGCGCGCAAATTAATGGTGCAAAAATAGTTTGTAAATCACCCAACGAGGCAGAGTTTTATCCACAGCCGGTATGAATGCTGCACCGCTTGGCGGCCGAACGCCTGCGGAGGTGTTTTGCCTGCAAGGCGTTTTGCAACACAGCTTGAATGCTTTACCGCACCAACACCGTGGTGCCTTTTTGTTGGTAAGGCCTGCCCGTTACGCTGTCGGTGTAGCTTAGCATCCAAACGTATACGCCGCTGCCCTGCGGCACGCCATTGGTGCTGCCGTCCCATTTTTGGGTCCAGTCTTTGGTTTCAAATACCTGCTGGCCCCAGCGGTTAAATACCCTAAACGTTAGGTTAACCGCTTTATAGGCGTTAAGTGGGTATAAATAATCGTTATGGCCATCTCCATTGGGGGTAAAAGCGCTTGGCACGGCTATATAGCAACTGTAAACCACTTTTACAAAGCGGTAAGTGGTATCGAAGCAGGGTACGGTATTTTGCACAATAAGCCTAACCGGGTACACGGTTTCGCTGTTGCCGGCCGGGTAAACCTGGTAGGGTGGGTTTTGTTGGGTGCTGGTTTGGTTATTGCCAAAATACCAGTTCCAACGCGTAATATAGCCGGTGCTAGCATCTTTAAACAAGGCGGTATCCAATGGGCAAATGGTGCTTGGTGCAGTAAACACAGCTTTTATTTTACCCCCGAGCGCAAACAGTTGTAAGGACGTATCGGTACACACCCCGTTAGACACAATGAGTTTGGCCGACATTTGACCCGAGTCTTTATAAATTCTGCTGAACAGTTGCAAGGTGCTGGTGTACGCATCATTAAAAAGCCATTGCCAGTTGTTGATGCCGTTGCCGCCTTGGTGGGCAAATAAAACGGTATCCTGCACACAGCCATGGTTAATGTGTAGGGCAAAAGCTGCGGAAACGGTATCTGCGCAGGTAAAGGCCACCGCCTCCCCGGCTGCAACCACTTCGCCACATTCGTCAACAATGGTGCCGCCGTCTGTGCCGCTTTTTAGGTGTAGGGTATATACGCCAGCATGCGTTATGGGGGCAGCAAGATAAACGGTTATCGTGTTGCTTAAGCCGTTTGCATCGCAACTGCCTTTGGCTGCGCTAATGGTAACAGGGTAGGGGCCGGTAACAGAAAAATCGCTGCCATCCGGCGCTATTGAATTGCATGTTATACGCTTTTTAAACACTAGTTGCAGCGTGCGGGGTGCGCAGCCCACGGGCGAAATACTATCCATTTTTACGGGTATGCCGGGTGTAAACCCAAAAACCACCTTGTCGCCCACGGGTATGCCATTATCGCAATTGTCTAGCAAGGTGTTGGCATCTGCGCCATTTTTTATGGTAACCGTGTAGTTGCCAGCGGGTAAGGCATTGCTGAGGTTAATCTCTAAGGAGTCCATGTCAAAGCCTGTAGTGCAACTATTGCTGCTGATGCCAGTGATAGTGGCCGCTGCCGGCGAAAGGGTAAAATCACTGCCATCTGGTGCCAGGCTGGCACAACGCATTTTTTTGGTGAGCTTTACGCCAATTTTGGTACCCGCGCAGTTTGCCAATGCCGATTGCAGTGCTGGTTTGGTGGTATCGGTAATAATAGCGGTGCCTCCGTTGCCGAACGACAGGCCATAACCGCTTTGTGTTTGCGTATAGTGGCTTACCAGCAGCAGGTAGGTATGCCCCTGCGTAAGAAAGGGCATTTTGGTAAAGGTGTTTACATTGTCTGAGGGCAGCGAGGCACACTCCACATTGGCGGTGCCGGCGTTGCTTGCACCCGTGGGCGCATAGGTACCTGCCCAATTTGCGCATACAAACAGTGAATTGTCGGTGTATACATCCGCCGCGTTACGCCCTGTTATATCATACAATTGCCAGTCGTAATCGTCGGTGGGGTCTGCGGGGGTTATTGTAAAACCCAGTGTGCCGGCTTGGTAACAAGTAATGCGGTACCAAAACGGGTTGGTGTCGGCATAAGTGGCACCCCCGCCAGCACAGCCTGGCACATTTATATTGTGGTTGGTGCAAATGGGTACGGTGGTTTGGGTAAATACGCTGGTGCCACACACCGGGAAGGCGGTTTGCGGGGTTTGACCCAACGCGCTGCACTGTGCAATGCCTTTATTGCAACACAACACAAGTAACAATAACGCTGTAAAAAACCTACTATGCATAATTTGTTTTGACCGTTAAAATAAGCCCGCCAGTGCATTATTTGCCAAAAATACCATCCATAAAACGGGCATGGTAGCAACGGAACCCGTAATACACCAATACTAACGTTTTACACCCCCAGTACATTGCCTGCCCGGCTAAGCCATGGGCAATAAACCTACCATTAGCGCATGATTGGGCGTGGCTTAAAAAATCTCCTCCAGCTCTTTTAAATGGTGTACCATATAGGTTGCCTGTATGTGGGGCGTAACTTTTAAGTGGTTTACAAACACACTGTCTAACCCTGCATTGGTGGCACCCTGTATGTCGGCATCCAAATTGTCGCCAATCATAATGCTTTCTGCTTTTGTTGCGCCCGTTTTACCAAGGGCATACTCAAATATGGCTAGGTTGGGCTTTAAGCTGTTGCTGGCTTCAGATGTTATCACATCCAAAAAATAGCCACCCAGATTGCTGCTGTTCAGCTTGTTGTGCTGTATTTGCTCAAACCCGTTGGTTATTAAATGCAACCGGTACCCTTTGTTGGTTAAATAATCTAAAATTTGGGTGGTGTAGGGAAATAGATTTTTCTTAAACGGCAGCCTTTCCAAAAACTGCACGGCCATCAGGCGGGAGAGTTTGTCGTCGCCAATCTTAAAATCTAGTAGGGTAAACCACATCCTTTTCCAGCGCAGCTCGTCCTGTTTTATAAAGCCTTTGGTGTAACGGTCCCAAAGGCGGTTGTTGTGAAAGCTATAGCGTTCAAAAAAATAATCAAAATCATGTATGCCTCTTTCCGTAAGGCCGTTCATGGTATACAATTCAAACAACACCTCTTTGGCATTGGTTTCAAAATCCCAAATGGTATGGTCTAAATCAAAAAATAAGTGTTTATACGGCATACAGGCTACATAAGGCCGCTAAGGTATTATACATTGGGCATTTTGCGCCACCCTGGCGCTTGCTGTGTTTGTAAGGCAACGCCAACCTAAGGTTTTTTACCGCTACCTTAGCGCCTAAATTAGTGTAATTATGGTGGTGGTTGTTACAGGCGCATCCAAAGGGATAGGCAGGGCCCTAGCGGAAAAATTTGCATCGGCAGGTGCCACGCTGGTTATTTGCGCACGCAGCGCGCAGCAATTGGTGCAGACTGCCACGCAGCTTACAGCAAAATACCCGCAAAGCAAGGTGTACACCATGGCTGCTGATTTAGCCAATAAAGCCGAGGCGGAAGCCTTTGGTAAATTTGTGTTGGAAAACGCAGGCAGGGTGGATGTGCTGGTAAACAATGCGGGGTCGTTTTTGCCGGGCAGCGTGAAGGCAGAGGAAGACGGTGTGCTGGAAAAAATGATCAGCACCAACTTGTACAGTGCCTACCACCTAACGCGGGCATTGCTGCCTGTTATGGTAAAGGCCCATGCCGGCCATATTTTTAACATGTGTTCCATCGCATCGCTGCAGGCGTATAGCAATGGCGGCAGTTACAGCATCAGCAAGTTTGCCCTGGCGGGGTTTTCAAAAAACCTGCGCGAGGAGCTGAAGCAACATAATATTAAGGTAACGGCAGTGTACCCGGGTGCGGTGTATACCGACAGCTGGAGCGGCAGTGGGGTTGACCCCAACCGGATAATGGAGGCGGCCGATGTGGCTGAATTGGTTTTTACGGTGTCCCAACTTTCCCCACAGGCTTGTGTGGAAGAGCTTGTTTTACGGCCGCAGCTGGGGGATTTGTAGCGGGGATGTGAACACCAAGCCCATCATGTAACCACCCAGCCCAACACCAGCGGTACATCGTTAAAAAAATGCCCGCTGATGGTTAATGGCTGCTCTGCATTTTTTTTAAACACAAACGGCATTTGTATGCTTTGGGGGCCGGTTTGGCTTGGTGGCCCGGTTAGTTGCAGGTGTTGCTTAAAATCTATGCCGCCCAGGCTATGCCATTTGTACAGGCTTTCCTTGGCACTCCACACAAACGCCAGCAATAGGTTGTATGAAAAGCCCTGCAGCTCAGCTGCCTGCATAAAGGCAATATCTGTATTGTGCAGGAACTTATGGGCAATAGCACCAATTTTTGGCGACAGCCCTTCAATATCCAGCCCCACCCTTTGGCTGCTGCTTACGATGGCGGCCGCATAATTGCCGCTGTGGGATATGGAAAAATGGTACTGCTCCCCAGGCAGGTAGGGTTTTCGGGTATCTGCCACTAAAATTTCGTTGTAAGGAAAATCAGGGAACAGTTGTTGCAGCAGCCAGCGTGCGGCAAGGTGTTGCAGCCGTTTGTGCGGGTGGGTAATGTTGCGTTGCAACGGTACTTTTTGCAGAAAAAACGCTTCCGGCTCTTCAATGTGCCAAATGCCCAGCCTGGTGGTGCCGCTAATATTGTTTTGATAAAATAGTGCCAATTTGTTGTAACAGATTTACTTTGCAGAATTACGATTTATATTGCAAACGAATTTAAAGGCTGGCGGATAGGGGCAATGTAAAACGGGCGGTGGTTGCCCCAGTGATTTTAATAACCTTGCGGCAGAGGCATTTTTATATTTTTTTTCTGTTGACATTTTTTGTGGCAACAAGTGCATGGTGCGGTGGGAGAAGGCAAATTAAACAATACTTACTAATGATATTATCTGACACGCGCATTTTGGAAGAAATGGAAAAAGGCACTATAAAGGTTGTGCCGTACGACCGTACATGCCTGGGTAGCAACAGCTACGATGTACATTTGGGCAAATGGCTTGCCAAATACAAAGACGAGATACTGGATGCCAAAAAGCATAACCTGATTGAGCATTTTGAAATACCCGACGACGGCTTTGTGTTACAGCCCCATGTGTTTTATTTGGGGGTGACTGACGAATACACCGAAACCCATGCTCATGTGCCATTTTTGGAAGGAAAATCATCCACGGGCAGGCTTGGCATTGACATACACGCCACCGCAGGTAAAGGCGATGTTGGCTTTTGCGGAAACTGGACGCTTGAAATTTCTGTTAAACAGCCGGTGAAAATATACAAAGGCATGCCGATAGGCCAGTTAATCTATTTTCCCGTAGAGGGCGAAATTGAGGTGAAGTACAACCAGAAAAAAGATGCCAAATACAGCGGGCAGCCCAACAAGCCGGTTGAAAGCATGATGTGGAAGAATTTGTTTTAGGCACCGCATTACAGGGGTACAACTACAAACTAGAACGCAATTGGTGGGTTGGTATTAGAATTATGTTTTAAAAAAATCTTATGTCAAAACAAATAATCAACACAGAAAAAGCCCCAGCGCCTATTGGCCCGTATAACCAAGCGGTTAAAGCAGGGGATTTAATTTTTGTAAGCGGTCAAATAGCGATTGTGCCTGCCACCGGCGAACTGGTTAGCGGCAGCATAACGGAAGAAGCCCACCAAGTGATGGCCAACTTGAAGGCGATATTGGAGGAGGCTACAATAACGTTTGAACATATTGTGAAAACCACCATATTCCTGAGTGATATGTCGCTGTTTGCCGAAGTGAATGCGGTATACGGCAGCTATTTTAACGGGGACTACCCGGCCCGCGAAACTGTTGCCGTTAAGGGGTTGCCCAAAGGCGTTAATGTGGAAATTAGCGTGGTGGCAACAGTTAGCCTTTAATAATAAAACTGGGCGGCTGCTAATTATTGGGAGTTTTGGGTATTATAATACTGTTACCAGGTAGATGCAGAGCATTTAAAGGGCATGGGTACCGTCCGAAAGGCTCATGATATACACTTCTGCTTGGATGCCAAATTTTTGCTTGTATTGGGCTTGCATTATCCCTGTTATTTCAGCAACTTTTTCTTTTTTTATCAGGTTAATGGTGCAGCCGCCAAATCCACCGCCCATCATCCGTGCGCCTATTATTTCGGGATGCTGTTTGGAAATTGTTACCAAAAAATCGAGTTCGTCGCAACTTACATCGTACAAACGGCTAAGGCCGTCATGTGTGGCATACATCAATTTCCCGAATGCGGCTATATCATCCATTTTTAGTAATTCTGCGGCTTTTTTTGTACGGGTAATCTCTTCGGTAACATACAGGCACCTGTTGTAAACATCGGCGTCATCAAAAGCATCTGCGTTTGCTGTTACTTGCTCAGGGCTGATGTCCCTGAAGGTTTTTGCCGCAGGAAATTTTCGTTTCAAAATCCCTAATCCCTTTTCGCTTTGCTGCCTGCGTACGTTGTACTCGCCGCCGTCAAGGGAATGGTGTACCAAGGAGTTTACCAATACAATTGCGTAATCGTTTGCATTAAATGGCAATATTTTATAGGTTAGCGTGTTGCAATCGAGCAGCAGTACTTTGTTTTGCTTGCCCATCACGCTCGCAAACTGATCCATGATGCCGCATTGCACGCCTGGGTAGGTATGCTCGGCTTTTTGGCAAATAACGGCAATGTCAGTACGGCTGATGCCTAAATTGTAAACATCGTTCAGCGCAAAGGCAAGTCCGCATTCAACCGCGGCGGATGAAGAGAGGCCAGCGCCCACAGGTAAATTACCACCAAAAGCAACGTCTACGCCTCCAATAGGGTAGCCGCGCTGTAACAGTTGGTCAATCACCCCAAGGATATAATTCTTCCAGCCACTCATTTTGTGAATCCCTGACAAGGGAACGTGCAGCTCATCTTGCATATCAGCACTAAACACATTTATAAAATCGGTATTGTTTGGGGCTATGGCAAAATATACGCCCTTGTCAATTGCGGCAGGCATTACATAGCCATCATTATAGTCAACGTGTTCTCCGATCAAATTTATACGGCCAGGTGAAAAAAACAACCTAGGTTGTTTGCTAAACTTATCCTTAAAAATATTGGCAATCTCGTGGCCTGTAAAAATCATATTATATAGTTAGGCTGGTAAGTATACAGTGTAATCGTTTGCAAAAATATGAGGTTCGGATGGTTTAGCAATAATTAACCCGATGGCATTATTAAAGGCATTCGGTGCACCGCTTAGGTTTTCTACGGCAATGCTTTTGCGGTGCGGCGGTGTGTACACTTGAAGGTAGGGGTAGCCAGCCATGGCCTCGATGGTTACCCTTAGCCCGCTGGTTGTATTTGTAAGAGTACATGCTGTCTTAGGTTCTTCATTCACAATAAAGCAATTATCAAAAAATGTGTCGCCAAGGTGTTTGGGTGTGGCAAATGCAATGTTCTCAACTGTTTTACCGGTCGGCACCAGGCTATCGTTAAACTCAAGTACTTGGGTGGCATTTATTTGCACCAATAGGTCGTTAACAGTGCAGCCAAGGTTAAAGTAGGGGTGCCAGCCGTCGCACAAGGGCATATCGGCGTCACCAGTGTTTGTTACCACCGTTTCCATGGAGAGTACACCGTGTTCTTTTAACGTGTACGTTATTTGGGTTTTGTATTGAAAGGGAAAACCTTCCGCGGCATTATGGTACTCATACCCTAACGTAACAAAAGCACCTTTGCTGTTGGTGCCTTTGTCTAAAATCGAAAAAGGTGCGTCGTACAACAATCCATGTATGGCTTCATCCCCTAAGTAAAATTTTTTAATGGAGTACGCCTGGTTGTTAAAACTATACTGGCCTTTGGTTACCCGGCATACAAACGGCGAAAGTTTAGCACTTTTGAAGCCCGCCGTAATGCCCTCAACCGCATCTTGTGGGGTAGCGAAGCCGTCAATAACGTTGTGGCTGGTTCCTGCCCTGGTTATGGTAAACGCGTTCAGTAAGGCTCCGAACGAATAAACTTCTGCTGAGCAATTGTATTGTTCGTCTTTTAAATGAATAATAGGATGGCATTTTTCCTATTATTC
>Ga0208741_10000875_pt1 | contig 13169 bp, 10 predicted proteins | sample CryBogCBE03Jun09_FD_184576 | JGI IMG/M metagenome (GOLD analysis project Ga0208741, IMG submission 184576) | Freshwater microbial communities from Crystal Bog, Wisconsin, USA - CBE03Jun09 (SPAdes) | ecosystem: Environmental > Aquatic > Freshwater > Lake | place: Crystal Bog, Wisconsin, USA...
CATCAGACCAAAATGGGGCATCTATCGTAGTCTGAATAATGTTTCCTATCTAAGGGATGAAGCAATCCGGTTCAATTCATTCTACATTTATGAGACTCCTGCCACAGCTTACAAAAGCAAGTAGCTGGAGGTGGTAATCTAGGTTTAATTATCCCTTTGTTGTATCCGTATCAAATCGGTCTACTTTCAACCCAGGTAAGGCACGTAAGCGGTCTACTAGTTCCTCCAGTTCTTCCTTATCATGTACAAAAACCTTGATGGTGCCTTCAAATAAACCATCTCCACTTTCAATGGTGAGAGCCGCGATGTTTATCTTTAGCTCACCACTGATGATGTTTGTTATTTTATTTACCACTCCCACATCATCAACACCAACAACTTTCAATCCTGTTAAGAAGGAGATTTCTTTGTTCTTTGCCCATTTGGTCTTCACGACTCTATGACCATAGTTCGCCATTAGCTGTGCGGCATTAGGGCAGTTAGTTCTGTGGATGATGAGTCCCTTTCCTGTACTCACAAATCCAAACACGGCATCGCCAGGAATGGGGTTACAGCATTTGGCAAGGGTATACATGATTTTATCGCTACTCTCACCAAATATTATCAGTTCACTATCTTTTTTACTATACTGTTTTTGGGTTTCTGATGTTGTTTCCTGTATGATTACTTTGGGCTTTGGAAGTTCCAGCTTGTCGCCCAGTACATTAAAGTCCTTCAACTCTTTCAAGTCAATTGACTTGGTGGCAATCATATAAAATAAATCTAGCTGCGACGACAACTTGTAAAAGCCCATCAGCTCGTCAATGTTATAACTGCTGTAACTAGCCCCCATTCCTTCCATCTTGCGTTGAAGGATATACTTTCCATCTTCCGCAGTCTTCCTTTTATCCTCCTTCAAAGAGTCTTTTATCTTCGCTTTTGCCTTCGCGGTAACAACAATACTCAACCAGTCTTCTGTTGGTTTTTGCTTGCTACTAGTAATGATCTCTATCTGGTCACCACTTCTTAGTTTGTGACTGATGGGCACCAACTTATGATGTACTTTGGCGCCAATACAATGACTACCCACTTCGCTATGCACCGAAAAGGCAAAGTCTAAGGCAGTACTTCCTTTGGGCAACATCTTCACTTCTCCCTTGGGCGTATAAACATAAATTTCTTCGGCTAGGAATGAGGTTTTGAAGTCATTCAGGAAGTTGATGCTGTCATCAGTATCTTCTTGCGCCAATACTTCTCTTATTTGCCCAAACCATTTATCAAAGCGGTCTTCATCACTGCTACCTTCCTTGTATTTATAGTGTGCCGCCAAACCCTTTTCTGCAATTTCATTCATACGCTTGGTACGAATCTGCACTTCTACCCACTTTCCTTGCGGCCCCATTACGGTTGTATGTAATGCTTCGTAACCATTACTTTTAGGATTACTCAACCAGTCTCTCAAACGCTCGGGACTAGGATTATATTCATCCGTAATCATAGAGTAAACCTTCCAGCATTGTTCTTTTTCTTTTTCGGGAGGGGCATCCAAAATGATACGAATGGCGAATAAGTCATACACTTCATCAAAGGTTACTGCTTTCTTTTTAATCTTATTCCAGATGGAATGGATGCTTTTGGGTCTTCCATATATTTCAAAATTAAACCCTGTTGCTTCCAACTTTTCTTTTAGTGGCCTAATAAATTCATTGATATACCTTGTTCTTTCCCTCTTTGTCTCTGAAAGTCTTTTTGCAATTTCCTTATAAGCATCCGTTTCCAGATACTTCATAGACAAATCTTCCAACTCTGTCTTGATGGTGTATAAACCCATTCTGTGGGCAAGGGGTGCATATACCCAAACTGTTTCAGAAGAAATCTTTAGCTGCTTCTCCTTTTTCATGCTATCCAATGTGCGCATGTTGTGGAGTCGGTCAGCTAGTTTTATCAAAATAACCCTCGGGTCATCAGTCAGTGTCAACAATATCTTCTTGAAGTTCTCAGCCTGAAGACTTGTATTCGTATCCATTACACTGGAAATCTTGGTGAGACCATCCACAATTTTGGCAATCTCCACCCCAAACTCAGCTTGTATTTCTTCGAGGGTTACATCAGTATCTTCCACCGTATCGTGCAACAAGGCGCAGATGGTACTACGAACCCCAAGCCCAATTTCTTCCACACAAATCATAGCAACTGCCAAAGGGTGTAGGATGTAGGGTTCGCCACTTTTGCGCCGCATGGTTTTGTGGGCTTCTACGGCAATTTCAAAGGCAGTACGCACCAATTCGCGGTCTCCTTTCTTCAATTTGGGACGTAAACTTCGTAACAATGCCCTGTAATGGCGCAAGATTTCTTTCTTCTCCTGTTCTGGCGAAAGCGTGTATTTAACCTGAGGTGCCGTTTCTTGTATAATCGTTTCTTCTGTCATACCGATTACGAATATAAGAACTAGAGCCTTTTAAAGTGCAAATGGCAGAAAAGTTTTGTAATAATCAAAAAGCTTTTCCGTGAGTGGCTTTTATCAATGGGGTAGCGAGGAAGGGTAGTAGGTTCATGGTGTTTACCAAGAAATTGGAAGTGGCGGTTTTACCAAACATCGTTTGAATAAACCGTCCTGTAGCAAGACGGGTACTAAATTGGTGCTTCCAGTCTTGTTTGTACTGGGTCTCCATTTCGGCTCTGCTAATCTTTTTCTGAAGGAATAAATCGACTTGTTCAAAGGCTAATTTACTAGCGTGCATCGCCATACTCATCCCATTTCCACAAAGAGGGGTGATGCTTCCAGCGGAATCTCCAACCATTAATACATAATTTTCGATACTTTCTTTTTGCTGAAAACTAATTTGAGAAATAGCAATTGGATGAGGGAATAGAAAATGTGCATGGTTGAAGATGTCTTTCAAAAAGGGATTTTTGTACAGTATATTCTCTTCCATCTGTTTGATAGAATTATAGTTGTTCTTTAAGTTTTGAGCAGTGGTTAAGTAACAAAGACAGCTTTTGTCTTGCTCTATTTTGCTCATGCCACAATACCCGTTTTCGAAGTTATGCAAGGCAATGGTATCAAAGGGATGAGGATATCTGATGTGGTATTTGATGCCGATGTAGTTATTGAGTTTATTGGGTTTCTGCTGCACGAAATCCCTTTTCCATTGCAAATCAAGATTGCTCCGCTTGCCAAAACTGCCAACTGTAATAGCCGCTTTGTGTTGATTATTGCCATTTGAAGACTGTGTAGAAATAACAAATGCGTTTCTGTCGGACTCTTTGAAAACAACATCAGTCACTTTGGTTTGTGTGAACAACTGAACACCTTTCTTAATAGCAATCTCTGCTAGTAAAGCATCTATCTGATGACGACTAATTCCAAAACCACCCAATGGAAGGGCGTGTTCAAATAACTTCCCATTCACAGAACTAACCTGCAATTGATTGATGATGGGTAATTGCAAGTCTTCTAAAGGCAAACCTAATCTTATCAAAAATTGCCAAGATTCCATACTGATGTATTCGCCGCAGACTTTATGATGAGGGTAAACTTCTTTCTCGAATAAGGCAACAGAATAACCTTTATCTGCTGCTTGAATGGCAAAACAGAGTCCTGCCAACCCGCCGCCAATGATGGCAATATCTGAATATGATTTCCCTTCTCGCATTATTTTTAGATAATAAATATTTGCCACTAATTTCACGAATAAACACGAATGTATTCATTCGTGAAATTAGTGGCGTACAACGATTAAATACCTGAAAGCCCATTTCCATTTGATGGAATAATTGGTGATACCCGCCTTTTGAAGGAGGGCTTCCCATTCTCTTTTTGTGAAACCTCTCAACACGGATATAGGTGCATCATTCTTTACAAGGTAGGAATTAGAAAATAACTTCGTGATAAATTTAATGGAGTAGTAAGCCAATGGATGCCGATGCAAATCATTGATAAAAAATCCTTTGGTGCAGTTCTGGTACATCCATTGTAGCTGCTGAATCAATTGCTCATTACTAAAATGGTGACAAAAAAGAGAAGTAAAGATGATGTCGGGTTGTTGTAGGGAGGTTGCTTTTGCGTAGTCATTACAGATCCATAACGCTGTTTCATCCGGAAAAGATTCCATTGCAGTAGCAATACATTCCTTTTTAATATCAATGCCAATCAGTTTAACCCACTTACTTTTTTTCTTAAATGAAGTAGCTATTGCATTAAGATTATCTCCTCCGCCACAACCTATTTCACAGATGATGGGTGTAGTCTCAGTTCCTTCCAACAAAGCCCAAACTCCTTTGATGGTAATGGCATGTCCACCCAAAAGGGTATTGATGATGTTCAGTTCCATCATATTCTGCTTGATATCCTCAAAAGGAATCGTATCGCTATCGAGCAATTCTTTTTGTAAGCTTCTATGTTTAAAATCAGGCATAATTAAAGGTTTTGCCACGAAGACAGAAAGGCACAAAGAAGCACAAAGAATGTCATTCAAGTACAATATCATCAATTTAAGGGTTGTAAAAATTTCCTTTTTCTTTTTTCTTCCCTTTGTGCGACTTTGAGACTTTGTGTCTTGTGGTGATTCTAAGTAAACCTTGCAGTCAGTGTTTCCATTGTTAATCCGGGGCCAAAAGCACAGCCAAATAAGTTTTCTCCTTCTGTCGCTTTTGCCATCAATTCCTTCATCACAAACAAGATGGTTGGTGAACTCATGTTGCCATATTTTCCCAATACTTCATAACTCTCTTGCAGTTGCGTCTTATGAATCTGCAATGATTGCTCCACCGATTCCAATATCTTCCTTCCCCCAGGATGAATGCACCAATGTTTTATATCGCTTGTATGTAAAGTCTTTGGCAACAATGCTTTCTCCACCAATCCTGCAATATCCGCTTTGATGATGTCTGCCACATAACTACTCAGACTCATCAAAAAGCCTTTACTGCTCAGTTTCCAACTCATATCATCCTTGCCATTATTATCTATCAGGCTATAGAAAGAAAGGAGTTTAAACCCTTTGCCGTCCTCGCCATTAGTTACCAATGCGGCGGCACATCCATCGGCAAATAACAAGCTACTACTCACATTGTCAACGGTATATTCCTTCTGAAAATGAATGGTACACAATTCGGTACAAACCAATAAAACTTTGGCGGCATCATATCCGTCAACAATCAGTTTGGCTAATTTCAATGCGTGAATCGCAGCATAGCAGCCCATAAAGTTTACCGAAGTCCTGAATAGGGTAGGAGCCAATTTTAGTTCATCGGCTATCTGTAAATCCAATCCGGGGGCACTCATTCCGGTACAACTCACTGTTATCAAATGCGTTATTTCTTTTGGGTCTCTATCCTTCAAACAATCTTTTACAGCAGCAATACTTAGCGGCAATGCTTCCTTGTCATACAAATCCATCCGCTTATCGAGGTTGGGGAAAGGCGCATTTTTATCCGATGGGATAAACGCCCATTGTTCTTTTGGTAATCCAAAATCGGCTATCACAGAGTGGCGTGTATTGATACTGCTTTGATGATACAGGTACTTCAACTTGCGTTTTTCTATAGTATCCACATCAAAAGCATCCTGCATGAAATGCAGAATATCTTCCTGTAAATGCTTGTTTTTCGGAACCGCTGTGCCTATTGAAATGACTGTTGCCAAAGTATTTATTTATGATTTAAAAAGATTAAAACCCCAAAGGCGATGTTGGTACAAGTAGATGCCAGCCAATTCATTTTCATCGTATGCTCAAAGTCAGCCTTTGTGTTATCCTTCCAGACTTGCATGAACCAGTTGAAGAAATAAACGATAACGGGAGCAAATAGGATTTGTACCACGAAAAAAGAGTTCATTTGATTCAACTGATAAAAATGGAGGAAAAGCAAACCAAAAGAAATACTGTACAGCACTACACAGAAAATAAATGTCCCCCTTTTGCCAAGCATCATACTAATGGTATTAACACCATCTTTTGCATCTTGTTCGTGCTGATAAATTTGGGTAATAGGGTAAAAGCCGCCTATCAGCAATGTACTTATCAATACGCCGTCCCAAGGAATAGTCAAAGTGAGGTTGGAGGATACTGCATGATAAACCAAGAAGAATGTAGTGCCACCCTGATTGAGTATTACGGTAAGGAAACCGATTATGGGATAGCGTTTCAGTCGGATGCCACGATAACTGTATAATCTGCTGAAAACTATATACAACAATACTAACAGCAGGGTTATATTACTTATAGACAAGGCAATTACACAAGCCAATACATCCATCAAAACACTGGTAAAAAATAACTGTCTGGTGGGTTGTAGCGGGTTTTTGATGCCGCCGATACTCGCTTCATCCCTATCCATATAACTGTTGTATCCATTGCTGGAGGGGTAGATGAGGAAGTGTAAAAGAAAGAAAACCAATGCCGCTCTGCCGATATTTATCTGTGGGACAAGGCTTAGTGCAAACAGATATACGGGTAACAAAAAGAAAGAAAACTTAAAACGAAGTAATTGTATGGTAGAACGTTGTAACAACATGTTGTGTTTATTTCGCTAAAGATAAAGAGAAGATATTATATTGTAATGCGAATCAAGGGTTGATTGCTTCTCTCGCCAAGCCAATCGATTAGGTTGGGCATGCCAATTGATTAGGTCAGGTAGGTTAATTGATTTGCTCGTCAAGCCAACCGATTGGGTTGGGTAAGACAATTGATTGTGTTGGTAGGATGATTGCTTCTCTTGCCAAGCCAATTGATTAGGTGAGGTAGGTCAATTGATTGGCTCGCCAAGCCAATCGATTAGGTTAGGGATGCCAATTGATTAGGTTAGGTAGGTTGATTGATTGGCTCGCCAAGCCAATTGATTAGGTTGGGTAAGCCAATTGATTAGGTCAGGCAGGTTAATTGATTGGCTCGCCAAGCCAATTGATTAGGTCAGGTAGGTTAATTGATTGGCTCGTCAAGCCAATTGTATCACGTCTGATAGTTCCTCAAAAGGGTTTGTAGGCTATGCGAATGACAGGAGTAGCTACTATTTTAAACCCTACATTTTAAACGAACACTTCCCTGCCTAGTCGGATATTATCTCAACATTAAACTATCTTTTTTTATGAACATTAGGTTTCGATTGCAGCTGCTTCCCTTTATCATTATTGCCCTGCTTGCTGTCTTCAACATACCCGTTTCGGCCCAGGATTTTATGACAAATCCTTATGGGAGAACCAATACTTCCCTAAATGGCAACTGGCAGGTGGTGGTTGACTGGTATAACAGGGGCGAGCATCTGGGAATTGCACAGGACAAGAAGATTACCAAGCCTACCGATTTCATTGAATACTCTTTCAGCAATCAGACACTGAAAGTACCGGGCGACTGGAACTCGCAAGACCCCCATTTATTTATGTATGAAGGCAGTGTCTGGTACAAAAAAGAATTTAATGCTACCCGAAAAGAGGGAAAACGGACATTCCTCTATTTTGGAGCAGTCAACTACATAGCAGAAGTCTATCTGAATGGGAAAAAGCTAGGCAGCCATGAAGGTGGCTTTACTCCTTTTCAATTTGAAATAACCAATACACTAAAGGATGGTACCAACAATTTGATAGTACGGGTAAATGGTGAGCGCAAAGAAGATTATATACCTGCGATGAACTATGACTGGTGGAATTATGGGGGAATAACGAGGGATGTGAGCCTGATTGAGACCCCTGCTACCTTTATTGAAGACTATTTTATTCAGTTGAAGAAAGGAAGTACCACAGAAATTGAAGCGTGGGTAAAGCTGAAAGGGGATGGCAAAAGCAAAAAGGTAACGCTGTCGATTCCTGCGGTGGGCATCAATAAAATCCTGGAGACAGACTCGAGTGGTTATGCTAAAACATCTTTGAATGCGTCGTTACAACTATGGACGCCGACAGTTCCTAAACTATATGACATTACCCTCTCAACCGACGAAGAGACCGTGAAGGAAAAGATTGGTTTCAGGAGTATAGAGGTAAAAGGACTGGATATATTGTTGAATGGGAAACCTATCTTCCTGAAGGGAGTGAACTTTCACGAAGAGATATCAAAAGATAAGCGCAGGGCTGTGTCGGAAGCAGATGCACGACAGTTGTTGCAGTCGGCCAAAGACTTGGGCTGCAACTTTATCCGTACGGCACACTATCCGCAAAGCGAACGACTAGTGAAAATGGCCGATGAAATGGGTCTGATGATTTGGGAAGAAATACCTGTATGGCAAGGGATTCAGTTTGGAAACCCCATCATATTGGCCAAAGCAGAGAACATGCTGAGAGAGATGATCAGACGTGATAAGAACAGGGCTAGTATCATTATCTGGAGCATCTCTAACGAAACAGCTCCTGCCGCAGACCGGGATAGGGTACTTACCAATATGGCGGCGGCTTGCAGAAGCCTCGACCCCACCAGATTGGTTTCTTCTGCTTTTAATCATGTAAAAATGGAAGGGAATGAGACCATCATCAACGATACCCTTGCCCGACAACTGGATGTATTTGGCATCAACAGATATATGGGCTGGTATGCCCATTGGCCGGCAAAACCCGGTACGATGACCTTTAAGTCGGACTTTAACAAGCCAATGATTATGTCGGAATTTGGTGGGGAATCCAAGTATGGCAATCATGGCAGTGCAGATTCTGCCGGGCTCTGGAACGAGGAATATCAGGAGCAACTGTATAAAGACAACATCATGATGTTTAAGAACATTCCATTTCTGCGTGGCGTTTGTCCTTGGGTTTTATACGATTTCAGGTCTCCTACCCGACTGAACACCGAGAACCAGGATGGCTGGAACAGAAAAGGGCTGCTATCTGACAAAGGCGATAAAAAGAAAGCGTGGTATGTATTGAAAGCTTTTTATGATAGCCTGAAATAGATAAGACTTTGTTGGTGAGGTATCATAATAGAGAAAAAAATAGAAATATGGTGGGCTTTAGTCACTTAACTCACTATAGAAATTACAGGTCTAAACAGAACTTCAATAAAAATTTTATTTAGACGGTACAAGTAAATAGCATAAGGGATAGTGGTGAGTAAAAGGAAAGTAAAGTAGCTGGCAGTTGTGGGGGGAGAGGATTTATGAAGAATTGGTGCAGTGTCACAAAAGTTGTTAAGTACAAAAAGGAATTTAGCGAAACTTATCATATTTAATCGTCAATTCAATAAAAACCTTGAATAAATGGTTTATTTTTTTTGAAAAAATGGTTTTATCTCATTAAATACTATACTTTCGTAACCACAATGGTCAGTTTACTATCTCTCGAACGTTTTTAACGTAAATGATTCAGGGTTTTTGGTTACTGTTTTAGCCGTTGATTATTTATTTTTAATAAAAAAAACATGAACATTTACGTTGGAAATTTAAGTTGGTCTATGTCTGATCAAGACTTACAAGATCTTTTCTCACCTTATGGGGAAGTTGTAAGCGCAAAAGTTGTTATGGACAAATTTAACCCAGGCCGTAGCCGTGGATTTGGATTTGTTGAAATGTCTGATGATGAAGCTGCTCGTACAGCTATCAGCGGATTGAATGATTTGGACCTTTCTGGTCGTAAAATCATTGTAAACGAGTCTACTCCTAGGCCAGAAGGCGAAAGAAGAGAAGGCGGTTACAAGAAGCCAGGTGGTGGCGGTTATGGCGGCGGCGGAAGTCGTGGCGGTGGCGGCGGCTATGGCGGCGGCGGAAGTCGTGGCGGTGGTGGATACGGTGGCGGCGGTGGTCGTGACCGTGGAAACAGCGGCGGCGGCTATGGCGGCGGCGGTGGAAGCAGATATTAATTCTAAAACATTCGGCATTAACGCAAATAATTTAAGTTCTGTACTGTAGTAATATTGTACAGAACTTTTTTTATTGATATAGTTGCTAAGAATATCTCCTTATTCTGCTTTTGTAATTGCGATTTTACGCGGCACTTAGTAATCTCACAAACCATTTAGGTTGCCTTGAGTAACGAAATGATGTAAAGACTGCGAAGAAACACATGGCCGGATATCATTTTCAATACAAAAATTTTGGGAGTGTGTTGCTGATGAATGCCTTTAGGAGACAAATTAATACTTTTGTACCCACAATTGTGAGCGGGTATATTTAAATGATAAAATAGTAGGACAATGGCATTGGTAAAAATTGGCACTATCCAGATGAGTTGTAGTGCCGATAAATCGGATAATCTCCAAAAGACAATTCTTAAAATAAAAGATGCAGCCGCAAAAGGTGCACAGGTAATTTGTTTGCAAGAATTGTTTGCTTCCCTTTATTTCTGTAATGTAGAAGATCATGATAACTTTTTGTTGGGCGAAGCCATACCAGGGCCTACTACCGATGCTTTGTCTGTAGTTGCTGCCGAGTACAAAGTAGTTATTATTGCTTCGTTATTTGAAAAAAGAGCCCACGGCTTGTATCACAATACCACAGCTGTGATAGATGCAGATGGTAAATACTTGGGTAAATATCGTAAAATGCATATCCCCGATGACCCAGGCTATTACGAGAAGTTCTACTTCACTCCTGGCGATTTAGGTTATAAAGTATTCAAAACAAAGTATGCGACTGTAGGTGTATTGATCTGTTGGGATCAATGGTATCCCGAAGCTGCAAGAATTACAGCTTTGATGGGAGCCGAAATATTATTCTATCCTACTGCCATCGGTTGGGCTACGCATCAGGATGAGGAAACAAATGTTGAACAATACAATGCATGGCAAACCATTCAACGTTCTCATTCAGTTGCCAACGGAATTCCGGTTGTATCTGTAAACCGTGTGGGCTATGAAGGGGATATGAAATTCTGGGGCGGTTCATTTATATCTAATGCCTTTGGAAGTTTATTATATAAAGCCTCGCATGAAGAGGAAGAGACGGTGGTTACAGAAATAGATACTGAAAAGTCTGAGCGGTATAGAACACACTGGCCTTTTTTGAGGGATAGAAGGATTGATAGTTATGCGCCTATCACTAAAAGGTATATTGATGACGAGGGCTGAGGTTAGGATTTGAGTGATAAATAACAGCTTGATTGTTTTGGATAGATTAAAAGAAGAAGGATGAAAGGAGTTACCCCCAAGGATTTAGGATATTTTTTTCCAGCAGAATGGCATTCACATACAGCCACTTGGCTTAGCTGGCCACACAAAGAAGAAAGTTGGCCGGGTAAGATAGAAACGATCTATCAGCCTTATGCAACTTTTGTAAAACTGGTAAGCGAGGGCGAGTTTGTTTGTATCAATGTTGTGAATGAGGCAATGCAATCTGTTGCAACAAAGCATTTAATAGCAGCGGGTGTGGATCTTGCAAAAATTAAGTTTTATCTGCATCCTACCAATGATGCTTGGTGCAGGGATCATGGACCTGCTTTCTTGATTAATCCTTATGGAAAAGTAAAGAAAGCGATCATAGACTGGGGCTATAATGCATGGGGTGATAAATATCCGCCTTATGATCTGGACGATGTAATTCCTACTCTAATAGGACGAGCATTGGATATTCCTGTCTATCATCCAGGAATAGTGATGGAAGGAGGTTCGGTAGATTTCAACGGTAATGGTACCATACTTACCACTACCGCTTGTTTATTGAACAAGAACAGAAATCCTCAGTTATCTCAGAAAGAAATTGAAGGATATCTACATAATTATTACGGGGCAGCGCAGATTCTTTGGCTAGGTGATGGGATAGTTGGGGATGATACGGATGGACATATTGACGATATCACCCGTTTTGTGAACGAAGACACTGTAGTTTCTGTTGTTGAAACGGACAAAAACGATGACAACTATCATTTGCTGAAGGAAAATATTGATGCGCTTCACACGATGCGGCTTGCAAATGGCAAACAATTGAATGTTGTTGAATTGCCTATGCCTGCCCCAGTAGTGTATGAGGGTCAACGTTTACCTGCATCTTATGCTAACTTTTATATAGCAAATAGTGTTGTCGCGGTACCCACCTACAGAGACAAAAATGATGAAAAGGCTTTATCAATCTTATCTTCTTGCTTTCCGGATAGGAAAGTAGTAGGCATTGATAGTACGGATATTATCTGGGGCTTAGGGGGCTGGCATTGTTTGAGTCAGCAGGAACCAGCAGTATAAAATAATATGTAAATTATTTTTTATGGTACCAACAAATAAACTCAGTTCCCCCATTGCGGGTTGTATGCGTTGGGGCGTTTGGGGTGCAGGGTTCGACACTTCAGACTACAGAGCAATGATTGAGCTATGTTTGGAAGTAGGAATTACCACTTTTGACCACGCCGATATCTATGGTAATTATACTACCGAAGCTGAATTTGGAGAGGCACTTAAAGAAGCCCAGTTCCTGAGACAGGAAATTCAGATTGTTACCAAATGTGGGATACAATTGCCCTGTGCAAATCGTCCTTCCTACAGAATAAAATCTTACAACACGTCTGCTGCCCATATCATTGAATCGGTAGAGAGGTCACTAACCAATTTTGGTACAGACTATCTTGATGTTTTGTTACTACATCGTCCCGACCCTTTAATGAATCCTTATGAAATTGCCGCTGCTGTTGAGCAGTTAAAGCAAACTGGTAAAATCTTACAATTTGGGGTATCCAACTTTCTTCCTCAGCAAACAAATGCATTAAAGCGGTACGTGACTATTGAATACAATCAGCTCGAGATCTCTATTATACACCTGATGCCCTTTGTAAATGGTTGTCTTGATAACTGCATCAAACACCAGATTACACCAATGGCCTGGGCTCCTTTAGGAGGCGGTATATTTAGTGATGAGGGACATCCTAGTTTCAGAAGTATTATTGCAGTTGCATCTGCATTGGCCAAAAAGTATAATACCGGGATCAATCAGATATTAATTGCCTTTCTTTTAGCACACCCCGCTGGTATTATCCCTGTGATGGGAACAACCAAGATAGACAGACTTATTCAGGCCAAAACTGCAGCTGATATTTTGCTTACAAGGGAGGACTGGTTTAGTTTGTATCTGGCATCTACAGGGGAGGAGTTGGCTTAGTTGAAAAATATGTCTCTTTTGGGAGGATAGCGAGTTTAAGAGCTTGATGGAATTTACATAAATACTTGATTGATTGATGTGTTGAAATATAGATTTGTAAGAAGTCCAGGAATTTTGTTTCTGCTTTTTTCATTTGGTTAAAAGACCTTGTTCCTGTTTGAGCAGCTATGAATGATTTTCATGAGAACTATCTC
>Ga0208741_10000880_pt1 | contig 13091 bp, 15 predicted proteins | sample CryBogCBE03Jun09_FD_184576 | JGI IMG/M metagenome (GOLD analysis project Ga0208741, IMG submission 184576) | Freshwater microbial communities from Crystal Bog, Wisconsin, USA - CBE03Jun09 (SPAdes) | ecosystem: Environmental > Aquatic > Freshwater > Lake | place: Crystal Bog, Wisconsin, USA...
AGATGCCTTGTATAAATTATACCCAAGTTAATGGATCAAATATTTGGAATTGTTTCGGAATAAAAAAAGCAGCTATAACTTTTACGTCATAACTGCTTGATTTTCTTGCTCCTCAGTCCCGACTTGAACGGGAGACCCTCTGATTAACAGTCGCTGAATTTATGGTTTAATATGTATTCATTTGATTCAATATGTATTGTATATCAATTAGTTATAATTTTTATAAAAACAGGATAATTCAAAAAAAAAACAGCATTCTTGTGCAAATCTTGTGCAAATTTTTTGTAACTTCATAGCATGAGCAACACAAATATTGTTGTGTCCCTTGATACACGACGCGCGAAAAAAGATGGCACTTACCCATTAATTTTAAGAGTTGGCCACAACGCAAGAACAACATCAATGCCAGTCGGCATCAGCCTTTTGGAAAAGGATTGGGACGCTGAAAGCAGAACGGTAAAGAAATCCTATAACGGCACCCTATCAATTACCCGCCTTAATAATCTTATCCAGAAAAAGAAAGCGGAGGCGATGGATATGATTTTAAAGCTGGAAGAAAATGACAAGCTTCAAACGTTATCCGTTAAATCTGTACGGGATAAAATCGAGAAACAAAGCACCAGCGGCTCCTTTTATGAATTTACACAAAGCCAGGTTGCTGAACTTAAAAAAGCGAACCGGATTGGCACAGCCCGTTCATATCATGGGCTAATCAGCGTTTTAAAGACGTTTCACAAAGGCAAAGACCTGTTGTTTCGTGAGGTCAATTATAATTTCCTTACCAAGCTGGAAACCTATCATCGGGGCAATGGAAACCAGCTAAACGGTTTGGCTGTTTATATGCGAACCATAAGAGCCATTTATAACAAGGCAATAAAGGACGGGGTTGCTGATAAAAAACTATATCCGTTCGACGACTATAAGATTAAAACCATTCCGACACAAAAGCGGGCGCTCGATTGGGAGTTTTTAAAGAGAATTATTGATTTGAAGATTGAGCCGCACGAGCCGTATTTCAAGGTTCGGAATTACTTCCTTGCCAGCTATATGATGTACGGTATGAATTTTAAGGACATGGCCTATCTGGAAAAGAAAGACATTGTCAATGGCCGCATATCTTACCGGCGGGATAAAACCAGCAAGCTATACGACATAAAAATTACCGATAACCTGAAAACTATATTGGATTATTATATCACACAAAATGCCGATTCCAAATACATCTTCCCCATTTTGAAGAGGGACACACTGATTTTGCAGGATAAGGATATTATCGGGGCCAGGAAGCGCTATAATCAGAAACTTAAGGGGCTGGCAGAAAAATGCGGCATCGAAACCAACCTTACCAGCTATGTAAGCAGACATTCATTCGCCACCCAGGCGATGTGGAATGAAATACCGATTAACGCAATCAGTACGATGCTAGGGCATTCGAGTCTAAAAACAACAGAAACCTATTTAAAAGCGCTGCCTTCTAATGTTTTGGATAGTTATAATTCAAGAATTTTGAAAAATGTTTGATGTAATATTAAAAAATGTAATACCTGCGCCCGTCGGGAAGGCTTAATAGCTCATCGTTCAATTTATTCTGGTAACTACCCGATTAAAACTTTTTAGTTGAAGTCAACTTCCCGATCACACTGCTCCGGGAGCCGACAAAGGTGAAATGAAAGCTTAAGAATAAATAAATAATAGCCGTAATGGGTGAGAGAGGCAATTCTCTCATCTTCTATATCGTCAATATATGAGTTTAACTCAGCAGACGGAAACCAAAAAACCTTGTCAAGCAACGCGATATATTCCTTTTCCTCGCGGAAATGCACAGGCAAATAAAATATGTTTGTTATAAGCTGTTGTTTGATATTTTCTTTAAAACCATCCGCTTTTTTCGAATCAATACCTGAATCTTTAAAATCATTTATAAATTCATCTAACTCGACAATTGGCGCAAAGAGACATTGCTTGTTGTTCATCTCCCGAACGTTATCAAAGCTAATATCGCAGGTATTGGAAATAACTATTGCATCGGTATATTTCTTGTCATAACCCGACACTTCAATATCCCAATATGGAAATCTAATTTCACGTATCAAATCAGACTGCATGAAATATGTGTTCCGATAGTCCTTGTAAAAATCAGAGTAATCTATTTCACCGCCTCGGTAGTCAGGCATAAATTGCTTGAGCGCATCTTTAAGTCTGGCTTTATCAGGCTGTGTAAGATACGGTGGCAGGAGGGATTCAAAGTTATCATCGCCAAAAGCCATGTATTAGATTCGATTTGGTCTTGTAGGTTTATTTTTTGCCAGCCTCAGAAAAGTCTTGTCAAGAATAGCTGATTCCTGCGCACTTAAAGGCCGTGAACCTTCAAACAGCTTATTGGCCAAGGTCAACACTTCTGGTTGGTTACGAGTTATAGCAGGCTTAGATTCAAAAAAACTATAAATAAAAGAAAATTGATCAGTTATATCATTTTCGATACGCGGGAATTCAGTAACATAGTAGTCAAGCTGTTCTGTCTTTTGCGGCAACACTTTTACATATTCCGCGGAAATAGAAATTGGAGAAAGAAAGGGAAACGCTTCTCCAGAAAGGGTATTTATGGGTATATTCATAACTCTTGTCGTAATTTATCGGTGATAATTTCTTCAAAAAAGGAGCGTATCGGTTCGTGGGTTTCATCAGCCTGCTTTACCCAGTCAGGGTTTTTCATGCACTCTTGATTTATACAAATCGCCCCACATTCAAAATTTATCTGTCTTTTATCACCATGAACCTGCCCTATAAGTCGCGTAAATACCTCATTCTTTCCTTGATTATTAAAAGTCCTCTGCAAAATAGTATTATTCTCGCTTCCGAACTTGCCGTGCAGCGGGCTAATAATTGTAAAATATTCCGACAAATCTTCAGAAACGTCTTTCACAAGTCTATTAAGATAGACAATGTGACAGTTGCGTATGCCGGCATCCAAGCCAATTTGTTTATATAGGTCAGCAAATGGTGCAATGAAATTATTGCGAAAATCTTGCCAATTAGTGTAATCCTTTACTATATGAAAGGAAATCTGCCCTTTTGCCATTACTATAGCCCAGCCAGAATCTGGGTTTTTAAAAATCATCTGGTCATTTAAAGTTTGTGCCCCAGCACTGGCAACCGACTGAAAAGGATTGGTTGTGATTTCAATCTGAAAACCTTTGCGTTCTTGTTTTTCAGTAAAACCGTGTTCCCTAATTTTTTCGTAATACTGTCCGAAATATGTGCTATCCCAAGGAATGGCATTGTGGATAAAATTAAATCCACAAACAACCTCAGTCAAGTATTGGTTACTATACGGCATTGGCAACTTGTTTGGATTTACACCGCGAAAGTATGATAATACAATTTGCGCTACAAGAGTATTTTCACCTATTTTCTAAATTTTATGGTAATTGTATCCTTGTGGGAGGAATTCCAAGTTTTGCCAAATTCTACGGTCAAGCAATGGCGCTGGAAAAATCAAAAAGCCCCCTGGCATCCTTTGAATGCAGCGAGGCACGGCACTTTCTTTTGCTACTTTTCTTTGCTGACCGGGGGCAAAGAAAAGTAGTCGGGGCAGCGCAAGGCAGCCGGACTATTAGCCCCGCTGCCAAGCTTGTTAAAGAATAGGGTTTAATTTAGGCTCAGTGCGGCTGCGCCTCCCTTGGCAAAATCCGTGCACAGCTCAAAAGCTTTCTGGGCTTTAAGTTGGGCGGTGCCTCCCATGATGGACTTAAATTTTGCCTCATCATCCCTATACGTCCGCACATTCTGAAAATACCCTGTAACGGCGTTATATGCCCCAAACAAAGTGCCTTTTGTGGTTTCCTCCCGTTGGGTGGGGCTGGTAAAAGCATACTGGTAAACACTATCGCACATATTTACAAAGCAGGTGGAAAGTTCATCCTGTAAGCCCTTTTGTAAGGCTTGTAATACTTCCTTGTTCGGAACCATTGCAAGCTGTACCAGTTTTTTAACTTCCGCGTCCGTAATGCGGACTTTTGCCCAATGGTTAAAAAGCTGCTCAAGTTTTCCACTTAGTTTGTTAGAAATCCCCAAAACTTTATGCGCCTGTTTTAGCCTGTCCTGCGCGTTTTGTGTGTGGCGTATCTTAATAGAATTGCTACAGTTTTGCAGGGCTGCGTTTAAAGTGTTGTTACATACGATTCTAATAGGTGTAAAGGCGGCGGTAATACTGCCAAACCCATCGTGCGAAGTGGTAAGAAAAAGGTATTTTTCTATCAGGTCGCTATTGCCTACCTTGATATAATCCGGCAGTTTTGCGGTAATAAAAATGCGTTCGCCTGCGCCTAATGCGCCTGCGGTTTCATACATAATTCCGTCCCCGCCTACAATTTCATCAAAGAAATTAAAAGCCTCTACGTTTTGCACCACTTGGTAATCTGCGCCCAACTTATCGCCCAAAATGGCGCCGTTGTCACTTCGGTAAGTAAAAAAGGATTTTTCCGAAATCACTTCCGCGCCGTCCGGCAGCCGGTGAATGTTCGGGGCTTTGCTTACGGTAAAATCAAGCCCAGCAAATTTTAGTGCCTCGGCGCTAGTCGGGTAATCCTCAACAATCTGCCCCAACCCGTGCCATGCTTTTTGCTGTACGGAAAAAAAACTGTGTTTGCCTGTCTGCTCATTGAAATTGATGTTATGTGCCATAATGGTAAAAACCCTGTTTTTGTTTGCAGCCGGGTTACTGCTTTTTTTATTTAAAAAGTTGAATATTTTAAAATGGCAAATCGTCTGTGGGGGCTGGAGGCTGCGCGGCTGGCCTGCCTGCTTCCCCTTTGGGGCTGCCGTGTAGCTTAATGCTATTTACATGCATGGTTAATGAGGCTTTAGCCTCCCCCTGCATGTCCTTGTAGCTGTCTACTCCAATGCGCCCGCTTAATTCAACAAGTGCGCCTTTGCTTAGATACTTTGCCATCCCTGCATTAAGCCAATAGCCACATTTAAAAAAGCGCACTACTTTTTTTGCTTCGTTGCTGCCTTTCGGCTTATAGCTGTCATTAACGGCAATTGAAAAATTTACTACCTGCCTTTCGTCTTTAAGTGTGTAGACTTTTGCATCTGCTGTTACACGTCCTACCAAAATTTCCATAATTGATGTTTTAAAATGAATGAATGGTTTTTTTCTAATACTCGGCTGGCGCCTCGTCCGTTCTCTCGTAGCAACCCGGCCTTAAAGCAGACGTGAGCAAAAGCAAGGTTTTTACAATAAAAAATATTCGACCGTGGAATAAAAAGCGATAGCGGTTTATGCCGCGAAAGCGAATATTTTTTATTGTAAAACCGTAGGCAAGCCGCAGCCTGCGGAGGCGCAGACCTTGCTTTTGTGAACGCTGCTTAAGAAATTCGCGGAGCGATGGGAATGGACAGACGAAGGATTATTTCAATAATGTATTTTACTAAATATCCTTTCAGTACAAGGTGGTCACCATCAAACAGATTCGTATGGTGGCAGGATGTGATGACGGAATGAAGTCCGGTAGTGTAGAGAGGTACGAACGAAACGGCAGGACGAAATGACTAGAAGAACGACTGCCTGCATACACCTTTGAAGCTTGGCAGCTTCTAAGGCCAACAATAAAATCAAAAGCCATCGCAGATGCTGCAATGGCTTCACCTATAAAAGAAAGCCCAAGAGTGGACAAAGCGTTAAACGGAGCGTCGCAACCTAAGCTAAATCAAGGCGAAAGCACTCACCCAATAAGCATCATGAAGAAAATCCAAGTCTAAATTTAGAATGGGCTATTGTTAAAATGAGAGTTTATGATGTAAAAACTGGCTAAACATTCAATTAAAACGCAAAAATTGGCTCAAAACGGCCATTTTTAACCTTTACAAAATTACTTTTTGTTGTATAATTAATTTCCGTAGTAACCAATGGGGTTATTTATGGAATCTTACAGAATGCAACACCACGCGCTTCCGGAAGGCGACAAGCTTTGGTCACCGGAAAACATCGTTCAGATAGAGCAGCAAAGCCTTGTTTACCTCACAGAGAAAATATGCAGGGACAAAAAGTGCCGCTACCCGCAACTATCGCTTCGTATATTAATGCACGTTATCGCCGGTATTGATGCAGGCGGGTGTATACATATCTGCGCAAGGCAGCTTTCAAAAGAAATGGAAGTTAATTATGACACTGTCACCAAATGCCTGAAATATCTGCGTGAAATTCAGGTATTGCGAATTGAAAGATAATATTCGAAAGGTGGAATACAGGCAACTGAAACTACATTTTGTTATTTTAATGATAAAATTTAGAATAACGTTGCATAAATCATCCTGTTATTCTATTATTTATAGAAATACTGGAATAATAACCATCCCTTTTTAGCCTTATTCTATTTTTATGGGGTTTTATGAAAAGCGGCCACTATGAGAAGTTTGGGGAAAATACGCATTTTGTCCCAAGCCCTTTGCCGGAATCCATTGAATTGGATAGCGAACTGTTGGAACTTTATGGCGAGGCAATGAACAGCCTTGGCAAACTTGCTGAAGCCCAGAAGAAGATACCAAGCAAAAGGCAGTTTCTTGATGTGTATATTGCGAAGGAAGCTATTTTTTCCAGCCAAATTGAAAACATAAACACTACACTCACACAGGTGTTAGAACATAAATCCCAAACCAAACCCGAAAACAAGGATGTACAGGAGGTATTAAACTATATTGCTGCCTTACACCATGGGAGTAGGATGTTAAATAATAACTTGCCCATATCGTCCCGATTAATCAAAGAATGCCATAAAGTGTTGTTGTCTGGGGTCAGGGGAGAAAGCAAAACGCCGGGTTCATATAGAAAAGTACCTGTCTTTGTCGGCAGTTTGGTTCCGCCACCAGCGCACTACATAGAAAATCTGTCCACTGACCTTGAAAAATTTGTAAACACCAATAATGGTATTCTACCTTTAATTAAAACCGGCCTTGCCCATGTTCAATTTGAGACCATACATCCGTTTCTGGATGGTAACGGGCGAATTGGCAGACTGCTGATTGTTCTCATGTTGATGGATTACGGGTTGATCCATGAGCCTGTATTGTATCCGTCGTTTTTTTTCATGCGTTATAAAAGTGAGTATTATGATAGGCTCGATGGGGTTAGAACCAAAGGCGACTATGTTGGCTGGATTAAATATTTTCTTAGGGGTATAAAAGCCTCGGCAAATGATGTGGTGATGAGGACTTGGGCAATAGACGAATTGTTAGAGGACTGCACCAAAAAAATTGAAACTAACCTTTCAAAAGCCTTTCACAAGAATGCAGATATATTATTGTTCCAACTTTGTGATACCCCCGTTGTCAGTATTGGCACTGTCGCTGAATTATTAAAATGCACTTTTACGACAGCGGAAAAATTGGTTGGCAATTTTATTGCCATAGGAATATTGGAGCAGCAGGAGCGCAAAAAGTTACGTAACAAGACCTATTATTTCAAAAGATATTTAGACATCCTTGAAAAAGACTTTGTAGGGTAATGGTATTAAAAGTGCGACTAATACACTCAATTACAGCTTGCATCATTTGCCGAAAATGATACGTCAGCAAAGCAATTTTTGTACTTAATATAATTATAAAAGCCTCAAAACCTGTTTAGCCGGAAGTGTTAAAGCCACATGCATTAAAAGATGGGGGTGAAAATGGGGGTGAAAGCTAAAACCACATTAAGAATAATTATTGAATATCAATATCTTAATTGGTTTTTGTGAATGCTGGCACCCCAGCCAACCATCCGTCCACTACAATCCACAGAAATCCACCACAATCCAGCAAAACAGCCGTTTACAAGGCGGTAACAATCTGCTATGCTCTATATGTTTCCACCACCTTCTACCCCTTTGTGGGGGTGAAAATGGGGGTGAAACAAAAACAGCAAAAACCTTTCACCCCCACGGCCATGAAATTAACAGATAAAGCCATCAAGAATACTAAGCCTGAAACGAAGCTTAAAAAGCTGTTCGATGGTAACGGGCTTATCCTTTTGGTTTATCCAAATGGGAGTAAATATTGGTCATATAAATACCGATATATGGGTAAGGAAAAATCAATTTCGTTGGGTATCTACCCGGAAGTCAGCCTTGCAGCAGCCCGCAAAAAGCTGATAGAAAAGAGGCAACTTGTATCCGACGGGAAAGACCCTTCCGAAATCAGGAAAGCAGATAAACTGCAAAAATTAATCTCCAGTGAAAACAGCTTTGAGGCAATAGGTCGTGAGTGGCTGGAAGCCAGAACCCCCGGCTGGTCGCCAAGATACGCAGGTTACATGCTTAAAAGACTGGAAATTGACCTTTTCCCCAAATTAGGAAGCAGACCTATAAAAGACATTAGCGCACCAGAATTATTGTCTGTGGTGAGGATTATAGAAAAAAGGGGGGCTTTAGAGCTTGCCAACCGTGCATTACAATATGCCGGGCAAATTTTTATGTATGGTATTGCAACTGCAAGGGCCGAACGAAATCCCGCCAATGATTTAAAGGGTGCCATAAAAACGCATGTCAAAAAGGGTTACACACATTTGAAAGATGTGGATTTGCCAGAGTTCATCCAAAAGCTGGAAAACTTTCAGGAGATAACCAGGCAAACAAAACTTGCTATAAAGCTCCTGCTGTTGACTTTTGTCCGCACAGCGGAGTTACGCGGGGCAACCTGGCAGGAAATTGATATGGATAAAGCTGAATGGCGTATTTCGCCGGAGCGGATGAAAATGAAAAGGGGGCATATAGTCCCTCTCTCAAACCAAGCACTAACTGTGCTAAAAGAATTGCAGCAGCTTAACGGAAAATGGCAGTACGTGTTTCCGCAGGAACATAAACCGGTCAAGCCTATGAGTGAAAATGCCATTTTGTATGCACTATACCGAATGGGTTATAAAAACCGTACCACGGGGCATGGTTTCCGTCATACTGCTTCCACCATATTAAACGAAAAAGGGTTTAATGCCGACCATATCGAGCGCCAATTGGCGCATGTAGAAGAAAACAAAATACGGGGTACCTACAATCAGGCTGAATACCTACCCCAACGCCGAGAAATGATGCAATGGTGGGCTGACCATTTGGACACTTTCGCCACAGGCGATAAAGGAACAAAACCAACTAAATCAGCTTAAAAATCAAATTTCTTCATTAAGTATTTGACTTTTATAGGAATTGCAGCAATTTTAGCACTTCCCTATGTGTTACCTCCAAATAGCATTTATACCATTTTACGAAGCTGTCATGCAGGAAAACCAAAGGTTTGAGCGGTAATATTGTGCGGCACATTTTAACACCGCTGTCTTTAAACAATTTAGAATTTAGTGTAATATAAAATTTCCGCAATTTTTTAGCAGTTGGGGGCAAAATGCATAAAATTATCAGATTGCCGGAAGTCATAAAATGCACGGGGCTTGCCAGAAGCACCATTTATAAAATGATGGCCGGAAACTGTTTTCCGCCACAGATTGCGATTAGTTCCAAATCTGTAGGATGGCTTGAAGCCGATATTCAAAACTGGATTGAAAAGAGAATAACAGAATCACAAGTTCACTTGAAACATTAGGAGGATGCGATGCATTCGAAGAAAGACGGTAAAAACCCAACTGTTTTATATTATGGCAAAAAAACTTATTACCTCAGTGACCTGGTTGCCCGAAAAGAGTTGGAAAAGAAGGAAACACCACAATATGATAATGAAGATTATAAAGGTAGCAGGGCAATAAATCCAAACACTGTTAAAGATAATCTGCCCTCACAGGATTTGATTTTGCAATAAAAGAAAAGACTTGACCAAAACCGTGACTTGTTTTAGCTAAAAAACATGCTTCTGAAACTATCCGGCAGCCTATTTTTATCCCCCCAATTTCAGCACCCTGAAAATCCTTATGAGCCCCATAAGGGAAGATGTCTGTTCCAAAAACTACTAAAAAAAATCTATCAAAAAAATAATGCGTAAAGGCCTTGTGTGTTTGGGAGTAAAGCAAACCATGCCGCTTGCCGGTTTTAACTGGCAAATAGGAGGTAAAAAGCCATTAGCTGGTACTATGGTTTACGCCACTTATCGGGGCTTCCGCCTTCGGTATGCCTTACACGTTCAACCAAAATAGTTGCATCAGGATTAAGTTCCTTAGCCCTTTCAATTGCTCCCTCTTGGGTTGGTTTTACATCACTGGCTCTTTCTGAACCGGGCTTTCTTACCGCGTAATCTCCTTGCTCCCTTCTTTCGATAAATAACTTTTTGCTGCTCATTTTTTGACATTTTAGTTACCCGCAATTTACTAAATATTTTAGACATAGATGTTAAAAATAAAAATGAAGCAAATAGGAAGGGAGCTTCTTAATGACGGGAAGAATCCCCGTCAAACGGGGGCCTTCTCAAAAATCATACATACATCGTGCAGGCCGGGGATGAAGCTGCTGGTATATACTTTTTTGCTGCTGCTGGCTCCGTGGCTGAAACGGATAATATCTGTGCAGTGCTGGCGCAAGCCTGCCTGCATGGCAAGGTGTTTTGTCCAGAATACCAGAGGGACAAATTTGGCCTCGCGGTCTTGGTAATCACCCATAAGGATAGCAAGCTTGCCTCCACTTACGAGAGAACCGGCGCAATTATCAATTAGCAAGCGGTAGCGTTCAAGGAACGCTTCAAGTGTGGGTGCGCGGGATAAATCCCTTGGGTCGGTAGTATAAAGTTTTTGCCTCCAGTACGGGGGATGAATCCATGCAAATTCAAAATGGTTGCGCGGGAACTGCGAAGCATCGCAGGCATCCATGCCTTGATGCATGTCGCTCGACCAGCAATCGACTTTTAGCTCATGGCATACATCGCGGCAAGTGCCGCTGCCCGTCATGGGGTCAAATACATTCTTCGTAGTGAAATAACGCAGTAAATCCTTAATGAGGTTGCCACCGCAATTGCCGGGGTAACTTCTATCGCCATATTCACCCGCTCGACTAAAATGATAAAGGCTCGTTAAATGCGGTACAGGACTGGCATTAACCGGCGAAGCCGGAAGCTTGGCGTAAGTTATCCGTTGCTTATTAAGAGGCGTATTGGAAATAGCATATTTATTGCGGGCTGCATAAAATGGATTGATGATTGTCTGCATGGTAGCCTCCTATTTATTGTATTGGTGCATTGCGATGATCGCCTTGAAAAGATTCGAGACCTGATCAAGCATGTCTTCGACAGGTATGAGAGTGCCAATGGCTATATTTTTCTCGCCTCGGCAAATATGAGAGTGAGCTTCGTTTGTGTATTGCGTAGCATCATTTAATAATCGGATCATTGTGGTCAATAATATCTCGATGACTTCTTGTGATAAAGGCTGTGGTTTCATAAAAAGACTCCTTTCGGTTATGAGGCGGGCTTATAAAGCCCGCCCTAGTGAGGTTGATTATTCCTTTTCGGAAACTGTACGAAGGCTGATTTTGCCATCGAGCGGTACGGAATCGAGCTGGATGTTAAAGCCTTTGCCATCCTTGTGCGCCCATGCTGCTCCGATACGTGTCCAGTATCCTCTGTCAGCACCTTCACGTACCTGATATGCTATATGGGTAGGAGCTTTGCCTGTGATAGTTTCTGATTCGGTATTGTTCATGTTCTTTGTCCTTATTTATTAAGGCTGCTTAATTGCGGCCTTATGAGAGCGAATAGAAGCCGCTAAGGCATGGCATAGCGTTACCGGTCAACCGAAACACGGAGGCTCTGCGAAGCGGACCGTGTTGGCAGGTTTACCGGCATGACTGCGGCTTCAGCTTCTCATAAAAAGGACGGGGTTAAGCAGTTTCACAAATCATGAAGCGAACTGGAAAATCATCGCAACCAAATCACTGGAAGACAAGAACACCCATCGCAATCATCTAAACAAAAGTCGGCTTTGCGGGATACTACTGTTATCGATCAGGATTGTTGTAAAATAGGGCAAGGGCAAATTTCCAAGGTTCGCGCTAAATATTTCCGAACAATAGTACGGTTTTTCGGGGTAGTTATATCGACTGTCACGCAAGCGCGTTATAATTGACCAAGGTTAGAAAACCGCCATTTTTGAAACACCATATGACACCATGTTGCACCATATTAGTACAATATTTTGTAATATAAAAATGGCTGATTAATATGCATAGAAATGACAAAAAATGCTGCGTATTACCATGAATAAATCGGCTGGTGGCGCTAAAAAATACTACTGTGAAGCCTATTATAAAGAAGGCTTGTCAGCGCAGCATAACTATTACTCTGAAGGAAACGAAGCGATAGGAAAATGGGGCGGCAAAGCCGCTGCTCAATTAGGGCTTATAGGGGATATTTCTAAGAAAGACTTTGCAGCGCTATGCGACAACATAAATCCGCTCGACGGCAAAACACTCACTGGCAGAAATGATACTGACAGAACTGTAGGGTATGATTTTACATTTAACGCGAGCAAGTCAGTAAGCCTTGCCTACACCTTTGCCAATGACAGTGATAAGAAAGAAATATTGGCAGCGTTTCAAAGTTCGGTGAGGGAAACCATGCAAGAAGTTGAAAGCGGCATGCAGGCCAGGGTTCGCGGCAAGGGAAAAAATGAAAACCGCATGACGGGTAATATTGCATACGGGGAGTTTACCCATTTTACCACACGCCCCATAGAGGGCGTTCCCGACCCGCATTTGCATAGTCATTGTTTTGTATTTAATGCAACTTTCGATAGCCAAGATAATAAATGGAAAGCGGGCCAGTTCCAGCAATTGAAACAAGATGCCCCTTATTATGAAGCAGTGTTTCATTCCAAGCTTGCCGATAAACTTCAGAATCTGGGCTATTTAGCCAAACCTACAGAAAATTGTTTTGAACTTGCCGGAGTGGAAGCAGAAACGATCGAAAAATTCTCGCGCCGTACCAAAGAGATAGAACTCTATACCAAAGAGCATAATATTACCGATGAAAAAGAGAAAGCACAAATAGGCGCAAAAACGCGGGAATCAAAAAGGGCTGAACTTTCGCCTGAAGCGCAAGAGAAGGATTGGAATGCGCGTATCACCGCGCACGAACGTTCGCAGATTCAAAACCTGAAACAAGCGACAAGAAATTTAGGCCCTACCTCC
>Ga0208741_10000881_pt1 | contig 13090 bp, 11 predicted proteins | sample CryBogCBE03Jun09_FD_184576 | JGI IMG/M metagenome (GOLD analysis project Ga0208741, IMG submission 184576) | Freshwater microbial communities from Crystal Bog, Wisconsin, USA - CBE03Jun09 (SPAdes) | ecosystem: Environmental > Aquatic > Freshwater > Lake | place: Crystal Bog, Wisconsin, USA...
GGATTGAGAACACCCTTGAAAGTTTTTACCTATGACTATAATAAAGACGGAACAATCAAATGGATTGTGCCCAACAAGCGTGAAAAAGGGATTTTTGGCGACGGCACTAGCGGCTCATATGGGAACATGAATATTTCTTTTGAAGATTTTACCGTAGGCAGCTTTAATGACCTTGACAGCCTTTATTCAAAAAATTACAGAATTAATTTTGATGAAAAAATACAAGCAGCTACCGGATTGACGCTGAACGGCAAATAGAACCCCGTAAATCCCAATACCTCATGGTAGCATGTAGATTAACTGGCTGAACGATTCATTGTTATATATGGAAAAGAAAAAAAGGCAACGTATAAAAGACGGGGCAATTGTAAAAATAAAACTGACAGACGACCGTATGGTTTTCGCCAGGTTAATGGTTGGTAAGATTGCAGTTTACGACTTTGTCGCAATGCAGTCCAACCCAATTCCAGAAACCGAGACCATCATTGGAAACCCCGTTATTTTTTACAGTAGCGTTTATAATGATGTAATTACAAAAGGCTTATTTGAGATAATAGGCTTTAAAGCGTTGACACGCGACGAAATTGATCAAGTTCCTCCGGTGTTTACGCAAGACTTAGTAAATATAGACGATTGTACTATTTCGTATCAAGATGGTAGGCAACTTAAAGGTACACCGGATGACTGTATCGGTTTGGAGCGTTTATCAGTTTGGGAAGCATCCGCCGTAACAAAGCGTATCGAGGATCACTACGGCGGTAAAAGGAATTTTTATGTTGAGCTGGATAAGCCCATTTTATCTAAGGATGACCCACGCTATTTACCACCACCCAAAGCTTTACGATGGGATTTTGAGAAGGGAGAATTTTACAGAACAGATAAATGAAGGGGCTGGATCATTAAGCTGAAGAAGTAAAAAAGTTTGCTTGTGATGCTCCGCAAGGAGCATTGAACAATCAGTAACCCTTTTTTTGCAAATGGTATTTGTAGATCGAAAGCTTACGATACAACAAAGCCTTTGGGGGCAAATACCAGGGATTCCTAGCCCCAAACAGTGCAACAAAAATTTGGCCCCAATTTTTTAATATTTTATTGGAGGCGTCAACTACGCATTATCTTCTCCTCCCTTGTTTCCCAGGCCTTCTTTTTACCTCGGCAATGGGCATGGCTAGTATGTGGCCACTGGTTGCTGGCCAACGTAAGTAACCAGTTAAAGCATCACCGCGTCTTTGGGTGGTGTTAAAAGCTGCTTGCTGCTTCTGTTACATGTACCTATTACAAATGGGGGTCAAATTCTATGATCCACTCAATACCATATTTATCCCTGAACATACCGGCGTAGGTACCCCAGGGGCCTTCACCAATAGGGCCTTCCACATCGCCGCCTGCTGACAGGCCGTTAAAAAGTTGGTCTGCCTCTTCCCGGCTTTCGGCGCCCACCACAATTTTAGACCTGTTTTCGTTTTCGTTTACCGGCCCCATAAAACTAGGCACATCATTGGCTATCAATACATTGTGCTTGCCCAAGGATAAAGCAATATGCATTATTTTGTTCACTTCATTTTCGGGCACCTCAAACGCTTCACTCGCCAGATCACCAAAGCGGACGATTTTTGTAAACTCGCCACCAAAAACTGATTTGTAAAACGTAAAGGCTTCTTCGGCATTGCCGTTGAAGTTAATCCAAGGGTTAATTGCTCTCATGGTTTTTACTGTTAACAGGGAATCGAAACTTGATTGGTATGTTTTATATAAAAATAACGAGGAAAGGCTACAACTTGGCGTTTTACGGCAACAAAATTCCCGCGCCAAACGCTTGGCCATAGTACTTTTTACATAAAAACAAGGGATACAAACACTCTATTCGCGTGCAAGCGTACGTCATTAGTAGCCGTGCACCTCCTCCTAAGTATTCCTTCGGGTAGCCCACTTGGGTATCCAGTCCTGCTTGGTATAATAGGTGATAGTTGTAATAATAGTAATGCATTCGTTGGTCATAATGCACACCCTAATTACTTATAGCGTAACCGCTCCCCAAACACCGTTTTCTCTCCGGCAAGTACATAAAAATCAAACGTGGCGGCGCGGTACCAATCAACCAGCCAAACGGTTGATATAGGTGGCATATTTAAATTGAGGTTGGTTGTAACCCTTTTCTGAATACAAGTGCCAGCACCACCTGTAACTGCCGCCAAAAAGCCTGCGTTTAATTATTTCCAATTCTGATTGAGTATTTGCGGTAAAAAGCAAGGCCGGGCTGTTTCTTCTCCCGCCGAGGATAGTCCAAAACGACGGAACAAAAAAGGGTGGCCACATTTTGTTGGGCCACCCTTTTTCAATATTCTACAATAGGCATACCCTACTCATCATCTTCCCCGCCTTTCTTTTCTGCCCTTCTTTTTAACTCGGCAATGGGCATGGCTATGATGCGGCCCACCTGTTGCTTACCGCGGTAAGTAACCACTTTAAGCATCACCGCGTCTTTCGGTGGTGTTAAAGCTTGGGTGTACTTGGGGTAATAATTATCGGGGAAGGAGTTGTCGAAACTGTAATACGTATCCAACCCGCTAACCTCATTGGTAAGGGTTACGCTCAGTTTGCCGGCAGCATCCTTTGCCACTGTAAACGATGGGTCAAACATGCTGCGGGCATATTTAACCTCGGCTTCGTCAAAACGGCTAAACTGTTTCTCTACACGCGCCGCAAAATTATCCCAGTTCTTGTTTTCTTTTGGGCTCCAAACACATTCTGCGGTGGCCAATGCGCGCGGCCATACCATGTATTGCAGGTGGCGTACGTTAAATGCCTGCTCAGTCCACATATTGGCTTGGCCGCCTTTAATGTATTTAGGGTCAACACCGTCTGGCACGGGTTCAAACGAATAGGCCTTCTTCAGCAATAAGGTAGCGTATACATGCGGCTCAATAATCGCATCGCCCTGCATATAATCCAGGTAGGCAAATGTGGTGGGGCTCATTACCACCTCATGGCCTTGTTTCGCAGCTTCAATGCCGCCTTTTATGCCGCGCCAGCTCATTACTGCCGCACCGGGGGCTAGGCCACCTTCTAATATTTCGTCCCAGCCAATTACTTTTTTGCCTTTGCTTTCCACTATTTTCTCCACCCTTTTTTCAAAATAGCTTTGCACTTCTTCCTGGGTTTTAAGGCCCTCGCGTTGCATCAGGGCTTTAATTTGCTCGTTCTTCTCCCAATAATTTTTGGCACATTCATCACCGCCTATGTGTATGTAGGGGAAGGGGAATAGCTGCGCCACTTCGCCAAACACTTTATCCAAAAACGGGTACACTTTTTCGTTGGCAGGTGATAATGTGTTGTCTAGGCGGCCTTTGGGGCCAGGCCAGTCCATAAAAGGCTCGCCGGAGCCTATTTGGTAATTCTCTGCGCCGGGGGTGCCGCTCAGTTCTGGGTAGGCCACCACCGCTGCCAGGCTATGGCCCGGTATGTCAATCTCCGGCATAACGTCTACAAACCTGTCTTTGGCGTATTGTATTATTTCTTTAATGTCTTCTTGCGTGTAAAACCCGCCCTCGGTGCGGGGCTCGTCGGGTGTGGGCGCGCTAAAGGTGCCAAAATAGCCTTCCTTGTGTACCCGCTTGGTGGCCGCGTCGGAGGTTAGGCGGGGCAGGCTTTTAATTTCAAGGCGCCAGCCTTCGTCATCCGTTAGGTGAAAGTGCAGCAGGTTGTATTTGTATTTGGCCATTTGGTCAATAAAATCCAGCACCTGGGCCTTGGTAAAAAAGTGGCGGGATACGTCCAGCATCAGCCCGCGCCAGGCAAAACGGGGGTAGTCGGTAATTTCCACGCAGGGTAGTTTCCATTGTACGCCGGTAACCTTGGCCTTGCGGTCAATTTCTGGCGGAAAAAGCTTCATTAACGTTTGTACCCCGTAAAAAATACCTGCGGCCTTGTTAGCGGTTACTGTAATGGCTTTAGGCTTTACTGACAGCTGGTAACCTTCGTTACCCAGCAGGTCATCGGCCTTGGTGTTTAGTATAAGGGTTATGGTGGCAGGCAGCTGGCCGTTGCTGGCGCTAACTTTGTACCCTACCGTGCCGGTAAGTATGGCCGTAAGCCCGCTGCTGATTTTTGCCACCTCCGGCGATTTGTCTGCCTTTATGGTAACAGCGGTGGGCAGGGTAAAATACCCGGCGGCACGGCTTACCTTAACGGGCTGGGGGATGATGGCAATATCATCTGCTGCCGTTTGCTGGCCAAAGGCCCCCGCAATAAAAGTAATGCCCACAAAAAATAAACATAGTTTTTTCATAAAACTGGCTGGCTTTGTAAAATGAGGAAGAATTTTAGAGGGCGGAAATTAGGCATTTTTTTGGCGTTTTGGTGCATGGGGCTGTATGATTCTGTAATCTTTCTGCCGGAGTTCTTACTTTGGCACCCAATACAAATTAGTGGTAATACAAAATCTCGCCGCATTCCTTCGCATATCGGCTTTTTCTGCGCCTTTGCGTCTTTGCGCAGTAATACAGGCTGGCCGTACCGCCCTACCCTAAAAAAAGCCTGGCTATCCAAATGTATGTACATGATTATTATCATGTTTTCCCTTGAGTGTGGTCAATCCCGTGGCCAATGCGGCATAATATTTTTACCGAAAATATAACACGCATGGGTGTGATGATTCTTTTATTGATAGCCAGCATATTGGTGGCTTCCACTTTTCTCGCTGCATTTTTATGGAGTGTTAAACATCACCAGTTTGATGATGAATTTTCGCCCGCCAACCGCATTCTGTTTGACGACAAGCCTTCACATACAGATTCTTCTAACAATTAAATTTCCTAAACAGTATTTACTATGCAGGTAGAAAAATTTTATTACGACAACAAAACAGTTAAAATGTTTGCCTACGCTGTTTTGCTTTGGGGCATTGTGGGCATGCTGGCCGGCCTGTGGGTAGCCATAGCCCTGTATTACCCCAGCATAAACCTGGGCTTTGCGCCCACTACTTTTGGCAGAATGCGGCCGGTACACACCAATGCCGTAATTTTTGCATTTGTGGGCAATGGTATTTTTATGGGTATTTATTACTCGCTGCAGCGCCTTTGCAAAACAAGGATGTTTAGCGACGTGCTGAGCAAAATACATTTTTGGGGCTGGCAGCTTATTATTGTGGCTGGTGCCTTAACCCTTTGGACAGGGCACACATCGGGCAAGGAATATGCCGAGCTTGAGTGGCCAATAGACATTGCCATTGCCCTTGTTTGGGTGGTTTTTGGCATAAACATGTTTGGCACCATACTTAAACGCCGCGAAAGCCATATTTATGTGGCCATTTGGTTTTATATAGCCACTTGGGTTACGGTTGCCATGCTGCACATTGTAAACTCGTTGGAGCTGCCCATCTCGTTTTTAAAGAGCTACAGCATGTATGCCGGCGTGCAGGATGCGTTGGTGCAGTGGTGGTATGGGCACAATGCCGTGGCCTTCTTTTTAACCACGCCGTATTTGGGCTTAATGTATTATTTTCTGCCTAAAGCTGCCAATAGGCCTATTTATTCCTATCGGCTCTCCATTATACATTTTTGGGCTTTGATATTTATTTATATATGGGCAGGCCCACACCACTTGCTGTATACGGCGCTGCCAGACTGGGCACAATCCCTAGGTGTTGTGTTTTCCATCATGCTTATCGCGCCCAGTTGGGGCGGTATGCTAAACGGCCTGTTTACCCTGCGCGGTGCCTGGGATAAGGTGCGGGAAGAACCCGTGCTTAAATTTTTGGTGGTGGCCATTACCTGCTACGGCATGGCAACCTTTGAAGGGCCTATGCTGAGCCTTAAAAGCGTAAACGCCATATCGCACTTTACTGACTGGACGATTGCCCACGTACACGTTGGCGCATTGGGCTGGAACGGCTTTTTAACCTTTGGCGTGCTGTATTGGATTATACCAAAAATGTGGAACACCACCCTGTACAGCAAAAAATTGGCAGGCACCCATTTTTGGACTGGTACCATTGGCATTATATTATATGTGATACCCATGTACTGGGCTGGCTTTACACAAAGTATGATGTGGAAGACCTTTACCGAGGAAGGCCAGTTGAAATTCCAGTTTCTTGAAACTGTAACCCATATAGTACCCATGTATGCTGTACGCAGCATTGGCGGGGCATTGTACCTAGTGGGTGCCTTTATAATGGTGTACAACCTTATTAAAACTGTACAACAAGGCAGCTTTGTGGCTGATGAGGCCGCAGAAGCACCGGCGTTGGAGAAAAACATTGTACCCCACAGCAAGGAATACTGGCACAGGTGGATTGAAAAACGCCCTATGCAAATGCTGGTGTTCAGCCTTATTGCCGTGGCCATTGGCGGGGTTGTTGAATTAATACCTACGTTTTTAGTAAAATCAAACATACCTACCATTAGCAGTGTAAAACCTTACACACCGCTGGAGCTACACGGCCGCGACGTGTACATTAGGGAAGGCTGTTACCTATGCCACTCGCAAATGGTTCGGCCCTTCCGCGATGAGGTTGCCAGGTATGGCGAATACTCAAAAGCCGGAGAGTTTGTGTACGACCACCCTTTCCAATGGGGTTCAAAAAGAACTGGGCCCGATCTTGCCCGTGTTGGCGGCAAATACCCCGACAGCTGGCACTACAACCACATGATGGACCCACAGTCTATGTCGCCCGGCTCTATCATGCCATCTTACCCGTGGTTATACGAAGATGAAGTTGACACTTTGTTAACCCCCAAAATGATTTGGGCCATGCGTAAGCTGGGTGTGCCATATGCAGAAGGGTACGAATATAAAGCGAATGACGACTTAAGGCAGCAAGAGCAAAAAATTGTAACCAGCCTGAAGGGTGATAAAATTAACGGCGTAAACGGCAAACCGATCAATAATAAATCAATAGTTGCCTTGATAGCCTATTTGCAACGCATTGGTATGGACATTAAAAGTGCGCCGAAAGCCCAAACCGCACAAAGTGGCCAGGGTGTGATGGGAAACTAAATTGTAACAATATAAAACGCCTACCATGTCATTTATACATTATTTAGAAAAAATAACCGGGGTTAGCATATACGCCCTTATCTCTTTCGGGTTGTTTGGGAGCGTATTCTTAATCATGCTGTTTTGGGCCATTAAAGCCGACAAAAAAATGATTGAGGAAATGCGGAACATACCCCTCGACAACAACAATTCCTAACATCAAAAAACAGCACTATGTTGTTAATAGCAAATGTTTTTAAAAAAGCGTCCAAAATTGCGTTGCCACTGTTTCTGTTGTTTGTAACAGCAGTGCCAGCCATGGCTGAAGGGCCCACCCCGCCTTCATCATTAAGCAACCCTTTTGTAACCCTTATGGTAATTATCATACTATTTCTGGCCATCATTATTTTTATGATGGGCCGGCTGGTAATAGGTTCCGGCGGCCTTTACCTAGAAAGATGGAAAAAGGAAACAGAGGAGACCAAGAAAAATAGCGCTGCACCTGTGGTTACTACTATAGTGCTGTTATTGTTAAGTGTGCAGGTGTTTGCGCAAGACTCTACCGCGCCCGCGCCCGCAGCAGCCTCAGCCTCTGATAATTTTGGCGGCATCTCATCCACCGCCTATTACCTGCTTTGCAGCGTGGTATTTGTTGAGTTATTGCTGATTGCCGTGTTGCTGTATATGTTGCGCGTGTTTGCCGGCATACAAAAAAAGAAGAAGGCCATTGTGGCAGCCACTAATACAGCTGCTGTTAAAAGCGCAGTACCCGAGCTTTCTTGGTGGGATAGGTTTAATGCCTTAAAGCCCATACACCAAGAAGTAAACATTGACCTTGGCCACGACTACGACGGCATTCGCGAGCTTGATAACAAGTTACCCCCTTGGTGGTTGTACGGGTTTTTCCTTACCATCATATTTGCCGGTGTTTATTTATATAGCCACTATGTGTCACATACGGCCATGTCGGGCATTGAAGAGTATGAGGCCTCTGTAAAGCAAGCCGACATCGAAAAAACCGAATACCTTAAAAAGTCAGCCAATAACATAGACGAAACCACAGTTAAGCTATTAACAGCCGACGCTGATATAGCTGCGGGCAAAGCGGTGTTCCAAGTATCGTGCTTCCCCTGCCATGGCAAAAACGGTGAGGGCATTGTGGGGCCGAACCTTACCGATGATTATTGGATACATGGCGGCAGCATACAGGATATATTTAAAACATTAAAATATGGTTGGGCCGACAAGGGCATGAAGAGTTGGAAAGATGATTTTTCACCAGTGCAACTTGCGCAGATAGCCAGCTATGTAAAATCGCTACGGGGCACCAACCCTGCAAATGCAAAAGCAGCGCAGGGTACGTTGTACACCGAGGCTGGCAGTGCCGCACCGGCAGCTACAGATTCAACAAAAACTAAAAAGGCATCTTAAAACGGTGACAATGATGGCAGAAAAAAGCAATACTACCGGCGTAAATGAAGTGAGTTTTAGGGATAGGCTGGCAACGGTGGATGCCACGGGTAAGCGAAAATGGGTGTTTGCACACAAGCCGCATGGCAAGTTTTATAACATACGCACCTTGGTAAGCCTGCTTTTTTTTGCCATCTTGGTTACCCTGCCATTTATTTATGTGGATGGCAGGCCACTGTTTCTGTTTAATATACCCTCGGCAAGGTTTATCATTTTTGGCAAGGTTTTTTGGCCGCAAGATTTTTTTATATTCGGTCTAACCATGGTAACCTTCGTGGTGTTTATCGTGTTGTTTACAGCTGCGTTTGGCCGGTTGTTTTGCGGCTGGGTTTGCCCCCAAACCATTTTTATGGAAATGCTTTTCCGAAAAATTGAGTTTTGGATTGATGGTGATGGGCCTGCACAAAAAATACTTAAAAACGCACCCTGGACCACCGAAAAAATTATAAAGCGTGTGGCGAAGCATGGTATTTTTTTCGCCATGTCATTTTTAATAGCCAACCTGTTTCTTTCGTACATCATAGGTGTAAAAGATTTGTGGAAAATAATTACCGGGCCGCTGCACGAGCATGTGGCCGGCTTGCTGTCCATCACCATTTTCTCCAGCGTTTTTTACGGCGTGTATGCTTTTTTTAGGGAGCAGGTTTGCACGGTGGTGTGCCCCTACGGCCGCCTGCAAAGTGTTTTGTTAGACAACAACTCCATGATAGTTGCCTACGACTACAAGCGCGGCGAACCCCGCGGAAAATTCACCAAAACCGATACCGAGTTGGGCGATTGTATCGATTGCTTTCAATGCGTAAAAGTTTGCCCAACCGCCATTGACATACGCAACGGCACCCAAATGGAGTGTGTGGGCTGCACTGCTTGTATTGATGCCTGCGACCATATGATGGAGAAAGTTGGTAGGGCAAAAGGATTGATTCGCTATGCCTCAGAAAAGGGCATAAAGAACAATGAAAAACTGTATTATTCCACCCGCATGAAGTTGTATACGGGCCTGCTTTGCTTGCTGGTATTGATACTTGCAGCACTGCTGATAACCAGAAAAGACGTGGATGCCACCATTATGCGCACACCGGGGCAATTGTACCAGGAGCGCGGTGCCGACAGTTTATCAAACCTGTATAACATAAAAATTGCCAACAAAACTATTTACGATATACCCCTTACCGTAAAGGTAGAGGAAGAAGGCGGCACGGTGGAAATTGTGGGAGACAAAACCATTGCCGTTAAGAAAGAAGACGAAAGTTCGGGTACTTTTTTTGTGGTGTTGCCGAGGCAGGCTGTTACCAAGCATAAAAACAGTATTAAACTGGGCCTATACCAAGGCAGCCGAAAAATTGCCGTGCTGCAAACCAATTTTCTAGGCCCGTTTTAGCAATTAAAAAATAAGTATATGACAATAAGTTGGGGTACTAAATTAACGCTGGTGTTTTCCGTATTTGCCTGCCTAATTTTATACATGGTTTACAGGTGCAGCATTGTACCTGTAAACTTGGTTACAAGCGAGTACTATAAGGATGAGCTGGTTTACCAGCAAGTGATTGATGGCACACAAAACGCCAACGGCTTGAGCAGCAGCGTTACATTGCAAAAAAACGGTACCGACGTTATTATTCGTCTGCCTGATGAAATGAAGCTGCAACTGGTAACAGGCACGGTGTTTTTCTACTGCGCCTCCAACGCCGGTAACGACAAAAAAATTAACCTGCAAACCGGCGATGCCACACAGGTAATTGCGGCAAATAAGCTGGCACCCGGCAGCTACAGGGTAAAAATTACCTGGCAGGCTGGCAACAAGCATTACTACAACGAACAGGCATTTAAATTATAGCTATGTGGCAGTTATTGGTACCGGCAATTACCCTAGGGTTTATCAGTAGCTTTCACTGTGTAGGCATGTGCGGCCCTATTGCTTTGGCATTGCCTGTGCATAGTTTAAGCAATACCCTAAAACAGTTGGCCGTTGTACTGTACCATGCCGGGCGTGTTACAACGTATGCAACATTGGGCTTGTTATTTGGCTTAGTGGGCAGGCAGTTGTATTTGGCAGGCTTTCAGCGGTGGTTTTCCATTGCGGCAGGCATTGTTGTTTTGGCGGTGGTTATACAGCAACAGTTTTTTAAAAAAAATGGCGGCAATGGCTTTATACAGCAGCTGTTTTATACAGTGCAGGGCTACCTGCAATATGTTTGGGGCAAATCAAGTGTTTTTAAATTCTTATTCATTGGCATGCTTAATGGCCTTTTGCCTTGCGGCATGGTGTATTTTGCTTTGGCTGCCACGTTAAGCTTTAGTTCACCCCTACATAGTATTTTTTTTATGGCAGTTTTTGGCTTGGGTACGTTGCCACTAATGGCCCTGCTTCATTTTTTTGGGGCAAAATATTTTAACCTGCATACCCGCAACACCTTGCGCAAAGCGGTGCCTGTTTTTATAGGCTGCATGGGCGTGCTGCTAATTTTAAGGGGGCTAAACCTAGGCATACCTTACCTAAGCCCTTATATGGGTAAAAACCCCAGCCAAGCCATCATTTGCCATTAGGATTATAATTATTACATCGGCCATATAGGTTTTCAAGCCTGCACCATTACCTAGTATAAAAAAAACAATCCCGCTTGTCGTTACAAGCGGGATTATGTATGTTGCTTTTTAGGCAGTATACTTATTTGTACAGCAATTCGTAGTATTCGTTTGCCATCCTGTTGCTATCAAATTGAAAGCGCACATCCCGCATACCGTTTTTAATAATCTGCCTCCAAGTATCGTACGATTCATAATACAACGGCAGTATTTCCTTTTCCAATATGTCATACAACTTATTCAAATCGTATTCATCCTGCTGCTGGGTGTTCATGCTCTCATAGTCTGCCTTTGGCACCACAAAGCCGTTGTGGCCATGGTTTATAAACTCCGGTATCCATCCATCGTCGGTGGAAAAGTTCACCGATCCGTTCATCGCTGCGGTCATCCCGCTGGTACCCGAAGCCTCGCGCGGCACCCGTGGGTTGTTCAACCAAATATCCGAAGCCTGCTTTAAACGTTTGCTCAATGCCAGCTCGTACCCGGTAAGCACAGCCACGTTTTTATAGTTTTTGCTGATGTGTACCAAGTTGTTAAACTGCGTTATGGCAGGGTAGTCAAGCGGGTAAGGTTTGCCCGCCCATATAATTTGCACAGGGTATTTAGCATTGCTTAGCAGCGCGTTAAAGCGGTCAAGCTGCCAAGTAAGCATGTCGGCACGTTTGTACCCCGCAAAGCGGCGTGCCCAAACTATGGTAAATGTGCTGGGGTTAAATAATTTGCCTGTTTGGTCGGCTACGGTTTCAAAAGCCCTCTTCTTTAGGTAGTTTTTGCGGTCGTCAAAAGCCCAGTCGTTACCCTCTTCCATGGCTTTGTACAATTGTTTGTCGGCCCAGTAACGCCAGTTTTGTGCGTTGGTGATGGATATAATGTTACAAATACCATCGTATTTGCCCCACATTTCCCTAGAGACATGCCCATGCAACTGCGACACCCCGTTGGCCAACTTAGCAAAGCGCAAGGCCGCCAATGAGTGGTTAAATTGGTCATCGCGCATGCCGGTTAGCTTGCGTACCTCGTCAATGCTGAGGCCGCAGAAATAACTCATTTTATGGCATAGGTAAATATCATGCTTTTCATTGCCGGCTTCTTCCGGCGTGTGGGTGGTAAACACCAAGTGCTGGCGCACCATGTCGATGCTCTTAAATTTCTTCAGCAGGTAAAAAGCCGACGATATGGCGTGGGCTTCATTTAAATGGTACAGTGCCGGCGAAAAATTTAGCTCATCCACCAGTTTTGCGCCACCAACACCCAGCAGTATAAACTGTGCTACCTTGGTGGCAACGTTGGCATCGTATAAGCGGTGGGTAATGGTTTGCGATACATAGTCATTCTCCGGCAAATCAGTTGACAGAAAGAACAACGGGGCCGTATTAAACGTTTCGGGGTTAAGGTAATACGCCTTTACCCAAACAGGGTGGTCGTGTATAGGTATCTGAAATTTTATACCCGTGTCTTCTAAAAATGCAGCTATTTTTTCCATCCAGGTAACCTGAAGCGTTTGGTCTTGGTTACGGGCTTGGTCGTAATAGCCATATTTCCACAGTATGCCTATGCCTATTAGGTTTTGTTTCAATTCGTAAGCGCTGCGCATGTGCGAGCCGGAGAGAAAACCCAAGCCGCCACTGTAAATTTTAAGCGGTTGGTGAACGGCAAACTCCATCGAAAAATATGCAACCTTTTTAGCGTACCGTTCGTCAATTTGAAAAGGGACTTGGAAATTTTTAAAATCCATAAAGCAAGTTGTTTTTTGTTCCGCAATATAGGGGCTATTGTGTAAAATGTATTTTTTACACATTAAATTAACCTATTCTACCTATCATCATGCGACAGATCTTGTTTTAAAATTCAATTGTTTGTTTGCTATGGCTGGGCAAACCATAGGCATAGATAGCGAAAATTATATTTTATTTGCCAATCTTTTTTTGTTTGGCTTCTTTTTTCTTGCGGAAAGTGTCATCAAAATAGCATGTAATGCCGCGGTGGTTGCCACAATTGCCCTGCTCCTTTAGGGTAATTTCATTGCCTTCAAACGTAAAATCAATCACACAGGGGT
>Ga0208741_10000882_pt1 | contig 13083 bp, 7 predicted proteins | sample CryBogCBE03Jun09_FD_184576 | JGI IMG/M metagenome (GOLD analysis project Ga0208741, IMG submission 184576) | Freshwater microbial communities from Crystal Bog, Wisconsin, USA - CBE03Jun09 (SPAdes) | ecosystem: Environmental > Aquatic > Freshwater > Lake | place: Crystal Bog, Wisconsin, USA...
CTATACCTGATTCCTTCGGCATTATCCCTTCCACTTCTTCTTATTTGAATAGGGACTTGCGCCTCAAAGGAAACATCCAAAGCAATCTTACTCTTAGGAAGGATTGGCTTAGAAAGTTTAACCTCCAAGATAGTTTCGTGTACAATTAACTGCTGTTCTACGCCATCTATTTTAATTGATTTTACTCTCTGATACCCCTCTTCACTTTCCGTAAGTTTACTGATGCGGTCTTTAACGCGATCATCCCAGTCATAGATGGTATTGCCGTTCCTGTCGGTTCCCATCTCTATCTTACCAAGTTCGCGACTACGCACATCCATACTGCTATTGGGCTGAAAAGCGTTCCAGTACAAGTGAAAAAACACTCGATTAAGGGTATCGGGGGAGTTATTCCAATAATCTATCTGCTCAGTTCCAGCAAACTGATTGTTCTGGATATCCATTTTTACATTGATAGCATATTTAATACGCTGTTGCCAACGTTCTGGCTGAGCAAGGGCTGTTTTAAATAGAAAAGTAGCTAGAATAAGCGTACAAAGCAGACTTTTAGACATACAGTAGAATTATAAATTTCGAGAAAAGTAGTAATTATTATCTAATCAACGATTGAATGACTGGATAATTTGGGGTAAAATTAGGGTTTGCCTTGTATAACCACGACAATTTCACCTTTAACAGTCTTAGCTTTAAAGTAAGCAGCCACCGCTTGTAGCGTGCCACGTTTGTTTTCTTCGAACATCTTTGTGAGTTCACGACTCACACAGCATTGCCTGTCGGCACCGAAGTAAACAGCAAATTCTTCAAGAGATTTCACCAACCGCATAGGGCTTTCGTATAGAATAATGGTTCGGTCTTCTAAAGCTAGCTGTTTTAGTTTGGTTTGTCTACCCTTTTTAAGTGGAAGAAAGCCTTCGAAAACAAAACTGTTGGTGGGTAACCCACTATTAACCAATGCAGGCACAAAAGCAGTTGCACCGGGGAGACATTCCACCTTCACTTCATTGGCAACACATTCGCGCACCAACAGAAAAGCAGGATCACTAATGGCAGGAGTTCCTGCATCGGTAATCAGCGCAAAGGTTTTACCAGCCTTCATCTGATCTACAAGATGAGCGGCTATCTTGTGTTCGTTGTGTTGGTGATAGGGAGAAAGCGGCTTTTGTATGTTGTAATGATGCAGGAGTTTGGAAGATGTCCGGGTATCCTCGCAGAGAATAACGTCCACAGTTTGCAGTACCTCAATAGCCCTGAAGGTGATGTCTTTTAGATTGCCGAGAGGGGTGGGAACGAGGTAAAGCATATTTGTTGAGGAAAGTTTCGTTAACCGATATACCGCTAACCGATTACCGAGTTGCTAATAGTATAGGCACCACCAAAGTTATCAGTTTATAAATAATTTCTTCCAAAATTACCCTGCAATAACCTCTTCTATCTCAAATTTTTCCATTACTGCATTAGCCAATAGCTTCTTCCCGGCTTCTTCTGCTACTGCTTTGGCTGCTTCTTCACTTGCTGCATCCACTTGCAACGTGATGTGTTTACCCACACGTACATCTTCTACATTAGCTAATCCCAAATTGTGCAAACCTGCCAACACTGCCTTTCCTTGAGGATCCAATAAGTTCTTTAAAGGCATTACTTTGATGTGTACTGTATAAATCATGCTTTGTTCTGTTTAAAAACTAGAGATAAAATAACGTAGGCTGCAAATGTAATCGGAACAGCAATCCACCTGACAATAATTGCGGAGATTATTGCAATAACTGCCAGAATTATGAAGGGTAAAAAGCTTTTTACGGTTGCATTCTTGAACTTCAAGGCCAGCATTGGGAGCTTAGAAACCATCAGATAGCTAACTATTAGAATCACCGCATCCCAAAACCAATGATTGCAAAGGACTTTCCAGGCTTCGTTACTGTATAAATAAATGAGCGGGAAAGAAGCTATCAACAACCCTACCGCAGGAATAGGAACTCCTTTGAAACCATAGCTCTGCTCTGTATCAATATTAAATCTTGCCAAGCGATAGGCACCCGCGCAAGGAACAATAAATGCAGGCATTAACCATAAGGCATTGATATCTAGCCCATCGGGTTGTTGGGCATAACTCAATCGAAGAAACTGGTAGATAATCATACCCGGAGCAACGCCAAAACTAACCACATCGGCTAAACTATCCAGTTGTTTGCCCATTTCGGAAGAAGCATGTAGCAATCTTGCTACAAACCCATCCAGGAAATCAATCACAGCTGCAATAGCAATGAATACACTCGCCAAATAAATTCGCTCTGGTATCACAATCAGGTCAAGACACTCTGGACTACTGCTGCTTGTGAGGGTAATGCCTGTTTGTAGCGTATATAAAATAGCCAAACAGCCAAAAAATAAGTTGAGTAACGTAAAAATATTAGGGATTTGTTTCATTGTAATGTTTAATCAATTAAATAACTATTTAGCCATCGCTACTTCAATCTCCTCCACCGTAATGGGGATGTTCTTCATCAAATCAATATTACCATCTTCAGTCAGCCACACATTGTTTTCTATACGTATACCCATTTGCTCTGCTTCAATATAGATGCCTGGCTCCACCGTCAACAGCATTCCAGCTTTCAGTGGTTCTGTTCTAGTGCCTAAATCGTGCACATCAATTCCTAAGTGGTGGGAAATGCCATGATACAGGTACTTTCTGTATGCAGTATTGCCTCCTTCCTTTTCTGTTTCTTCTTGTGTGAGCAAGCCAATCTTCACAAATTGTTTCGTGGCCTCTTCTCCGACCTTATCAGTGTAATCAACAACCGAAATCCCAGGCTTCAAAATACTCTTTGCATAGTTATGAATGGCCAAACATGCATTATACACTTCTTTTTGCCTTTCCGTAAACTTCCCATTCACAGGGATTGTCCTAGTAAGGTCTGCACAGTAGCCACCATATTCTGCACCGAAGTCCATCAGTAACAATTCGCCGTCTTTACATTCTTCACTATTATTTACGTAGTGCAACGTCCTTGCCCTGTCGCCACTTGCAATGATGCTACCATACGCTTCACCTGTAGCACGGTTACGCAGGAATTCATGAAATATCTCTGCTTCCACCTCATATTCCATTACGCCGGGTTTCACGAAAGCACAGACCCTTTCAAATGTTTTTTGGGTGATATCTATGGCTGTTTGCACCACTTCTACCTCTTCCTTTGTCTTTATCCCCCTTAAATCCTTTAAAATCTTTGCTGAACGGAAGTAATTATGTAATGGATAGTCGCTTTTCAACTCATCAATAAACCGATATTCCCTAGTGCGGATATGACTTGCTTTGCGATCATTCTCGTTTGTGTTCAGATAGATATTATCAGCCGCATGAATCCAGGTTTGCAGCAATGCTTCCAAAGAATCTACCCAAACTATGGTTTTTATTCCAGAAATATCCGTCGCTTCCTTGGCTCTTAAACGTTTACCATCCCATTTCTCTTTCAATTCATTCGGACGAACCAACACCAACGCTTCCCTGTACTGTTCATCGGAATGATCGGGGTATAAAATCACTAGGCTATCTTCCTGTTCAATGCCAGAAAGCCAGAATAAATCACTGTTTTGTTTGAAGCGATGTAGTGCATCCCCATTTTTAGGAAACTCATCATTACTAACGAAGATGGCGATGCTATTTGGTTGCATTCCTGCCACAAAACGTTTGCGGTTATTAATAAATATATCTGGATTGAGCGGAAGATATTTCATCTATAAATAGTTTAAGGCGTGCAAGATAAATGTTTTGCATAGATGAATTAGTTTAGAAAATCTCAAGTCTCAAATAAGTTGTAATAGACTAGGGAGTCAGCAGCATTCCCAGTAAATCATTTAGAGTAGAAGTACCGTAGAAGGAGTTCTGAAAAAATGGAGATGTCTGATGAAAGAATAGGTATTCAATTTATTTCCAAAACAAGATATTTTGTCAAATTCACCGATTATTATTCTGTAAAAAGCCATATAGTTCTTTGTCATTACAACATTCTCCTGCGATATTTGCAGCACTTTCAACCATAGACATTAAGGACAAATAGACAAAGGTTATTTTTCTTTTAAGGTTAATGTTGCTTCGCTTCATTAAACACTATTTTTGCCGCGTCATCTTTTAAGCTGTGTTCGCCTTAATGTATATAGAATCTATGGAACGGGAAGTAAGTTATTTTATCAAAAAGACTAAGTGTGTTTCCAGAAAAGACCAGTTAGGAACAACTAGTTTATCGATAAAGAAGTTGTGTCTGTTTGTTTTTCTTTCTTGCTTTTCTTTCAAAGCGTTTTGCCAAGCGGATACAACTAGTACCCCCCCACAAACACTTACACTAAAGCAATGTATAGATTATGCCTTGCAACATCAGCCGTCGTTGCAGCAATCGTTACTCAATATATCTGTTGCAAAGGCAAACATCGCCATCAATAAGTCGCAGATTTATCCTCAAGTAAATGCGGCCGCTACTTATACCAACTATTTGCAATTACCCACCTCTTTTTCCAGTACCACATCCAAACCAGTAAAGAATGGAGTGCTAAATACATTGATTCCGAGTGTGGGGGTAACACAGGCATTGTTTAGTCCGAGCTTGAAGTACGTATTGAAAACCGCTCCATTGGTACAAAAGGAAGCGGAACAGTCAACTGATAGCGTTAAAATAGAGTTGGTGGCTGAGGTGAGTAAATCGTTTTACAACCTGTTGCTTACACTACAACAGATAGATGTGTTGAAAGAAGATACCGTTCGGTTATCACAAAACCTACGGGATTCCTATCACCAATATGTAGGTGGTATTGTGGATGAAACAGACTACGAACAGGCAACTATTACGTTGAACAACTCTACGGCATCATTGCGACAGGCTACTGAGAACCTTCAACCACAATATGCTACGTTGAAGCAGTTGATTGGCTATCCGTCTGCGTCACAGTTCAATATTAGCTTCGATACTGCCCAAATGCTTACCGAAATTGATATTGATACCACCTCGCCATTGCAATACGATAAGCGTATAGAACTCAAACAATTGCATACCGAACAAAGTATTCAGCATGAACTAACCAATTATTACCACAATGCGACGTTGCCTACCGTATCGGCCTTCTTTAACTACGTTCCAGAGTTTGAGAATAACAATTTTGCAAAGCTTACTGATAATGTATATCCTTATTCTACCATTGGGTTAACGGCTAGTGTGCCCATCTTTACGGGGTTTGCCAGAACACAAAGTGTGCATAGGGCGGAGTTGCAAGAAAAGGAACTTGGATGGAGTGAGAACTCCTTGAAGGCGAATATTTATTCGGAATATACCACTGCATTGGCCAATTATAAGAGTAATTTGAATAATCTACAAACATTGGATAAGAATGTAGCGATGGCGAAGAGAGTCTATTTTGTAGTGAACTTACAGTATAAGCAAGGCGTGGTGGCATACCTGAATGTGATTAATGCAGAATCTAATTTGATAACAGCAGAGATAGGTCATTTGAATGCGTTGTTCCAAGTATTATCTAGTAAGATTGATTTGGAAAAGGCGAGAGGGGAAATAAAATATTAATTGATAATTAATATTTGACAATTGATAATGTATAAAGAAAATCCATCTTTATTGAATATCAATTGTCGATTAAAAATTATCAACTATCAATTGTCAATTATAAAATTGTTTTCAATGAATAAATTATTAGTTGGAATGGGGTTGATGGGTATTGTTTGCCTTTGTTCGTGCGAGCAAAAGGCGCCGCCGCCTAATCCGCCTGTACCTGTAAACCTTGTTGCTGTTTCGGCGCAGCCTGTATTGTATTTTGATAAATATCCTGCCACTACACAGGCCCTTAATCAGGTAAACATCTTGCCCGAAGTACAAGGATATATTACTGGTATCTTCTTTCAGGATGGAGCTGATGTAAAGAAGGGGCAGAAACTGTATGAGATAGATGCCCGTTTGTATAAATCGGCATTGGAAACAGCAGAATCAAACCTTAAAGTGGCAAAGGGGAATTATGAGCAGGCAAAACAGGATGCAGATAGATACATTTACCTTAACAGCTACAATGCAGTGGCAAAGCAACAATATGATCACGCCATGATAGCAATGCAGAATGCAAAGAATCAGGTGAGTGGTGCCGAAGAATCCGTGAAGACTGCAAAAACAAACCTTAGTTATGCCATCATCACTGCCCCTTTTGATGGAACGGTAGGATTCAGTCAGGTAAAGTTGGGCAATGTGGTAACGATTGGTCAAACAGTGCTAAACACCATCTCTACCAATAATCCTATGGCAGTAGATTTCTTGGTGAATGAAAAGCAACTACAAAAGTTTGAAGGGTTCCAGAAGAATACAAAGGGAAATAATGATTCGTTATTTACCATCACCTTACCCAATGGAGCCACTTACCCTTTGCCTGGAAAGATATCCGTGATAGATCGTGCGGTTGATCCACAAACGGGTTCTATCAGGGTGAGATTGGTATTTGCTAATCCTAAGAATGAGCTTAAAGTGGGGATGAGTTGTGTGGTGAACGTTCGCAATTTGGAGAAGGTTCCGATGATGTTGATACCTAACAAGGCGATAGTGGAGCAAATGGGCGAATACTTTGTTTACATAGCAAAAGATACTGTTTATACAGAGGCTTCTGCCGATTCTGCGGATAAGAAAGTGAGCGATACCGTACCGCTTCCAAAACTGCGTGCCGTTCAGCGGAAGGTTCAACTTGGTCAAACCGTTGGTGGCAATGTAATTGTGTTATCAGGGATAAATATTGGTGATAAATTGTTGGTGGATGGTGTGCAAGCAGTACACGATGGTTCTCCAATAGCGGCTGGCAATAAAAAGAAAGGGGGAGAAAAGGGTGCGCAACAAGAGGGTAAAAAAGATAACTAAGGAACTCATCGATACATTAACGTCATGATCGCTAATACTTTTATAAAAAGGCCGGTTACAGCTATCGTTATCTCCATAGTATTAGTACTAACGGGTATCGTGTGTATTGTTAATCTTCCTATTGACCAATATCCAGACATTACGCCGCCTGTTGTGCAGGTAAATGCACAATACACTGGAGCTGATGCGCAAACGGTGGAACAAACCGTTGCCACCCCCTTGGAAGGGCAAGTGAATGGCACACCGGGCATGGAATACATGCAAAGTAATAGTACCAACAATGGCTTGATGAATATGAATGTGACGTTCAATATCGGTACTGATATTGACATAGCCGCATTGGATGTTCAGAATAGGGTAAGTATTGCAACGCCATTAATACCTACGGTGGCAAGTCGTTTAGGTGTAACGGTTAGGGCAATAAATCCGAGCATGCTGATGATGGTTGCCATCTATTCTCCTAAGGATTCGCACGATATTACTTTCTTAGATAACTATACCAATATATTTGTACAGGATGCGTTGTTGCGTGTTCCGGGTGTAGGGAGTATTAACCGGTTTACTGATAATTTCAGCATGCGTGTTTGGATGAAGCCAGATAAGATGGCGGCATACAGCCTTACACCGCAAGATGTTATCAATGCCTTGAATGCCCAAAATGTACAAGTGGCAGCAGGGTCGGCTGGGGTACCCCCTCAAAGAAACTCACAAACATTCGAAATAGGAATCCTTGTTAATGGACGATTGAGTAAGGTATCTGAATTTGAAAAGATTGTGGTGAAGAATGTGCCTGCAACAGGAGAATTGGTTTATCTGAAAGATGTTGCAAGGGTAGAATTAGGTAAATTCACCTTCTCCAGTAACTCTTTTGTAGATGGACACAGGGCTTCATATTTACAGATTTATCAATCGCCAGGCAGTAATGCCCTGAAGACAGCAGAAGGAGTGTATAAAGAGTTGGCTCAATTGAAACAGTTCTTTCCCGCAGACTTGGCATATAAGGTTCCGTTTGAATCGGTTACTGTGGTAAAGGTTTCCATGTCGGATGTGGTATATACACTATTGATGACACTAGGATTGGTGGCAATCGTGGTTTATCTGTTCCTCCAAAACTTCCGCTCTACCTTGATTCCTATTCTGGCAATCCCAGTATCAATATTTGGTACGTTTTGTTTCTTTATACCATTAGGCTTTACGATTAATACACTTACCATGTTTGGTTTTGTACTAGCAATTGGTATTGTAGTTGATGATGCCATTATTGTGGTGGAGGCGGTACAACATTATATAGACAATCATAGCATGTCGCCCAAAGAGGCAACCTATTATGCCATGAAAGATATTTCCGCACCAGTAGTTGCCATTGCGTTGATATTAGCTGCTGTGTTTGTTCCGGTAGGTTTTATTCCAGGGATTGTAGGAAGATTATACCAACAGTTCGCTATTACCATTGCCATTTCTGTATTGATTTCGGCATTCATAGCCTTATCTCTTACGCCTGCATTGTGTACACTATTATTGAAACCCTCAAACATAAATAAAGAAGCAAAGGGTATTGATAAATGGTTCTTTAAATTCAATGCGTGGTTCGAACGGGTTACCAATGGCTACACCGAGGGCGTAAAGAAAAGTATCAAGGGGGCTAGGTATATTGTAGTCTTGTTGATTTGTATTTGCGTGGGTGCATTCTACCTGTTTCAACATAAACCAACAGGCTTCATCCCTTCGGAAGATGACGGAAACCTGTATGTAACCTTCCAATTACCACCCGCATCTTCCACCAACCAATCTGTAGGTGTAATGAATAGGTTGATGAAATTGGTTGCCGCAACACCCGGCGTGGCACACTATGCGGCTTTGTCTGGATTGAATGTTATAAACAATGCAACAAACTCCAACTGTGGTACTATCTACGTTCAGTTGAAGCCATGGGAGGAACGCAAGACTTCCAAAGAGCAAGTGCCGGGTATTATTAAGGTAATGCAACAGCGAATTAGTGATGAAGGCATCAAAAATGCGAATGTGGAAGTGATACAACCATCACCCATTCCGGGTATTGGTGCAACAGTAGGATTTAACTTTCAGATAGAACAACGTAATACTGGCGATGATGTACACGCATTTGAAGAAGTGGTGAAGAAGTTTATTGACGAAGCAAATAAGAACCCAGCCATCTCTAATGCCTATTCTTTTTATACAGCACATACACCTAGTTATAACCTGACAGTGGATAGGGAGAAGTGCGAAAAGATGGGGGTTGATGTCGGCGATGTATTTACTACCATACAAGCGTTTATGGGTAGCTTGTACATAAATGATTTCACTACCTATAATCGTACCTTTCACGTTGTAGTTCAAGCAGATACAACTTTTCGATCGATGATATCCGATATGGATAAATACTACGTACGCAATTCTGCTGGCACTATGCTTCCTTTAGGTACGCTTATCAGCTACAAGCCAACGGAAACTGCACCCTTGATTTCTCATTTCAATATCTTTCGTTCCGCAGAAATAGATGGGACATCCGCTGTAGGATACAGTAGTACTGAAACAATAGAAGCCCTCAAGGCAACTGCTGCCAAGGTTTTGCCACAAGGCTATGCTTATGAGTTCTCTGGCTTGAGTTACGAAGAAATAAAGGCAGGCTCCACTACAATATACATTTTCATATTCTCCATAACATTTATATTCTTGTTCCTTGCGGCATTGTATGAGAGTTGGTCTGTACCTTTCTCGGTATTGTTGGCGGTGCCAATTGGGGTATTCGGGGCCATTCTTACGCTCATGTTTATTCCTAGTCTAACTAATAATGTTTACGCCCAAATTGGGTTAATCACATTAATTGGATTGGCAGCAAAGAACGCCATCCTAATTGTTGAGTTTGCCAAAGTGCGGGTGGATAGAGGAGAGGAATTAATTGCATCTACATCAGAGGCAGTAAGCTTGCGTTTACGCCCAATCGTAATGACATCTCTTGCTTTTATATTAGGTGTATTGCCCTTGGTATTGGCAACAGGTGCTGGTGCAGTCGCACGCAGAACAATTGGATATACAGTTCTGGGAGGAATGCTATCTGCGACAACCCTCGCTATCTTTATAGTTCCTGTATTGTTTGTTGTTATTACAAAGTTGTCTTATGGCAAAGAGAAATTGGCTTGGTTGCAAGCTCATAACCAACAGCTAATGGAGAAAGCGAAGAGAGTAGAGGCGGAGGATATTGATGCGGAACTTGAGTTTGAGATTCAAAAATCACGGGAGATACATAAACTTGATTAAGAATGATTGCTAATACATTTATTAAAAGACCTGTTACAGCAATTGTTATTTCCATTCTATTGGTTATATCTGGTGCAATCTGTTTAAATAACCTAGCAGTAGATCAATATCCCAACATTAGCCCCCCTTCTGTTTCTGTAAATGGTCAGTATACGGGTGCCGATGCACAGACTGTAGAACAAACAGTGGCAATCCCAATAGAAGAACAGATTAATGGTACACCTGGCATGGAGTATATGCAAAGTACCAATACCAACAACGGTGGCATGAATGTGAATGTTACCTTCAATGTAGGTGCCAACGTCCATATTGCAGCTTTAAATGTACAGAATAGAGTTGGTATTGCATCGCCGTCATTGCCTTCTGTGGTTAGTAAACTTGGGCTGACTGTTAGGGCCAGAAACCCAAGTATGCTACTGATGATTGCCATTTACTCTCCCCATAATACGCACAACGTCACTTTTCTAGATAACTACACAAATGTATTTATTGAAGATGCATTATTACGTGTTCCTGGTGTAGGTGATATCAGTACTCGTACGGATAACTTCAGCATGCGGGTCTGGATGAATCCTCAAAAGATGGCAGCTTATAGCTTGACGCCACAAGATGTAACAACCGCTCTTAACAAACAAAATGAATATCTTGCTGCTGGTGCTGTTGGTTCTCCTCCGCAAGCTTCTTCACAATCGCATGAATATAGTATTGAAGTAAATGGACGTTTAAGTAAGCCTGAGGAGTTTGAAAAAGTAATTGTAAAATCAAATCCTAGTAAAGGTGAGTTGGTTTATTTAAAAGATGTAGCAAGGGTAGAATTAGGAAGATTCACCTTCTCCAATAACTCTTTTGTAGATGGTAAACGTGCTTCCTTTATTCAGGTTTATCAGGCACCTGGTAGCAATGCTTTAGAAACGGCTAATAATATTTATGCTAAACTGGCTGAACTTAAAAAATCTTTCCCCAATGATGTAGATTACACAGTACCCTTCGAATCTATTACCATTATAAAAGTCTCCATTCATGAGGTATTAAAAACTTTGTTTCAGGCATTGGGGTTGGTAGCATTGGTGGTTTTATTATTCCTTCAAAACTGGCGTTCTGCTATCATACCTATACTAGCAATTCCTGTATCCTTAATGAGTTGCTTTTTATTATTCATTCCACTAGGGTTTACCATCAATACCCTCACCATGTTTGGTTTGGTATTGTCCATTGGGATTGTAGTAGATGATGCAATAATTGTGGTAGAAGCGGTACAACATTATATAGATGCATTTAATATGTCGCCTAGGCAAGCTACTTATCATGCCATGAAGGAAATATCTTCTCCCGTAGTTGCTATTGCATTGATATTGGCTTCTGTGTTTATTCCTGTGGGTTTTATTCCTGGAATTGTTGGACGGTTATATCAACAGTTTGCTATTACTATTGCCATATCAGTTCTTTTTTCTGCTTTCGTTGCCTTGTCTTTAACCCCTGCATTGTGCACACTTTTGCTAAGACATAGTCTAGATGAGAAGAAGATGAATTTGGTTGAGAAGTTCTTTCATAATTTCAATAAGTGGTTTGACAGGCTTACACTTGGATATGCGAGAAATGTTGCTAAATGTATCAGAGGGGCGAGGTACGTGGTGATACTTTTAGTTTGTATTTGTATTGGTACAGTGTATCTATTTAAAACAAAACCTTCTGGCTTTATTCCCTTTGAAGATGAAGGTCGTTTGTACATTACCTATCAATTGCCTGAAGCTTCTTCTACTGCGCAGTCGGTGGAGTTCATGACGCGCCTTATGAAAGTTATTGGCTCAACGCCTGGTGTAAAACACTTTGCTGCTATGTCTGGGTTTAATATTTTAAATGGAGGTAGCAATTCTAATAACGGAACTATTTTTTACACCCTTAAACCGTGGGCTGAACGTAAGACCGACGAGGAGAAAGTGCCAGGAATAATCAATGTCTTAAAGAAAAATATTGCTGCTGCTGGTTTAAAGAATGGAAATATTGTGATAATACCTCCACCGCCAATCAGAGGAATTGGCACCGCAGCAGGTTTTAGTTTTCAAGTACAGCAAGGCAATACGACAGATGATGTGCATCAGTTTGAAGCTGTTGTAAAGAAGTTTGTTAAAGCTCTGAGTAAGAACCCTGCCACTTCTACTGCCTACAGTTATTATTCTGCCCACACCCCAACTTATAATGTTACGGTTGATAGGGAGAAATGCGAGAAGCTTGGCGTAAGTGTATCAGACGTCTTCAGTACCATGCAAGCCTATATGGGAAGTGTATTTGTAAACAACTTCACGTTATACAATCGTACGTATCATGTCGTGGTTCAAGCAGATAGTACTTTCAGGTCATTAATTGGAGATATGGATAAATATTATGTCCGTAATTCTGCCCAACAGATGGTGCCATTAAGTACTTTAATTACCTATCAGCCTGTAGAGACAGCTCCTCTGATCAGTCATTTTAATATTTTCCGTTCTGCCGAAATTGGAGGTGCTACTCCTGTTGGCTACAGTACGGGGCAAAGCATTGAAGCACTTAAAGAAGTTGCTGCCAAAGAGCTTCCTCAAGGATATACCTATGAGTTCTCTGGATTGAGTTACGAAGAAATAAGGGCAGGCGCTACTACGGTTTATATCTTCATGTTCTCCATCATCTTTGTATTTCTTTTCCTTGCTGCCTTGTACGAAAGCTGGTCTGTCCCTTTTTCTGTGATGCTGGCAGTGCCAATAAGTGCTTTCGGAGCTATTCTTACACTTACATTGTTGCCAAAACTAACCAATAATGTTTATGCCCAAATAGGTTTGATAACATTGATAGGACTCTCAGCCAAGAATGCAATATTGATTGTTGAGTTTGCCAAAATACGTGTGGATAGGGGAGAGGACCTGCTTAAATCTACCTT